>Ga0209013_10002459_pt1 | contig 16789 bp, 15 predicted proteins | sample Cruoilmetagenom2_FD_187291 | JGI IMG/M metagenome (GOLD analysis project Ga0209013, IMG submission 187291) | Oil polluted marine microbial communities from Coal Oil Point, Santa Barbara, California, USA - Sample 2 (SPAdes) (version 2) | ecosystem: Environmental > Aquatic > Marine > Oil seeps ...
CTGCTGACTATGGTTTTCAGTGCATTAACCGGTGTCGGGATATGGTTCACTATTGCATTGATTCACCCCGATGCGACTTCTCACCTGATCCATACATTTGTATTCGGGTGGGCAATCGAGTGGGTGCTGTTTGTGATTGAGATAGTAACAGCATTTCTATATTTTTATAATTTCGGAAAAATATCAAAAAAACTGCACCTGTTGATCGGATGGATATACTTCTTCGCAGCATGGGGTTCACTACTGGTTATCAATGCGATTCTGGCATTCATGTTAACACCGGGAAAGTGGCTCGCCACACAGAATTTCTGGGACGGAATGTTTAATCCGAGTTATCTTTCGTCAACGACCTTCCGGACATTCCTCTGTTTCGCCCTTGCCGGAAGTTACGGTTTGATGACAGCAACACGAAAATTCAAAGGTGAACAAAAGAATGAGCTTGTGAAATATAACGGGAAATGGATATTCTGGTCGCTTGCAGGCCTTATCCCCTCGGCACTCTGGTATTATTCAACATTCCCCGGACAAAGCAAGGAAGGGATAGCAGGAAGTTCAAAAATAATGGTAATTTCATTGTGGCATCTTGTGATCAGCCTGGCACTTTTCATCCTGTTCCTGATCTTTTTCTACCTCTGGAAAACAGAAAAATTTGGATTTAAGTCATCTATCGCCATGTTCCTGACGATCTTTGTCTTTTTCGGTGCATTCGAATTTATAAGAGAAGCAGGGAGGAAGCCTTATATTATTAAGGATTACATGTATTCCACAGGAATAAAAGTTGCGGATTTTGACACTATCAAAAGTCAGTCTATCCTGAAGAACTCAAAATGGACAGAGATCAAAGAGGTTACTCAGAAAAATATTGTGAAGGCCGGTGGAGAGATCTTCAGGATACAATGTTATGCCTGTCACTCTCTCGGAATGAAGAATAACATAAACAAAAAAATGGCCGGCCGGGACTATAAAAAAATAAAGAGAATAATCGGATCACTTAAAGGGATAACACCGTTCATGCCGGGGTTTGCTGGAACAGACATCGAAAAAGAAGCATTGGCAAAATGGTTCTATTACAAAGCTAACGGAAAACTTCCTCAGGAAGAGAAACCTTCTGAAGTGATGCTTGACGGAAAAACCCTTTTTGAATCATTCTGTTCCGATTGCCATGAGAACTCTGCAGATGATCCGCTCTTCCTTAAAACTTTAGATATTGTAGGCATTGATGAAATGATGGACATCCTGAGCAGGCTCAACGAACTGAATGAAGATATGCCTCCGTTTGAAGGAAATGATAAGGAGAAGAAAACTCTTGCCGAATTCATTATTAAATCAAGGAGTGAAAAATGAACAATCTGATAAATATAATTCCTAATCCGGATCCGCTGCCTGTCGCGGCAGGTTGGTTCCAGTTCCTGTCACACCTGACATACTACCTTCACCTTATAAGTGTGGGAATAATGTTCAGTATCGCCATCTCAATGGCTGTTGGATACTTCAAGGGCAAATCGGATGAGAACTGGCTCTCCTTCGGGAAAGAGATGGGGCACCTGCTCCCTTTCACAATCGCTTTTGCAGTGAACCTTGGAGTCGCACCCCTGCTCTTTGTTCAGGTTCTTTACGGAAACTTTTTCTATACTGCATCTACATTAATAGGGACGAACTGGATGCTTCTGATAGTGGTTTTGATCCTCGGTTATTACGGGGCGTACTGGATCTCATTCAGAAAATCAGGGAAGCCGGGAACTAAAAGACTCCTTTCCCTTTTTGTATCAATTGTCCTAGCATGGACAGGATTCATTCTGGTTAATGTTAACACATTGATGATGAGGCCTTCGGAATGGAAAAGCTATTTTTCACATATGGGGGGATTCCATCTGAACACGGGGGATCCTTCAATGCTTCCAAGGTACACATTCTACATATTCTTACTTCTGGCAATAGGAGGCCTGTTCATCGCTCTTTATTCAAAGATAAAATACGGGGAGACCAACTCAAAACCATGGGTCGCTTATGGAGCTTCACTTTCCGGTTATTCATTATTACTTACTCTGCCATCCTACCTCCTCTACATGTGGCTGCTTCCGGCAAATATAAGAGAAGTGCTGATCTCCGGAAATATTTTCTGGACATTTTTGAACTTTCTCTGTTTTGCGGGACTTCTTATTTCAGGCTTCCTGGCGTTAAAGAAAAAACTGACACTCGCATCCATTGTTCTGTTGATCGATCTGGCAGCTTTTGTCCTGGTCAGGGGAAAAGTAAGGAGTCTGTTCCTGAAGCCGTTCTCCGAAAAACTATCCACCATCGCTTCAAACACACAATATGGTGTAATGATACTTTTCCTGGTAACACTTGTTGCAGGTCTGGGACTTGTATTCTGGATATTAAGGAAAACATATAAAGAGCTAAAAGGATAAACCACTTAAAAACGGCCATCTTGACCCGGGTATCGGGGTGTGATATTTTTACTTCATGCCCTCTGAAAAAGATTCCCGGGTCGGGAAAGCCCTTGATGACATACGAAAATTAAGAGCCGATATTTCCGGAAGTGCAAAACTTATAACACTTGATGAATTCAAGGGAGATTACACCGACTTCCCTGCAAACCTTTCTGATGAGATCATAAATATATACAAAAAAAAGGGGATTAATAAATTATTCTCCCATCAGAAAGAGGCTATCGGGAAAATTCTGGAAGGTAAAAATGTGGTTGTCTCTACTCCGACTGCATCAGGAAAAACTCTTATATATAATTCCGTAACACTGAACTCACTTGTTAATGACAAATCGGCAAAATCCCTCTATCTGTTCCCTACCAAAGCTTTATCTCAGGATCAGCTGGCAGAATTATTCGACCTGAATAAAATGCTGGACGACAGGTTGGGGCTCTTTACCTACGATGGCGACACTCCTCAAACTACAAGGAAGGCTATAAGGAAACAGGCGCAAATCGTACTTACAAACCCTTACATGCTCCATTCAGGAATACTCCCCCACCATACAAAGTGGATAAATCTATTTGAGAACCTCAAGTATGTGATCATTGATGAACTTCACTATTACACAGGAGTGTTTGGATCACATATGGGAAATATAATCAGAAGACTGAAAAGGATCTGCTCTTTTTACGGATCGGATCCGATATTCATTATGTCCTCAGCCACCATAGCTAATCCCGGAGAACTCGCTGAGATGATAACAGGACAGGATGTTATCCTTATAGAAAAAAGCGGGGCTCCCCGCGGGAAGAAATATATAGTTTTCATGAATCCCCCTGTTATAAATAAACAATTGGGTATTCGAAGATCATATATATCCCTGGCGAGGGAAATCACAGGGATCCTTCTGAAGAACAAACTTTCCACTATTACTTTTACAAATGCCCGCCTTATTACTGAAATACTTGTTAAATACCTTAAAAGTGATTTTGAAAGAAATGTGAATCAGAAAGGGGTCATAAGGGGATATAGAGGGGGATATTTACCCGCAAAAAGGCGGGAGATCGAGAAAGGATTGAAATCGGGAGAGATCAGAGGAGTAGTTTCCACTAATGCACTGGAACTCGGCATAGACATCGGATCTCTTGACGGAGTTGTTCTCGCTTCCTATCCGGGAACGATATCATCCACCTGGCAGCGGTTCGGACGTGCTGGAAGGAGGTCATCGGAATCGATCGGAGTTTTTGTTGCTTCATCATCTCCCGTAAATCAATACATTGTAAATCATCCGGAATACTTTACAGGAAGGTCTCCGGAAACTGGACGGATCAACCCTGATAACCTGACCATACTTATAGATCACATTAAATGCGCCGCCTTCGAACTTCCTTTCCTCTCAGGGGAAATTTTCGGCAATGAGAATCTTGAAGAAATACTGGACCATCTTGCGGAGAACAGGATACTACTGAAGCGAGATAAAAAATGGTTCTGGTCCGAGGAGGGGTATCCTGCCGATGCTGTCAGTATCAACAGGGTCTCATCCGATAATTTTGTTGTTGTAGATACGACAGCTGGAGAAAAAGTTATTGCCGAAGTCGACTTTTCATCCGCCCTTGAGACACTTCATGAGAAAGCAATATATATTCTTGAAGGGGAACAATATGTAGTCGAAAAATTTGATTTCGACAATAGGAAAGCCTTCGTCAGAGAATCAAACTCGGACTATTATACTGATGCAATAACCTATACAAAAGTAAGCATTCTTGACCTTTTCGATGATACAGGTTTCAGAGACTATGTAATATCAACGGGAGATGTCCATGTTTTTTCCCAGGTTGTTGGATTTAAAAAACTGAAATTTTTTACAAATGAAAATGTCGGGTCAGGTGATCTTCAGCTTCCCCAGCGAGAGATGCACTCAACGGCATTCTGGTTCACGATCCGTAAGAACCTTCTCGATTCAATACAGATAAACAATGAGGATAAAATTGAAGCAGTAAATGGAATAGCCCGCCTCATGCGCCATATAAGCGCGGTCATGCTTATGTGCGATGTGAAGGATCTCGGTGTTTCCGTGGAAGACAATATTACAAAAGAACCTCTTTCCAGAGGAAAGGGGAAATTTCAGGGAAGTATTAAGAATATCGGGAGCGGATTCGAGCCCAATATTTATATATATGACAGTTATCCTAACGGTATCGGTTTTTCCGAAGTGCTATACAGGAAAGGAACCGAGTTGATAGAAGAAGTGCTCAGTACTATCGAAAACTGTAATTGTCCTTCAGGATGTCCATCGTGTGTCGGCCCTCCGATCAGAAAGGGGGGAAAACATAAAGAGGCGGCAAAATTTATAATCAGTTCGATTTCCGGCAAAGTTTATAATTAGCTATCATTCTAGTGTGAGTATTTCTTCCACTTCCTTGATCGCTCTTATCTTTGAAAGGAGATTTTCCATATTATCCGGTTTACCAAGAGAAGGTAAAAGAATATAATCCGACATCTCTTTACAAAGTTTTATCTGAGAAAGATCTTCCTTTTTACCTATCGCAAAATTGAGTATTCTCTTCTCATCGATCTCTACGACTTCAATAGGGATCATACCAACTCTGAGGCAGAACTCAGCACCTATTTTCTCAACAAGGAAAGGGTCAGGCAGATCATGACCGATATCAATTTCCTTCAGATCAGCCTGGTCAAGGAGAAAAAGTTCAAGTTCTTCCGGAGTGATCAAATTCATGCGGATCAGTACCTCTCCAAATTTGATCTTCATCTCGCTCTGCATTGAAATGGCGATTTCAAGATCCGATTTGCTGATCCTTCCTGCGTTCATCAATAGTTCCCCCAATTTCATATCCCTTCTTCCAATTGACTTTTTTTTCATTTCGATGAAATCCGGAGGGGCCTCTCTTAATATTTTGGCCTTGAATTCATCAGATGTTTCGCACATACATTTGTAGCAGAAAAGGCAGAGAGGTGTTGGTTCAAAATGGCAGCAGAAAGTTGAGTCAAATGCATTAAAACTGGCTCCGCAATGCCAGCACGATATTATATATTCCCTTTCCTTTTCCATTTAACTCTCTTATAAAAGTATGGTCACAAATGGAAAAAATTTCCACAAAAATGTTCTTTATCATGATTTTACCCACTTGATATCTCTATGTTTCAGTATTATAATTCCAGAATCATAGAGCAGGTATAAAAATATGGAAGAAAAATTATTTGAAATAGATGTGATCTACATCAGAAGTAACAACGGAATCAGCTATACATTAGAGTTTGCCAGCCGGAGAGGAAAATCCGTTGTCCTGAAATATCCTGAAGTTGAAGGAATAGAAATAAATGCTCCTGTTTCTATGGAACTGCAAAATGCATTCATGACCTGTGGAAAGGCTGGTGACAGGATCTGGAATATAAAACTTTCAACTCCGGCAAATCTTAGAATAAGTTATTCGGGAAAAATATTAATTCAGGTTATATAGAAAAATGATCTCTGAAGAAATCCTGAAGAAGATCAGACGGATAGAGATAATCTCTAAAAAAAGCTCAAGTGAGATCTTTTCGGGAGAGTACCACTCTGCATTCAAAGGGAGAGGGATGGAATTCTCTGAGGTCCGTGAATACTATCCGGGAGATGAAACCAGGTTCATTGACTGGAATGTCTCCTCACGTATGGGCAAAATATTTGTAAAACAATTTGTCGAAGAGAGAGAACTTACAGTAATACTTGCTGTTGACCTTTCATCTTCTCTTGACTTTTTTTCCGGACAAAAAAGCAAGAAGGATATAGCTGCGGAAATATCTGCGATCATCGCCTTTACAGCCAACAATAATAAGGACAAGGTCGGATTGCTGATATTTACGGACAAAGTAGAAATGTACATCCCGCCCAAGAGAGGGAAATCCCATCTTCTGAGGATCATAAAGGAAATTCTTACATTTAATCCGCAGAATCGGGGTACCTCGATCGAGAACGGACTCACCTACCTTAATAAAGTTATTAAAAAAAAAGCAATAATTTTTCTGATCTCTGACTTTATTGATAGTGATTTTTCACTCCCTCTCAGGATATCCGGGAGGAAACATGATCTGATAGCAATAAATATTTCTGACGAGAGAGAATTGACGATCCCTGCAGAAGGTATCTTTAGGATGAGAGATAATGAAACCGGAGAAGAGTTTATGGTGGATTTCTCATCCTTGGAAACGAGGAGAAAGTTCAGAGATATTACTATCGGGAAAAAAAAGGCCCTCGAAGAAAATTTTAAAAAATATAATGTAGATTCAATAGATATTTTCAGTGATGAAGAATATGAAAAACCTCTGTTCGATTTCTTCCTCGGGAGGAGAAAAAAACATTCAAGATGAAACGGTTATTGCTTATTTTTCTACTAATTCTCCCGTCCTCTATATTGTCTGAGACCCAGGTTTCAGTTTCTGTATCGTCCACAACATCAACGATCGGAGAACAGATCGCATTAAATTTTATAATCAGAACCTCCGTACAGAGTGATTCGATCAGAATATCTCAGGGCAAACAGGATTTCGAGTTCATAAAAGAGGAGGACCTGAAAGTAAATAGAGGAGAAGATTTTGTAACTTTTGAAAAAAAATATTGGATATCATTCTTTAAAACCGGAGATTTCAGTGCAGGACCTTTCGATATAGCACTTATGAACGGAGATACAGTTGTTGAAGATCTTGTGTCAAATACAATTCCCGTGAATATAAGATCGGTACTTGATGAAAATGACAAAGATATCAGGCCTCTAAGAGAACTTTCAGAAATACGTGGGAATCCTCTTTATATTTTAAAATATGTTCTGATCTTTCTCACAGCAGCAGGTATCTTACTCCTCATCATCTACATCCTAAGAAAAAAAAGAAACACTGAAGCCGAAGCTGAAACACCCCGGCTTCCTCCCGATCTGGAATTCCTCAGGAAGATAGATTCATTATGGAGAACAGATATGCTGAGAACGGGGAAAGCAAAACAGTTCTTTTTAGCATTGACAGAAGCATATAAATTGTTCATGACCCGGTCCTACATGTTTAATGCAGAAGACCTCACGTCACACGAGATCACCAATAATTTAAAAAAATATGAGCAGAATGAAAAAATAAAGAACAAGTTTGAAGAAGTATTTTTAATATCTGATCTCGCTAAATTTGCAAAATACACGCCTTCGGAAATTGAAATTGATAAGACCAGAAAAGATTTGATAAAGATCGCTGAGATTGCCGGAAAGAGACGGGAAAGAAAAGAAGAGGAGGAAAAAAATGCCTCACTTTGATAATATTCCAGCTTTTTTATTGTTTCTTCTGATCCCGATTCTAATCATGTGGAAAAAATTCGGGGACAGAAAAGGAAAAAGATATATTAACTATTCTTCAGCCAAACTTCTTAATACAAGCAAAAAAGAGATAAGATCATTTTTTATCAGAAATCTTTTTTATATAAAACTTATCCCCCTTGTATTCTTTATTATTGCTCTGGCACGTCCCCAGTTTCTCGAATATTATGATATTGAGAACAAAAAGGGCATAGACATACTACTGGCATTGGATATTTCCGGTTCAATGGCATCTCTCGATTTCAAACCTAAAAACAGACTTGAAATTGCTAAAGATGTTATAAAGGATTTTATAAGCAAAAGAGAGACCGACAGGATCGGACTTGTTGCCTTTGCCGGAGCGGCAGTAACAAAATCACCATTAACCCTTGATTATGAAATGCTTGATTTTTTTCTGAAATCAACTGCACTCGGAGACCTCGAAGACGGCACAGCCCTTGGTATGGCCCTGGCTACTTCCGTAAACAGGATAAAACACTCCAAAAGCAGAACAAAACTGATAATCCTCCTCACTGACGGAGTTAATAACAGGGGAGAAATAGACCCGAAAGATGCAGCGGTAATCGCGCATAATTTTGGGATCAAGGTTTATACTATAGGGGTCGGGAAGAGGGGGAAAGCCCCCTTTCCGGTAAAAGATGCCTTCGGACGTGAATCACAGATCATGGTTGATGTTGAGATCGATGAAAAAGTATTAAGAGAAATTGCCAATAAAACCGGAGGTTTATACTTCAGGGCAACAGATAAAGATTCCCTCAATAATATTTTTACAGAGATCAATAAGTGGGAAAAGACAGAGATCTCAACAAAAAGGTTTTACAATGTTCATGAGCTGTATCCCTGGTTCATATTTTCGGGACTCATCCTTTTATTTGCATCCGAATTTTCGAAAAGAAGTTTTTTTAGTACAATACCCTGAGTTCTCAGACGAGACTCATTCCCAGAACTATAGCCTTCTCGTTCAAAGGAATAAGCTTATGATGTCTCTCAGGAAGTGTCTCTTTTAAAGCTACAAGCAACGAATCCTTCTTAACTATATCATTAAGCTTTACAAGGGATCCGAGGATAAGCATGTTCATGACCTGAACATTTTTCAATTCATTATTTGCCTTATCAACTGCCGGTATAGCAAAAATCCTAATATCATCCCTGGTCGGGCCCTCTTTAATAGTGCTGCTCTCCCATATCAGGATACCACCTTTTTTTACCTTTGATTCGAATTTATTGAGTGAAGGCTGGTTGAGTGCGATCACAACATCATACATTGTAACGATCGGTGATGATATTGGAGTATCACTTATATTAACCATGCAGTTTGCAGTTCCACCACGCATCTCGGGACCGTATGAAGGCATCCAGCTCACTTCCCGTCCCTCTTTCATAGCTGCATATGCAAGTAGTTTCCCCATGGACAAAACACCCTGCCCGCCAAAACCAGCAAATATCATTTCATTAAGCATTGTGATCTCCTATTTCCCCGGTTCCTTGAAAATTCCCAATGGATAGTAAGGTATCGCCTTTTCTACGATCCATTCCATTGATTCAACAGGAGTACACTTCCATCCGGAAGGACAATTTGAAACAACCTCAACAAACTGGGTCCCGATGTTCTGTTGCTGAATCTCAAGAGCCTTTTTGAATACCCGTTTGGCCTTTCTGACATTTGCAGGTGTGTTACCACTTACCCTTGCGGCAAAAGCAACACCCTCAAGAGGTGATACGATCTCTGTCATTTTCAATGGAGATCCCATAGTTTTGGGATCTCTTCCGAAAGGACTGGTTGTTGTTTTCTGCTCATTCAGTGTTGTAGGTGCCATCTGGCCTCCTGTCATTCCGTAAATACCATTGTTAATGAAGATGAAAAGAAAATTCTCACCTCTGTTACATGCATGGAGTGTCTCAGCTGTACCAATAGCAGCGAGATCACCATCTCCCTGATATGAAAACACTATTCTATCGGGAAGCATCCTCTTTATTGCAGTGGCTACAGCTGCTGCTCTTCCATGTGCAGCTTCCTGCATATCGACATCCATATAATCATAGGCAAATACTGAACATCCGACAGGACAAACGCCGACAGTCTTTTCCTGCAGGTCCATCTCTTCGATGAGTTCCATGAAAATCTTATGCATGATACCGTGAATACAACCCGGACAATAATGCATTCTTTTATCTGTAAGGGTTTTCGGTTTCTGATATATAACCTCGTATCCTTCTTTCATTCATATCTCCTTATAATTACCCGATCTGCTCTTTGACATACGCCAGTACTTCTTCAGGTGTCGGAATGATGCCACCTGTTCTTCCATAGAAATAAGTCGGTTTCTTTCCATTAACAGCAAGCCTGACATCCTCAACCATCTGACCGGCACTCATTTCAATTGAAAGAAAAGCTTTGACATTGTCCCTGTCTGCAAGTTCACTGATCCTGTCGGCAGGAAACGGCCACAAAGTGATGGGCCTGTGAAGCCCCATTTTCATGCCGGATTCTCTTGCGAGATCAACGATCTTCTTCGAAGTTCTTGATGTCACTCCGTAAGCGGTAATGATCACTTCAGCATCATCCACCATATATTCTTCATATCTTATTTCATTCTCTTCTATCTTCCTGAATTTTTTCTGAAGAGCTATATTCTTTTTTTCCATATCATCAGACTGAATATATAATGATGTTATGTAGTTTCTTTCCCTGTCTTTTGTTTTCCCCGTGGTTGCCCATGGTTTATCCTGTTTGTAATGGACCGGTTCAGGAAGTTCAACCTTCTCCATCATCTGGCCGATAGCACCGTCTGACAGGATCAGAACCGGAGTTCTGTATTTGTCAGCAAGATCAAAGGCAAGAATCGTATGGTCGACCATCTCCTGAACCGAGTTGGGGGCAAGAACGATCTGCTTATAGTCACCATGCCCTCCACCTTTAACGGCCTGAAAATAATCTCCCTGTCCCGGTTGAATAGTACCAAGTCCCGGGCCTCCTCTTGCAACATTAGCCACCACACAAGGCAGTTCCGCACATGCGATATACGATACACCCTCTTGCATCAGTGAATATCCGGGCGATGATGTTGTTGTCATAACCCTTGCACCAGCTGCAGCTCCACCATAGAGCATATTTATTGATGCAACTTCACTCTCTGCCTGAAGGAGAGTGTAATCATGATTAGGCTCTTGTGCAGCGAGATATTCAATCACTTCGGACTGGGGTGTGATCGGATATCCGAAATATCCCTGCATCCCGGCTCTAATGGCAGCTTCCGCCAGAGCCTCATTTCCTTTCATAAATCTTATTTCACCCAATTTTTCCTCCATTCAGAAACTAACTTTTTTTCTTATAGACAGTTATAACAGAATCAGGACACATAACAGCACAATTCATACATGCGATACATTTTTCGGGATCTGCCATGTAGGAGTAATGGTAACCGTATACATTTGTGTCATCCTGTTTCAACGCAAGACACTGTGTGGGACAATTTGCTACACATAATCCACACCCTTTACAAGTGTCAACCAGAATTTCGACATAACCTTTAGCAGGCATAAAGGACCTCCTTTTGTGAAATAATATTGTATTACTTTAAGAGGCAAAGTCAAGTATGAATTTTCCAAAATCTGTAATTACAGGATTATGGTAAATTCTTAACCAAGAGCTACATCAAGGATCATCATTATTGAGAATCCAAGAATAACTCCTATTGTTGCAATATCGGTGTTTTTTCCCACTTGAGATTCAGGGATCAACTCCTCAACAACTACAAATATCATAGCACCGGCAGCAAATGCAAGAGCATAAGGGAGTATCGGCCTGATCAATAAAACTGTAGCAGCACCTATTACACCGGCAACAGGCTCCACAACTCCTGACAGCTGGCCGTAATAGAAACTTTTCGCCTTACTGATTCCTTCCCGGTGAAGTGGTACCGATACAGCCGCGCCTTCCGGAAAGTTCTGTATTCCGATCCCGAATGCAAGTGCTATTGCACCAGCGAGGGAAACAGAAGAAAGATTTGCCCCGAGTGCTCCAAAAGCCACTCCGACAGCAAGCCCTTCCGGAATATTATGCAGGGTAATGGCTAAAACAAGCAGAACAGTCCTTCTCCAACTGGTTTTTATCCCCTCCGCTTCCTCCATGGGAAATCCAAGGTGGAGGTGAGGTAAAACCTTGTCAACGCTCCACAGAAATACGCCGCCGAATATGAAACCTACTGCTGCCGGAACCCAGGGGATCATATTCATCTCTTCAGCCATCTCTATTGAAGGAGCCAGAAGAGACCAGTAACTTGCTGCTATCATTACTCCCGCAGCAAATCCCAGCATTCCGTCCATCACTTTCTTATTAAAATTCTTAAACAAAAAGACAAGGCCGGCACCCAGCGCTGTCATGAACCAAGTAAAAATAGTTGCCACAAGGGCCTGAATAATCGGACTTAAACCTTCAAACCATGCCATAAATTCTCCTCGGTGAAGATTTAACAAGATTCAGATTTTTTTTTCAACCTGAATTAGGGGACGTAGCGTTACTTCGTTTCAATTACTGGGGCTTTTTACAACAAAAGCTGAAACGAAGTAACGCTACGTCCCCGACAATTGGGTGGGGAAATCTTTTAATAATTTCAGCTCTATGCTATACTCAAAACTGCAATGAAACAGTTTTTCCTTAAACATCTAAAAGTTTTTCTTATCATAATAAGTATACTTGTGACAGCACTGATCGGAGCGCTGACCGGTATTCTTCTTGTATATCAGAAGGGGCTCCCGCAGATCACAAATCTTGAAGATATTAAACCGGTTGTTATGACCAGGATATATGATGACAACAAGAAACTCCTTAAAGAATATGCTATTGAAAAGAGGATTATACTAAAATACAGCGATATCCCCAAAATCCTTAAGGATGCAATAATAGTTTCAGAAGATTCAAGGTTTAAATCACATTGGGGTATTAATTTTACAAGTATTTTCAGGGCTGTTTCCGGGGTAATATTTAAAAAAAACCTTGGAGGCGGAAGCACCATCACAATGCAGCTGGCAAGAAACCTTTTCCTGTTTGAAGAGAGAAAAGCCAGGACGTTCGGCAGGAAACTAAAAGAGATCCTTTTGTCCATTCAGATAGAGAAGAACTATTCAAAAGATCAGATACTCACTTTTTACTGCAATAAGATCCCTTTCGGCGGCCCGGCTTACGGGGTTGAAGCTGCATCAAGATACTATTTCGGAAAATCGGCCCGTAATATAAACCTTGCCGAATCAGCACTCTTAACTGCAATAATACCCAGCCCGAACGGCAGATACAATATTTTCAAAAACCCTGATAATTGTAAAAAGAAAAGGGATCAGATACTTAAAAAAATGCTCTTCCTCAAATATATAACTAAGGAGGAACTGGATAACGCCCTTGCGGTTGAACTTCCGGAAGATCCCTTCGATGATGATGAATATGAAGTAGGCAGTTACTTCCTTGAAGAAATCCGGAAAGATCTTGAATCAAAGTTCGGCGATACCCTTTTATATGAAGGAGGGCTGAAAGTTTATTCCACACTGAACAGTGAAATGCAGGAATGGGCTGAGACTTCTCTTCAGCAGGGATTGAGAGATCTCCATAAAAGGGGCGGATGGAGAAAAGAGAAACTTTATAATGTAATAAAAGAAAAACAGGATTCGGAAAAATTTGAACATAAATCGTGGGACAGGCTGAAGATTGTAGAAGGGAAGATCACCAATGGACTTGTGACCAGTGTTAATAATTCAAGAGCACTGATCAGAATTAAAGATCACAAAGGCACTTTGAGTGCAAAGGAAGCCAAGTGGACCAAATATTCACTTCGTCGTATCCTCAAAAAAGGGGATATTGCACTTGTGAAGATCCTATCCGTAGATGAGAAGAAGAAGGAATTAACGCTGGGGCTGGAACAGTATCCAGAAATGACGGGTGCGCTTCTGGCCATAGACAACAGGACCGGAGCAATTAAAGCAATGGTCGGCGGCTATAATTTTGAAAAGAGTAAATGGAACAATGCTACTCAGGCACTGAGGCAGACCGGGTCAACAATAAAACCTATAGTTTACACTGCAGCAATAGAGAATGGATTTACACCTTCAACTATAATTCTCGATGAGCCGAGGATCTTTGAGAACAGGTGGACTCAGGAACCTTATGAACCAAGAAATCATACAGGCAAATATATGGGGCCCGTCACTTTTAGAATGGCTCTTGAAAAATCGAAAAACCTGGTAACCGCCAGGATAGTTGAATCAATTACTCCTCCGAAGGTTGTCGAATATGCAAGGAAATTCGGAATAACATCCAATCTCATTCCGGTAATGTCTATCGGGCTGGGGTCTCTTGAGATAACTTTAAAGGAGATGGTAGCCGCATATACAGTTTTTCCCAACTATGGGATAAGGGTGAACCCTTTTAAGGTCGAATCGATCATCGATCAGAATAACAATATAGTTGAAGAGAATTTCCCTGACAAGAAACAGGTCCTTGAACCGGACACGGCATATGTAATGAACTTCCTTCTTCAGGGTGTTGTTAAATACGGTTCCGGATTCAGAGCAAGGGTTCTCGATGCCCCTGTAGGCGGAAAGACAGGTACCACGAACAACTTTTCCAACGCATGGTTCATAGGATATACTCCAACAATCACAGTAGGAGTATGGGTCGGTCATTTTATTGAAAAATCACTTGGCGAAGGTGAAACGGGATCAAGGGCGGCAAGCCCCATATTTGTCAACTTCATGCAGAAATACCTTGAGAAGTACCCGGAAATGAAAAGATACAGGAAACCCTCAGGGGTAATTGTGGTCAAAATAGATAAGATGACCGGAAAATTATTTTCCCCCGACTGTCTATACCCCTTCATGGAGTGTTTCCTGAAGGGCAACGAACCGCTTGACTATTGCACAGAAGAGGACCATCTTATGATCCAGGATTATTACGGGAAATTTAAAGGTTCAGTTGGTGACGGGGAAGACGATGACGGAGAGGACAACTGACAGCAGAAGTTATTTCTCAATTCTGAATGAATCAAAAAGCTCGTCGGTAACAGTTCTACATTCATAAGAGATCGAATTTACACCAACAGAAATTATTTGATAAAGTTGTATTCCCGCACCCAATTTTGCCATTAATTTTTTATGTTTTTTATTTATTTCATAAGCTTTCGGGCCGCTCACGGAAACAACATAATAAGTCCCCTTTTCATGGGGGGATACTATTCTACCCTTATTTAATTTATAAGTTCTTCCATAAGTATGATCATGCCCCTGGAGGACAAGATCAACACTATATTTATCTATGACAGGAAGGAACAATTCCCTGAGCTCCGGGTCATCCCTATTAAGACCGGTGGAATAAATGGGATGATGAATCATTAAAATTTTCCATTTTTCACCACTGTTCTTCAAGACGTTTCCCAGCCAGGCAGCCTGCTCTATCCGTTTTTCATTACCGTTCAGGACAACAAATCTCACTCCTTGATAAACATATGTGAAAGCAGTCTCTTCCAACCCATCCGGGCCGTTCTCAGGCTGGGTAAAATGGGGGCGCCACAACCAGTGCTGTTTATTTTCCGCATCATCTTCTTCATCTTCATGATAATAACCATGATTTCCTGCAACCATCACAAAAGGGAGCCTCCTCGTTATCCATCCTGCTGCATAAAAAAATTCTCCCCAGGAATAATCCACCCATGGCCTTGAGACAAGATCTCCCGCAATATACATAAATCCGGCATCTGGAGCTGCAGAATATGCAGTACGGAATATCCTCGAGCAGAAGCTTTTCAAGTTATTCTGGGGATCTCCCAGATAAATGAACCGGAAAGGCTTTTCTGACGGGGCAGCCGTTTTAAAGTGCTCCCATTCACTCCATGTCTTCCCGTATCCGACCCTGTACTGATATAGAGTCTCAGGTTCCAGCCCCTTCAGAATTGCTGAATAGGAATAAACAAATATATCATTTTTAAATATCACTTTTTCAGGTACAGCAGGGATTGTTCTAACTTTCTTATACTTTGAACTTTTAATCTTATTCCCCTTTCTGTTGACCTCAGCAGTAGCGTTCATGAATTCAACACGGGGATTCTCACATCCGAGATTTGTCCTCCATGTCACAGCAATACTGGTGGAAGGCTCCGCTGTAAGGCTGAGGATTATCCTTTCCGGAGTATTATTGAATTGTGCCCCGGGGATTATTAAAGTTAATAAAATAAGCAGTGCTGGAACAAGAGTTCTTTTTGAATTGAACATTGTATCCTCCTTAAAAATAAATAAGAAAAGAATATATCATAGTGAATATAGAATATCATTGGATCCCTGAAGATTTTATTGTTTTCCCCTGTTGATCACAATTCCGCACAGACACCTTAATTACAGCTTTCAGATCCGCGTAAAGAATTTTATCAGCTGATGCCTGGATTTTATCTTTAGTTTTTTGAAAATATTAAAAAATAAAGGGGTGCATTTAAAGCACCCCTGGAGATATAATAAAAAAGGCTGCCTGTTCGCTAATTGGTTTTCTGTGGAGTATTCTTTGCAATTAGAAAATATCCCATCAAAACTTTATTGGGTTTGGTTACTTTGATCCTGAAAAACTCATAACCTCTCATGTAACTTTTCCGTAATAAAAACTTTCTCGTGCCTATCCTGCTCTTCCTGGCCTTGACAATAGCAACTTCTTCAAACAGAAGTTCATCGGAAGCATTAAATACATTGAATAAAAACTCCCCGTCTTTTTCCTTGAGTGTAACTTTATAGATCCCTTTATTGTAGTCTTTTCCATCATGAATAAACGCTCTTGAGAACTTTATACTTCCCAGATTAAGATCATCCGGAACAACCACCGCTTCATCTGCAGAAACGGAAAGGGTAAAGAACAAGATGAACATAAAAAGAATTAAAGGTTTCCTCATTTTCCCCTCCTGGCTTTTCCCCTTAAACACAGCCATCTCAAGAATTATATGTTACCGGAATTTTAAATGTCAAGGAGATTCTTTTTTATTC
>Ga0209013_10002461_pt1 | contig 16781 bp, 10 predicted proteins | sample Cruoilmetagenom2_FD_187291 | JGI IMG/M metagenome (GOLD analysis project Ga0209013, IMG submission 187291) | Oil polluted marine microbial communities from Coal Oil Point, Santa Barbara, California, USA - Sample 2 (SPAdes) (version 2) | ecosystem: Environmental > Aquatic > Marine > Oil seeps ...
TATAATATGGATTATGATTATATAGCTTAGGGGGTTAAAGTTTATTTTATAATTGCCACATCCCCAATTTCAGTAAATGTGGGTTGCACAATCCAATTACCTTCTTTATCAATAATACCCCATAATTTGTTAGTTTGGAAGAGTGATGGCGATCGGGTGTTTGGGTAACTGAGAGTGAATCCCCCCAGTCCCCTTTGGGAAAGAGAGTTAATATACTACGAAAAAAACTAGATTTCAAGAAATCACTACATGAAAGTAGCGGCGCTGAATTCAGGATAATTCGTAAATTTATCTTTTAATTACTACACGCATGGAATTCGTAAACATCTGCCTGGAATTTGGCCTGGATCAGCAAAAGATTGTTTCCGTACAACCTTTTGGTTCCGGATATATCCATGATACATATAGAGTGGAGACACACGAAAATATTGATTATATACTTCAGAAAATAAACGGGGATATCTTTACTCATGTGCCGATTATGCAGAGTTTACTTGTAAACAGAAAATAATTACAATAACTTATTGAAAATTATACGGCTGAAATAAGACATAGCAAAGGGTATGATTTAATGCAATTTGCTGAGTTGTAATTTTTTTTTAATTTTATGGCAGATTTTGAAATAGTTTTTAACAAGCAACCTTTACAGTGATAGGTTCGTTAAAATTAAGTAAACAGATTCTTACTAAATTAAGTTTATTATGAAAACAAAGCTTTTCTATTTGACCGGGTTGGTAATTATACTGCTTGGATCAACAACAATTGTATTTTCACAGGCTGTGAGCCCTGAAAAAGTGATCACACCCATCGGGTTTGACAAATCAGAAAAATTAAGTGACGTGCCTGTAATTCCTCCAGGCTATCGCGATCAAAGTTGGAAAGAAAAAACCATTCCTAACAAGGATGGTTTTCTGGAAGAATTTAACAAACCGGCAACTTGGACAGGTGCCGATCCTGTTCTCCAAGACCAAATGTCGGGAGATCGATCAACGGCTACAGTTGGCCAGAATTTCGCCGGCCAAAATAATGCCAGCGGAGTTGCCCCTCCGGATACCGATGGCGATGTAGGGCTGAACCATTATATGCAAATGGTCAACCTGGCATTCCAGATATGGGATAAAAATGGCAACTCGCTTTACGGACCGGCAGATAACAGTACACTCTGGGATGGTTTTAATGGCCCCTGGACTGGTACCAACGATGGCGATCCTATTGTTTTATATGATGAATATGCCGACAGGTGGATTGCTACCCAATTTTCTTTACCCAATTATCCGAGTGGCCCTTTCTATGAGATGGTGGCGATTTCTGTTACAGGTGACCCAACCGGCTCTTGGTATCGCTACGCTTACGAGTTTGCCAACATGCCCGACTATCCAAAATTTGGCGTATGGCCGGATGGATATTATTTCACAATCAATCAATTTGCCCCTCCAAACTTGGGTTTTGCCGGAGCAGGGGTTTGTGTCTTAGATCGTGCTGCCATGATCAGTGGAGACCCCGCTGCCGAGATGCAATTTTTTAATCTGGGAACATCTTATGGAAGTTTACTTCCTGCCGATGCAGACGGAGCGACACAACCAGATGCAGGAACTCCCAATTATTTAATGAATTTGGGATCCAACTCCCTGCGTATCTGGGAGGCTGATATTGATTGGGTAAATAGTGGAAATTCTACCGTTGCCCTTGTGAATACCATTGCAACAAATTCATATTCTTACAGTGGCATTACCATTAACCAACCCGGAACTTCACAAACCCTTGATGCCTTGGCATCACGTTTAATGTACAGGGTGCAATACCGGAATTTTGGAAGTTATGAAGTGATGCTTACCAATCATTCGGTAAATGCCGACGGTAACGGACAAGCCGGTGTACGCTGGTATGAACTCCGGAATACCGGAAGTGGATGGACAATGTATCAACAGGGCACTTTTGCACCGGATGATGGCGATAACAGATGGATGGGAAGTGTTGCCATGAACGGTAATGGTGATATTGGTGTTGGTTATTCAGTTTCAAGTTCTTCTACTTATCCTTCAATCAGGTTTGCCGGACAATTAGCTTCTGAGTCTGGAACGGGAATATTAGATGTAGTTGAAACCAGTATTATTGAAGGTTCAAATTCACAAACTGGTGTTAATCGCTGGGGGGATTATTCGATGATTTCTGTTGACCCGTCTGATGATGAAACATTCTGGTACACAACTGAATATTCAAATGGTGGTTGGAACTGGCAAACACAAATCGCATCGTTCACCTTTACTCCCATGGTTGTTGTGCCTCCGGTAGCAGCATTCTCAGGAAATCCGACAAACATTATGGAAGGACAAACAGTAACTTTTACCGATCAGTCAGCCAACAATCCAACCTCGTGGGAATGGTCATTTCCAGGAGGAAATCCTTCTACAAGCACTTTACAAAATCCTGTTGTGACTTATCCAATAATTGGAACTCACAATGTGAGTCTCACAGCAACAAACAGCGCGGGGTCTGATTCACACACAAAAACAGCATACATAAATGTTACTGAATACGTGGTAACCTATTGTACATCAGCAGGAAATAATGTTTCCAAAGAATGGATACAAAAGGTTGACCTGGGTACTTTCTCTAATAACTCAGGGCCCGATGGTGGGTACGGAGACTACACTTTTCCTTCCATTTCGGTTGAAAGCGGACAGACATACAACCTGACTTTAAAACCCGGATTTTCCGGAAAATCAAGAAGAGAATTTTGGCGGGTTTGGATAGACTTTAATATGGATGGTGACTTTACTGATACAGGAGAAGAAGTTTTTGCGGCCAATGGAAAGAAAAGCACTGTGACAGGAAGTGTCAATATACCTTCGGGTCTGACAGGAGAAACACGGATGCGAGTATCGATGAAATACAATGCTACGCCTGCTTCCTGTGAGCAATTCTCTTATGGTGAAGTCGAAGATTACACCTTGCTTTTTGGCATACCTGTTCCGCAACCTCCCGTTGCTGATTTCTCGGGAACTCCTACAACAGTAACCGTTGGAAACAGTGTCCAGTTCACTGATTTATCATCAAATAATCCTACATCCTGGTCATGGAGCTTTACGGGGGGAACACCTGCCACAAGTACGGCCCAAAATCCATCAGTCACCTACGATACAGAAGGTACATTTGCTGTAAGTTTAACAGCTACAAACAATGAGGGGTCAGACACAAAAACCGTTGTTGACTACATTACTGTTACAGCTGGCGGAGGCGGTAGCTATTGCACCTCGCAGAGCAACAGCAATGACCTCGACTGGATAGCCCAGGTTGACATTGGCTCATTCTCAAATGCTTCCGGAGCATCGCTGTATTCTGATTTTACAGCCCAAATAGTTGGCCTGGCTCCCGGTTCGTCCAATAGTGTTACGCTTACCCCTCATTTTGTAGGCAAAGCACAACGCGAGTTTTGGAGAATCTGGATCGACTTCAATGCAGATGGTGATTTTGATGATACCGGGGAACAAGTATTTACAGCAAACAACAAACGTGATGTTGTAACTGGAACACTGAGTATTCCTTCTGATGCTTCCGGACAAACACGGATGCGGGTTACCATGAAAAATGGCGGAGCTCCTTCGCCATGTGAAACATTCTCCAACGGAGAGGTTGAAGATTATACTGTTGACTTTGGTAACGGATCTGTCGGATTAATTGTCAAAAGCAATTTTGATTTGAATATTTATCCGAATCCGGCAACCAGCTTACTGAATATTCAGGTGATAAGTAATCAGGAAACGGTTAATATTAAAGTTTACAATTCGCTGGGCAGAATAGTTGATGACTTTAATAGTACCACTAAGAAGGTACAAATTGATTTAAGCAATTATCCAGCAGGTATCTATTACGTTGGTGCTGATGACGGTACAAAGAATGCGTTGAAGAAATTTGTGAAAACTAATTGATACAAACGTTCAATATGTAGCAAGCCCGTGAATTAATTCACGGGCTTACTTAGTTTTTGGTATCATGTCTTGTGTGTGAAAAGAATACCAAAAGCTTTTTATCTCACCTAAAACAACTTTTGAACAACATCTAATAGCGGAGTGCTACATAGAAATGCAGCAAACTCCTAGTGACTCATGATCAATACTTTTTCTGAATATACACTCTTATTCGTGCGTACGCGTACTGCATAATAAGCTGTTGTTTCATTTAAGTGGAACGTATAATTATTTTGTTGTGGCACCTGAGTCCTCACAATTTCCTGTCCCATAAGATTAAAGATGCTGATCTCTTTGACAACTTCCCTGGAAGTGTTGATGACATAGACATCACTTCCGGAAGAATAAATTTTAATTAATTTTTGTTGTACTTCATCTATGGAATTAGGTAAATAGGACGCATTAAAATGAACTATAAACCGATTGCTTTGTAATTCGGGTGACTGGAAAAACAGGTATGTGGCGTTTTCAGGTGTGATCTTAATCCAGTCGCTTTGAGCGTAAGTGTCCTCAAGCCAGATATCCACATTGTGGAAGCTTTCAAAGTTACTGAAAGTTATACTGTACGTATCAGCTTTTGCGCATATAACATTGACAGGTACATGTGTAATTTGATCATACAGAAACGGAAGGGAGGTTACACTTAACTGTTCCCCCTCAACAGGGCTGTTTATTTGGGTGGCATCAGCATAATAACTTCCCCAGTCTTCCGTATCATAAAGTTCATCATATCCGGAGTTGGCCTCATTCATAAAATTAATAACCATATCATCATTATTGCCGTTTCCTTTAATAGTAATTCTTAAAGAATTTTGTGATCCATTGTCCGACCTTAGAGGAATATCACTGAGTATTTTGTCATCATCTGTAAAATTGAATTGACCATTTCCATTAGTTGTCACAAAGAAGCCTTGTCCAACTTGAATTATTCCAGTAGCTCCGTTTGTTCCTTGATAAGTAATGGCATTGTAGTTATTCCACCCGTTACCAGTTAAAGTAGGATCATAAATATAAATAGTAGGGCCTACTAAAGAAATGTTTCTTGCATAAAGTGACTCCCAGTTTATAGCACAAGGGTAAGGATTACTGATCAACTCTATATGTGCATTTGTGTGATTAATCTCTAATTCTACATCTCCCGTAATCAGTTCGCCTGTTTGTGTAAAAGAATGATCCCATTCACTTGTGTCAGATAATAAGAGTCCGGTAGCTGTTGCGATCGGGTAGGGGTATGGGTATACGTTAAGCCATGAACCGCTGGATTCAACAAACTGGTAAGCATATGTTCCTAAGAGGATCAAATCGAAATTTCGTAAGGCAACACCGGAACCTGTTGACCCTCCCCATTCGTGATAATCCTGATTATATACAGTAGGGCCTACTGTGCGAAAATAGTAATCACCTAAAGCAGAGCTGTTTTCCATGAACGTCTCAATGGAAGCATCTCCACCATTTATATATGAAATATCTCTCATATTTTTAAAATTTCCAGGCCCTTCAGTTCCAGAGAAAATCTTTAGTACATGCATGGAACCTATAAGGTCAGTGTCAAATATCACCCTTACACGACCTTGACTATGGATATCTAAAAATGAATTCTCAACCTTAAGGTCTGATTTGTATACAAACCCTCCACCTTCAGTCATTGTATCGACAATATATTGATTACCAACCTCCAGTAAGCCTTTTTTATAAACACTAACACGACTTGGATATTGACCTTTAATATTCATGTCACCATAAACATTTAAAATGACTTCATCTCCATTATACCCGTCTACCTCATCCATCCATTGTATTTCTGCATTATATGTGAGGGTTTCTCCTGTAAGAACATTTGTAATAATATTTAAATTGTTACATTTTGCAATTTCTTCTCCATAATTTGGGCTAGGATATCTAGGGTAACACTCGCAATTAATTGGGATTAGACAATCATCTAACTCACCGGGAGAATGGTCAGCAACACCACCATCACCGCAACCATTGTCCCAATTAGCTGCATGATTCCAACTGTAATCGTCATACAAATTATCAGGGTCATTAATATTTCCTCTACCCCCTACCCATGTAAAAGTTCCATCTGTTTCTGTTGGTATTGATAATTCAGTATATGTATCATCTTCATCTTCTCCGACAGGAACATTCATCATGTAGCTATTAGTATTACCTCCCCTTGTAATTGATAATATTGGTTCAAATCCTTTATGGGGCTGAGGAATAACGAAGTGAGGATCGTTTTCCTGTAAAATGTAGAAATTACTTACAGGTTCTAATTGTCCTCCCGGGGTTCTGCGGTAAACCTTTAATATAGCTATGTCTACCCATTCATCCTCTACCCAACCATTTCTTATCTTTAAGGGAGAAGAAATTAATTCAAAATTTCTGCAGTCCCAACCACCATTTCCTCCATAATTATAAGGAATAGGGCTTTCATCTTGAGTTAGATTGAATGGATTATAAGTTCCGTCATTTAAGCAAATAAAATTAAAATCTAATTTATTCCCGTTAATTGTTGATTTATCCCATTTGATTCCAAATTGTAGTGTATCAAACCTGTCATCCTCAATAGGGACTGTTTCTGGTTTATTTGCTCTTACTTGCACAACTACATAACCAGACCAATAATCAGGATCATTATATATCCGAATATCAAAGTCAACTGTTCCACCAGGTACTTGTCCTACCGCAGTAGATGTAAATATTACTATCCCAAGTAATAAAATGTAAATCTTTTTCATTTTCTTAAATTTAAGTTTCCCTTAGTTTAATTAATTAATAATCAAGCGATTATTAACGAACTTGCAGTTAGTTATTCACAATTGTTAAGAAACGGACTTTCGTCCCCCTGGATTGCTTGTAATCAGAATTGATTTTGACCTACTTGAGAAGATTGTTTTTCAAATTGGTAATGGTAATATGCTTGTATCCACTGTATGTTTTACTTTCGTAAAGTGCAAATATAATAAAAAACAGGTGAAAGTCAAGCATTTAATACTTAATAAGTGAAAAATATTTGTACATAATTGATAATAAATTTGCATTTTGAAAAATATTTAGTATATTTGAGCGTTCTTAATAATTGAGTTGATTATGTAACATTCTGATAATTAGCTCGTATAAAGGAATATGAAAAACAACAAAACGAGAAATCAAATCATTTCAGGCTATTATTATTGGGTAGACTCTCCATTATAGAAGAAGTTTATCCGGTTATAATTGTGAGTAATTTCATCACTCAAGCCCCATAGGTTTATTCTCCTTTTTATCGTTTTTCATAACTATTGCGAAAGTTAAGTTTAATAAATACAAGCAATTATGAAAAACATTTTACTATTTATCGTCGCAGTTTTAACAATTGTGAGCTGCCAGAAACAAACTCCTATTCAGGAGAATTCAGACACCGATCTTGGTTACGGAGCTTTTAAGTATGGCGAAGTGGTTACTACGTTATACGGAGGAAAAACCATAGATGTGGGCACCGTTACCGTTGGAATTGATGACGAGACGGATTACATTTACGTAGAGTACAAAACAATACCGGGTTGGTATATTTTGGAAACACATGTGGCTGTGGACACAGCAGGAGCAGGTATCCCTGTAAACAAACCGGGAAATCCTAAAATCGGCCGTTTTCCATACAGTACAACCCATGAATACGGTGATGGGACGGATAGTGTTATGTACCCGACAATACCTTACGTGCCGGGCCAGGCATTTGTTGTGGCCACGCATGCTGTTGTCTATACGTTAGACGGACAGCAGGAAACGGCATGGAGTTGGAATGATGAAGCCACACGGTTCTCAGGGAAACGCTGGGGATGGTTCCTTAATTTCAGCTACAATGGGCAAGCACCTTCCGAAACATCATTCTTATATATAACTCAATATATTGATGGTGTCTTATATATCTACCAACTTAATCTCGAAACCGGAGGTGTTGAGCTCATCTCGCAGGAGGAGTTTGATGCCGGTGTTGGTGGATCCATAGAGGGTGCCTCTTGGGATCCGGAAAGTAATATGTTCCTGTTTGTATCCGGTAATGGCACCGAAATATGGGGAAGTAACTTCGATGAGGATACACCCGTAAATTTCATCGGAAATTTAGATGGTATAGCTGTAGATGGGACATTCCTCAACAATACATATTATTTTGTTGACGAAAACAACCAGATATGGGCAGTTGTCTTTGATGCAGACATGCAGATATTGAGTCAGACAATAATTGGCTCGCTGGATGCCGGTATCTCCGTACTTGATATGGCCATTAGCCCGGATGGGCAAAATTTATACTTTGTTACCAATAATAATAATGTAGCAGAAATATGGATGTATAACTTAAACGATGGAGCAGTATCGATGTTAGCGAATCTGGGTAACAGCCAATATCAGATTGCTTTTGATGAAGATGGAGATTTACAGGCAATAGAAGAAACGGCAGAAGAAGATAACAGTATTATCCATGACATAAATGAGAACACAGGCGAAATGAATAATTCGACTGAAATAAATGTTGATGTTGAGGAAGTAACCACAGGACCCAGAATATAAAAGGAGTTCTGTGATAAGAATATAAAACGCTACAACAAGATGAAAATATAAAACCCCAAGCTGTCTCAAAAAAGGGTTTGCTTGTTGTAATTTTTCAGTACCGGGAGGTTTATTTAAAAATTCTTCCGGTGCTTTTTATTTAGGGGGTAACGAAACCAGGCTTTTTAGGGAGCCTTCTAAAAGCTCTTTGAGATCTTCCATCACCATGTTATAGCCTTCCTGTTTTAACGAAGTAACGAATTCTGCATGATCTCTTCCCTGACGGTAATCAGGTTCTTTTGAAGGATGTTTTAAATACCGGGAAATAATTGCCACAGACTCCGATATATTCAAAACGGCATGGTAGAAGACTGTTTTATCTTTTCTGTAAATAGAAGATCCCATGATTTTTTTTATCCCAACAGCTATATCAGAGATTCCTTTCTGATGCACATCCCTGATGCCTGATTTATTAAGTGCCTCAATAATTAACGTGTTGATGTGCAGGAAATACTGATGTGTTTTTAAGGTATTTTTGATAGGTAACTTTACCGAAATAACGAGCATGCCAGGCGAAAGCACTACGGCTTCACCACCAGAAGGTCTTTTATAAATTTCCACCCCGTCTTCCCTCGCTTTTTCTATATAGACCGAATCGTCTGTTATCCGGTTGGATCGACCCAGGACAATGTAGGTTCGGTCGGGTTGCCATACAGAACAGGCAACCTGTTTATCCGAGTGAAGGATCGCATAGTCTGGTAAATTGTATGGCTTTGCTTCCGTCATAAATTTTGCCATGCCTTATTTATGGATGGCTTTGTCCACAGCTTCAAAACCAGCTTCCATAAAAACTTCGGAAATTGTAGGGTGCGCATGGACTGTGTTGGCCACATCATAAATGGTCGATTCGAGCTGCATATAAGCCGAAGCTTCGGCAATCATGTCCGTTGCATGCGGTGCCACGATCTGGACGCCCAGAACTTCGCCATATTTGTTGTCGGATAAAATGCGTACAAAGCCTTCGTTGGTTCCTTCGGTCATGGCTTTACCGTTAGCAGAAAGAGGAAATTCGCTGATCTTATAGTCAACATCATCAGCTTTCAGTTCCGGTTCAGTATAACCGATCTGTGCCATCTCGGGGATCGAATACATATTGATTGGGTATTTCTTCAGATCAAGCTTTTGCCGGACGCCTTTGATCTTGTTAATGACGTGTAATCCTTGTGCTGAGCCAATATGAGCAAAGCGGCTTTTCCCGTTTACATCGCCCACAGCGTACACATTGCTCACAGATGTCTGGCAGTCTTTGTCGGAATGAAGAAAGCCGTTTTCCAGTTCAAACTGAACATCGGATGCAGGTAAAGTGGCCTGCCTTGGGCTGGCATTAATGAGCAGATCGCATTTGATGCTTTCGCCGTTGATGTCCAGCGAGTTGCTGGCGTATGCCTGTAATGCATCGTCAAGCGTGGTGTTGTACACAATGTTGATTTTTTGCTTTTTGAAATTACTTACCAGGTGATCGAACAAGTATGGATCAGCCAATGGAATAAGTGTGTCGGCGGGAGAGATGAGCGTAACTTTTTTACCCAGTACACTGAATAGCTGAGCCAGTTCAACAGCAACGGCATCATAACCTGCAACAACAACATGCGCGGGTATTTCCCTGTCAGTAAACAGGTCGTTCACTTCCACAACAACATCAGGTGCATTTTTCGGTTTCACCGACTTCGAGCCTGTAGCAATGATGATATTCCCGGCTTCCAGGTTTCTATTGTTCACCGTCACCGTATTTTCTGAGGTGATCTTCGCCTCACCCTTAATGATCTCCACACCGTTCTTCTTCAGTAAGAACTCAACGCCAGATGTCAGCCGTGTGACAATTACGTCGGCCCGTTTAACAGCTTTGGCATAGTTGAACGACAAACTCTTCTTATCAATGCCCTCAATACCGAATTTAGCGGCATCTTTGGATATTTTCCGGAATAATTTAGCACTTTCAATAAGCGCTTTTGAAGGGATACACCCCCAATTGAGGCACATGCCACCAATCTTTCCTTTTTCAATAATGGCGGTTTTCAGGCCCACTTGTCCGGCTCTGATGGCTGCTACATAACCGGCAGGCCCTGAGCCAATGATAATTACATCAAATTTCATTTCTTTAGTTTTTTATTATTCCATGATCAGGCTTACCGGGTTGGCCAGGTAGCTCATCACCGTATTCATAAAACGGCTCACTTCACCGCCATCAACAATCCGGTGATCTACCGTTAAAGATAACGGAAGAACCAGTCCAATGTCAAGTTGATCGTTCTTTACCACCGGCTGCTTACTGATGCCGCCTATGCCCAGGATAGCCGCCTGTGGGTAGTTGATTACAGGAACAGCGTATTTGCCACCGATAGAGCCGTAGCTGGTAATGGTAAATGTACCGTCTTTAAAGTCGTCCATATTTAATTTACCTTCGCGGGCTTTATCGGAAATAGTCTGTATTTCCATGGCAATTTCCCTGATACTTAGTCTGTCGGCATTCCGGATGACCGGAACAATCAGGCCCTTTTCTGTATCAACGGCAAGTCCGATGTTGTAATACTTTTTGTACAGCATCTTATCGTTTTCCGTGTCCATTTCCGAATTCAACGCTTTGTGTTTTTTCAACGCATGCGTCACGGCTTTTACGATAAAGGCCAGGTAAGTGAGTTTTACCCCTTCTCCGGCATATTTTACTTTATATTGTTTCCTGACCCGGTCCAGTTCGCTTATTTCCACATCATCAAACAACGACATATGGGCTGCATTGTGTTTGCTGCGGATCATATTTTTGGCAATGGTCTTCCTGATCTGGCTCAGCGGCTCCACTTCTACGAGCTTGTTTTCCACATTCGGTGTATCCGAAGATGCCGTGCTGACAGTTTGAGTTGTACTCTCGGCATGCTGCAAAACATCATCTTTAGTCACCCTGCCTGCAGGTCCGGTTCCTTTTACGTGGTTAATATCAACCCCCATGTCTTTGGCCATGGCGCGTGCTACCGGCGTTGCTAAAACCTTCTTCTTTGCAGTCTCTTTTGTTACCTCTATAGTACCAATGCCTTCCGTACTGCCCGATAAAACAGCACTATTTCCGGCAATCTCCAATGTGCCTACAACACCCGCTCCTTCTTCCTTGACGGCTTCCAGATCAGAACCTTTTTCCACCTCTTTTACCGCTTCTTTTCCGGCAACACCTTCTATCTCAATTTCCACCAGGGCATCGCCTACATGGATGGTCTCTCCTTCTTTGCCAAATAAAGAGCTGATAATTCCCGTCTTCGGGGAAGGGATTTCGGCCACAACCTTATCGGTCTCCATAGTTACCAGCAGGTCGCCGCTTTCTACTTTCTGGCCTTTTTTCACTAACCATTCAACGATGGTGCCTTCTTCGAGGCCTTCACCAATATCAGGGAAGTTAAATATATACTTCATCGTTTAATATTTTACTGTTTTTTCCAATTCATAAAAAATCTTCTCTGCCGACTGCATGTAATGATGCTCGCCTTTCGGCAACGGAACAATGGTGTCGAATCCGGTCACCCTTTTGGGCGGTGCTTCAAGGTATAAAAAAGCATCCTCGTTGATAATCTGTGTAATCTCGGAGGCAACGCCAAAACTGCGAGGGCCTTCTGTAACAGTCAGGATACGTCCGGTCTTTTTCACCGATGTCGCCAGCGTGTCCCTGTCGATAGGGTAGATACTCCTCAGGTCGATCAGTTCAACCGAAATACCGGCTTCTTTCGCCAGCACCATCGCTTTTTGCACTTCTCTGATCATTGCACCATAAGCTACAACGGTGATGTCTGTTCCCGGTGAAATTACCTGGGCCTTGCCTAGCGGAATGTTAAACTTCTCCTCCGGAACTTCTTGTTTAATAGCGCGGTACATACGTTTTGGTTCCATATAGATAACTGTATCGTTGCTTTCAATAGCAGCGATCAGCAATCCTTTGGCATCGTGCGGTGTTGAGGGAATGACCACTTTCAGCCCGGGAATATGCCCGAACAGGGTTTCCATACTCTCCGAGTGATGTTCCAGGGCGTTAATACCTCCGCCATAGGGCATCCTGATGACCATAGGCGTTGTGAATTTACCCCTCGATCGGTTGCGCATACGCGCGGCGTGCGAAATGATCTGGTTGAAACCCGGGTAAACAAAACCGGAGAACTGCATTTCCACCACGGGCCGTAGTCCGGCCACTGCCATCCCCACAGCAGTTCCGATAATGCCTGATTCCGCCAGGGGTGAGTCAAAGACCCTGTCGGCTCCGTATTTCTTTTGCAAACCCTCCGTAATCCTGAAAACACCGCCTTCAACACCTACGTCTTCACCGTAAATAATAACGCTGTCGTCTTCTTTAAGTTTGATATCCAGTGCATTGTTGATGGACTGGACCATATTCATGACCTTCATACTCTTGCCTCCTTCCACTTAAGAAACCGTTCATATTCATTTTTCTGCGCCAGCAAATCGTCCGGCATTTCCTCGTAATGGTACTGGAACACATCTTCTACAGGGTAAGGGCCATAATTCTCCGCTTCCGTAAACTGCCGATCTACTTCTTTCTTGTAGTCTGCGAGCAGTTTTTCTTCCATCTTGTCGGTAATCAGTTTCTTGCGTTTCAGATAGGCTTTCAACCTTTTCAGCGGGTCTTTTTTATCCCATTCCATTTCTTCCTCTTTCGTTCTGTATTTTGTAGGATCGTCAGAAGTTGTGTGCGCCCCTTTGCGGTAGGTAACAGCTTCAATCAGCACAGGGCCGTTCCCTTCTTTTGCGTGGCTTACAGCCTCTTCGATAGCTTTGTACATGGCGAAAAAGTCATTCCCATCCACCTGTATCCCTTTTATGCCGTAAGCAACAGATTTGATTGCAATACCGTCTGACGCTGTTTGCATTTTGAATGGTGTTGAGATTCCGTATTGATTGTTTTGTACGATAAACAACACGGGTACCTGCCAAACTCCGGCAAAATTTAGTGCCTCATGGAAGTCGCCTTCCGAAGTTCCGCCGTCACCAACAAAGGTAAAAGCAACCTGATCTTTTTTCCGGTATTTGATTTCATAGGCTATACCTACTGCATGCAACAACTGCGAAGCAATAGGTACGGATGTGGGAATCATATTCCTTGCCTCCTTAAATGCAGAACCATCTTCATACCCCATATAATATAAAAACAACTCTTTCAGGGTAGCCCCTTTGGCCAGCATGGCACCCATCTCACGAAAAGCCGGCACCATCCAGTCGTTCTCACGCATGAGCTGTCCGGCCGCAATGGAGATGGCTTCCTGTCCGAGGTTGGGCGGATAGGTGTATATTCTTCCCTGCCTTTGGTACGATATGGTTTGTAAATCGGCCGTACGGGCAAACAGCAGGTCTTTGTATGCTTTTACAATTTGCTCATCCGGTAGGTCGGGAAACCATTTGGTGTTGATTACCTTTCCGTCATTATCTATCACGCGAAAAATTTTCTTTTTTAGCGGATCGTATTCTTTTAACATATATAAAATTAATTTAGACTAAATAAAAATAATCTGCAAAGATACATTAATTTTTGAATTACAGATAAGTGAACTGAAAATCGTACGGGCATTGTTTGATTTGAGACTCAACCGGTTAAAATGAAGCATTTGGAAATAACTTCTTACATTTTAACTGTAAATTGAAAGGTGAAATTCAATGGAGTCCCGATATCACCGGGACGCCCCATATACTCGGTGTTGAACAGGTTTTTAACAATTAATGAAAGTTTAGTGGCTTTATTGAATGCGTAGGAAGCTCTGATGTCAAACAGAACATGACCTGTATTGTTTTCCTGGCGGTATTCCTTCAGACCGGGGAATATTTCCTGCCCCAGAATGGTTTCCTCAAACGCCTCGTCAATTCGTTCCATAAAGCTTCTGTAAACGGAAGTCAATCCAAAGGAAAACTGATGTACCTCCAGGTCAATATTGGCTTTGAATGAATGTCGGTATCTGTATTTTAAGATGTTGTTCTCCAGTGTGTCCGTGCTCAGGTCGATGGGATTCATATATGTGTAGCCGGCAAAAAGAGTGAGTGGGAGTTTACCGGTCAGTCCCGACCCTGAGATACCCACATCAATGCCATTAATGCGTGCTCTGCCCACATTCTGTGATTTGAATCCGATGTCATCCAGAGATGGAAATTCCACCGAATCGGGAGCGTAAACGCCAAAAGTAAACTCAATCATGTTCTCGTATTCGGTCCAGTAAGCAGCTACATCGACAAACCCTGACCAATTACGGATAGTAAATCCCTGTTTGCAGCCTATTTCTGTACTCCAGCCTGTTTCTGATTTTAAATCCGGATTTGGGAAAATATTGAGGCTGCCTAAAGAGGTGGCCGTATATTTTTCGGCAATGGTTGGGAACCTGTAACCTTGCCCGTACGATGCCCGGAGGAATGTGGACTTTGCCGCCTGGTAGTTGAGTCCGGCCCGCACAACAGTTCCTGATTCGTTTTCGGAATGATCCAGTGAGTGGTGTTCCCACCGGATGCCCAGGCTGGCTGTAAGACGGTTGAAGAGTCGGTAATCAAGCTGGGTGAAAGCGGCTATGGTAGAACTGCTGTGATCACCATATAAATTAGCTACAGTTGACCCGTATTTTCCCACCAATCCAACGATCAGGTTCAGATTGAATTTGAATTTCTTTTGAAATTGATATTCACCGTAGTAAGAATCTGATGCATTGTTCTTGTCAGGGTCATCTTTAAAATTATTAGTCACATCATAATAGCGCGTAAGCAGGCTGTGTTTGTTGTTGTGTTTGTCGTAGTACATCACCCAGGGGTCCACATTGATACGGTGCCCGGTAGTGGGCGAAACACCCTGGCTATTTTGAATAAAAGCTCCTGAGTCGGCGTCGAGCCATATAAAAAAGTCGGAAGTGCTTTGCCATTGCAGGTTGGTGTTCAGGCCATACGAAAACCCTTTGATTTTCTTTGGTCGGTGCCTGAATTTGGCATTGGCCCGTATCTGCTGATCATAATTATCTGTCCGGTACCCACTGTTACTAAGCGCGTTGGCGCCAACAACCAGGTCAATATCATTGATTTTTTGCGCGTGCATGAAATTGACGCCGCCAAACAACGGGTTGGTATCCCACCACCAGGCCATTTCTTTACGTTTCGGTCTGGTGATGATACCTGTGTACATTGTGGCGGTAGTTAATGGCTTTATGCCTGGATAAGCAGTACGGATATTGATCACACCGTTCAAGGCCGAAGAACCATACAAGGCGGAAGAAGCTCCTTTGAGGACCTCTACCTGGTCGATATTTTCAACCGGGAGCGCATTCCATTTGATTTCGTCCGTACCTTCCGTAAGTAGAGGCAGGTTATCAACAAGCACCATAACCCGGCTTCCGGCACCGTAGCTGTATCCGCTTCCTCCCCTGATGCTTGCCTGCCCGTCGAGAATATCCAGACCCGGCACATAATTCAGCGTTTTTTCCATACTCATCGTATTGATGTTTTGGATGAAAGCCGGCTTCATCACTTCGATGGAAACCGTAACATCTGACAGGCGCTGTTCGTACCTGCCTGCCGATATAACGGCCATATCCAGCATCACGGACTTGCTTTTAAGGCTCATATCCATTCTGAGGCTGTCGTTCTTTTTTAATTGAATCGTGAATTGTTGGGTCTGGTATCCCAGAAAGGAGCAGGTAAGTGTGTGTTTCCCTATGGGTAAATGTATAAGGTAGAATCCGTAGGCATCTGTGGCCGTACCGTAAATACTATCCGCCACTACATTTACTCCCGGAAGTTTTTCACTGGTTGCAGCATCGGAAATATAACCGTACACAGCAGTTTGCTGTGCTTGTAGGTGCCATGCAAAAAGAATCAGCAGAACAGATGAAAAACTCACCCGTATAAAATAAGTCTGTAATCTCTGTTTCTTCCTTTTCACTTCAGGTAGATCATCAAATCAAAGAATTAGGGTTTCTAATATATTTTCCTGATGAGCCGTGATACACTTCTCTTTCCGGATGTTACACGTAACATGTACGTGCCATTGGGTAGGGAAGGAACACGGATTTGATACTTACTGTTTGTGGGCCTTGCTTCAAATTTCTTAGTTAGCAGGCTGTTTCCGATAATGGAGTATAACTCGACGGTTACCCTGTCGTTGATATCAGGCAGGGTGAATGTGATCTCATCGTGGAACGGGTTAGGCCAAAGTTTGATGTTCAACTGGTTTTTCCGGTAAGTCTGTATGCCGTTTGGGTCCCAGGT
>Ga0209013_10002463_pt1 | contig 16768 bp, 15 predicted proteins | sample Cruoilmetagenom2_FD_187291 | JGI IMG/M metagenome (GOLD analysis project Ga0209013, IMG submission 187291) | Oil polluted marine microbial communities from Coal Oil Point, Santa Barbara, California, USA - Sample 2 (SPAdes) (version 2) | ecosystem: Environmental > Aquatic > Marine > Oil seeps ...
GTATCAATTTCAGTTCTTTAAGTTAAATTATTGTCTAGTTATGATTAAGTAGAAAGCGTTTGCAATTTACTATGTTAAAATTATGACAATTGTGTATAATTAGATTTGTGAGATTTATTGAAAGTGAGGAAATTACAATGAAAAGATTTGTTAAAGGCTTAGCAACAGTTATTCTAGCAAGTAGTGTATTAGCTGCGTGTAGCTCAGATGAAGGCGGCGGTTCTTCTAATGGAGAAGATACTGAAGGTCTAGACGCGAACATAGTAACAATTGCAACTGGTGGGGCTTCTGGTCCATATAACATTATAGGAACAGCATTAGCTGAGCGCTACTCTAGTGAGTTTGGAGTTAACTCTAAAACTCAAACTACGGGTGCATCAGTCGAAAATATTAATCTAATGAAACAAGAGAAGATTGAAATGGCATTTGTTATGAGTGACGTATTAAGTGAAGCAGCTGAAGGGGTTGGAAACTTTACTGAAAAAGTGGAAAATGTTTCTCAAATCGCAGCGCTATATCCGAACTTTGTACAAATTGTTACGACTGAAAAATCTGGTATTGAATCATTTGAAGACTTAAAAGGTAAGCGTATTGCTGTGGGCGCACAAAACTCAGGCGTTGAAGTAAATGCACGTAACTTACTAGAAGGTCACGGAATTACGTATGATGATATTCAAGTAGATTACCTAGGCTATGCAGAAGCAGCAGATGCTTTGAAAGCTGGTAAATTAGATGCAGCATTCTTAACAAGCGGTATTCCAAATGCTTCACTTATGGAGCTTGAGCAAGGTTTAGATATGAAACTAGTACCAGTTGATCCTGAGAAGATTAAAGAAATTGCACAAGATCAAGCGTACTTCGTTGCTCTTGAAATTCCTGCTGGAACATACGGAAACGAAGAAGCCATTCCAACGGCAGCAATCATGAATGCACTAGTGGTTCGTTCTGATATGAGTGAAGATGATGTGTATCAATTAACAAAATCGTTCTTTGAAGGACTTGAAGATTTAACAAATGCTCATCAAGCAGCTGCTGATATTTCTTTAGAGTCAGCACAACAAGGCATGGTAGCTCCAGTGCATCCAGGTGCACAAAAGTACTTTGACGAACAGTAAAAGTAAACGGAGGAGTACTGTTTTACTGGTACTCCTCTTTCTTTTAGTTGTAGCATTGTTTCCATTACGGTTTGTAAAAATAACACTCCTACACGATACCCTCATTGTATTTGAAAAAGCCTTCGAAATTCAGTGGATTCACTCAGTTGAAAAGGAAGAATGGATTGAATCATATGAAGTTAAAGGAGACAAACTCATCCTCACAACTACTGCATTCAAAACATTTGGAGCCGGTGTACCAAGTGATGGATTGGTAGAAGTACGTGATGATGGCTATGTACACATGACCATTAATCGCGAAATGGACGAGATATACTTAGTCGTATCAGATTTAGTGAAAACGACTATTCATTTTGAAACAAAAGAACTTCCTTTATATGAACTAGTGGACGACTATGAAGAAGTCCTAATAGAAAGTAAATGGCTCCCTTGGTGGAATATCTTAATAGGAAAGAATAAGAGGTGAACGAAATGGTTGTCGAAACAAAAGAAAAAGAAGTTATTCCAGTAGAACCTACTGTCAATGAACAAGAGGTTTTAGAAAAGTTTGACCGAGAATCGCTCGTACGACAAATCGCAAATAAACGGATTACATGGTTTATTACGGCAATGGCGATTGCCTATTCATTGTTCCATTTATATATAACGTATAACCCAATGCCTGAATTACAATCACGTTCTATTCATGTGGCCATTGGTATTGCACTTGTGTTCTTAATTTATCCAACTTATAAAAATCAAGACCGGACAAAAGTGCCATGGTACGACTGGTTATTATTCGCAGCGTCCATTGCTTCAACTGTTTATCTATTGATAGAGTACACAGAGATTATGACCACACGTGGTGGAATTCCGAATACTACTGATATTGTGATGTCGATTGTTACAGTTATTTTAGTGCTAGAAGCAGCAAGACGTATCACAGGACTAATTCTTCCAATCCTTGCATTAGCTTTCTTAGGCTATACGTTTGTCAGTCATTTGGACTGGATGCCAACTCGTTTAATTACTCGTCATTTTGATTTAGCAGATATTTTTGGACAATTGTATCTAAAAACAGAAGGCCTATTTTCAAGTGCTATCGGCGCGTCTGTCACGTTTATTTTCCTATTTATTTTATTCGGTGCATTCTTGTCGAAATCTGGAATGGGGCAATTGTTTAATGATCTAGCTTTAGCGTTAGCGGGAGCCCATAAAGGTGGACCGGCTAAGGTTGCCGTGATTTCTAGTGGATTCATGGGAAGTATTAACGGGGCAGCTGTTGCCAATGTAGTAGGAACAGGCGCATTTACCATTCCGTTAATGAAGAAAATCGGTTACTCGAAAAACTTCGCTGGTGCCGTGGAAGCAAGTGCATCTGTCGGAGGGCAAATCTTACCTCCAATCATGGGGGCAAGTGCGTTCATTATGGCTGAAACAACGGGCGTAAGCTACGGTACGATTGCATTGGCTGCATTATTGCCTGCATTGCTTTATTACTTAGGTGTTATTGCACAAGTTCATTATCGAGCTGGACGTGATAATTTACAAGGTGTGCCAAAAGCAGATTTACCAAGAGTGAAAGAAGTATTGAAAGCGCGCGGGCATTTATTGTTACCGATTGTGGGTCTTGTTTATTTCTTGTACATGTCAATGCCAATCGGTTATGCCGCGTTTTATACAATTCTATTAACAATTGCTGTTAGTATGATTAGAAAAGAAACACGCATGTCACCACGTGATGTTTTAGATGCTTTAGCAGATGGTGCAAAACAATCGCTTTCGGTTATGACTGCTTGTGCGGTAGTTGGGATCATTATCGGTGTCGTAAGTTTAACGAGTTTCGGTACCGTGATGACGTCTTCAATCACAAGTTTAGGGGCAGGTTCTCTATTCTTAACATTATTCTTTACGATGATTGCTTCCATGATTTTAGGAATGGGTCTACCGTCAATTCCTGCCTATATTATTACAGCAACAATGGCGGCACCGGCATTAGCTGCATTCGATATTCCAATATTAGTAGCACATATGTTTGTATTCTATTTTGGTATTTTTGCAAATATCACTCCACCAGTGGCGTTGGCAGCATTTGCTGGTGCAGGGATATCGGGTGGAGATCCGATGAAAACGGGTTTCCAAGCATTAAAGCTGTCGATTGCTGGCTTTATCATTCCGTATTTGTTCGTCTATAACCCCGCGATGTTAATGATTGATACTACTGGCGTAGCAACAAATGCAAAGGAGTTTCCTTTACCGGAAGTTAGTGCCATTATAATGATTGTCATCACATCCATTATTGGGATATTAGCGCTCAGTGCCGCTGTTGAAGGATATTTCGTAAAACGTATGAATATCATATCTCGATTACTGCTAGGTATTGGTGCATTATTACTAATCGTTCCAGAAACCTACACAGACATTATTGGGTTTGTTTTAGTTGCAGTGATGATTACATTAAATGTATCGAGTTCACGAAAGCATAAAGTAGAATCGGAAAATCGCGTCCCTGGGATGTAAACAAATCAGATTATTCACTACAATTGAATAAAGAAAATGACCCCTCCAATCTGCTGTAGATCTGATTGGAGGGGTCTTCTGTATGGATACTTAAGAAATGGAATCAATAGCAGGGGGACGGTTCTCTTGCTTCTTTTTTATCGGGGAAATTTGCAGGATTATTGATTTTGATGTGGAATGAAAGTAGTATGACCAAACTGTTTTCTCTCCTAATTACGATTCCACGTCCCCCTCGTTGGCATAACGAAGTAAGCAGGAGAACCGTCCCTATGCTATTCCCCTCGAGTCATTTCACTCAATGGTATAGCCTTCATTTAATGCCTCTTGTTCCTGGATTTTTGTCTAAGGCCGTATCAATTTCAAGCATCAATTTAGAATATTTGAGTCAAATCGTTTTTGGTACAACTTTCGAAGGGGGTCCATAGAGATGAGAATTAAAAATCTAGATTTGGATGGTGGTGATCAAGATGCCTCGGAAAGCTAGGGTGAAAAGTAATAATGGAATCTATCACATTATGTTGAGAGGTGCAAATCGACAGGAAATATTTCACGATGATGAGGACTGTATAAAGTTTCTGAATATCATCGAAAAATATAAAAGGAAATCAGAAATAAAAGTATATGCGTGGTGTTTAATGAGTAATCATGTACATCTCCTTATAAAAGAAGGCAATGAACCGATTTCTGTCACAATGAAACGTATCGGTGTAAGTTTTGTCTGGTACTATAACTGGAAGTACAGCACAACAGGGCATCTTTTTCAGGATCGGTTTAAAAGTGAAAATGTAGAAACGTACAAATATTTACTTACAGTCATCAGATATATCCACCAAAATCCAGTGAAAGCAGGGATTGTAAATAGCGCGGATGAATGGAGGTGGAGTAGCTGTCGTGGTTATTACGGAAAACCACTTCACCCTAGGAACTTACTGGATGCTGATTTTGTTTTCAGGCTGATTTCTACAGATTTGTCGATTGCTAAAGCAAGGTTTCAAATATTCAACGAAAGAAAGAATAATGACGAATGTTTAAATGTTAGAGCTAGTATAAGAAGATTATCAGATGAAGAGGCAAGGCAAAAAATCAAACAGTTGCTAGGTACGATTGACATCGCTCAAGTAAAGAGTTTACCTAGGTTAAAAAGAAACGAAATATTCCGGAAAATAAAGGTGATCGATGGATTATCCCAACGACAAGCAGCAAGAATTCTGGGCGTTTCAGCAATGCTTATAGGTAAAGCTTAGCGAGCAGGGGGACGGTTCTCTTGCTCTTTTTTATCGGTGAAATTTGCAGGATTTTTGATTTAGATGTGGAGTATTACGATTCCACGCCCCCCTCGTTGGAATAGCGAAGTAAGCGGGAGAACCGTCCCCATGCTAAACATTGGAATAGCGAAGTAAGCAGGAGAACCGTCCCTATGTATAACCCTATGCTACTTCATTCCACTCCCTCCACTCTCACGATGGGTGACTCGGGATATTCTTGTAGTTTTTCCCGAGCCGCTTCCGTAGCTTCTTCCAATGTTTTGAATGTGTCTATAAATTCGGAGGATCGTAATTTCCCCTCGTTATCTTTCACCACAATCTGGATGTCAAAGTGTGTGTCCTCGTAAAAACTTTGTATGTGTATTTCTGTATGGTTGGTTGTCATGGTAGCGTAAACATCACCTTTCTTTTCCCTATTATGAACCGCAGTGGCTGTTTTTACTCGAAGTAATAAACAACAACCACAAAACTCAAATCGTATTTAAAGTAAGCAGAAGAACCGTCCCTCTGTATCCCTCTGTATCACCCAGGTGGTAGCAAAAACGCCCATCAGGAATAGGATATGTCTGTAGGAGGGGGATGCGGATGAAGCGCAAGGTATTCGTGGGATTTCTAGTGTGCATTACATTACTCGCAGGTTGTGGGAGCAACGACGTGCAGGATGATTTACTGGTTTATGTGAATGAAAGCATGAGTTCATTAAGTGACCAAGAAGCTGAAGCGATTGATCTATACGATCGAGTATCAGGATTTCACTACACGGATGACGAGACCCTGTATTACACATTATTGGATGAGGTCATTCCGAAATACGGAGCATTTATCGATGGGTTGGAAAACGTAAAAGTGGAAACGGATGAATTAAATGAAATACACGAACTTTATATCGAAGCCGCCAATCTCCAAAGCAGCGCTTTTTTAACGATTCTTACCGCCATTGAAGAACAAGATTCGGAGAAAATAAACGAAGCCAACCAAAAACTTGCCGATGCGCGTAAAATGCTCAGAGATTACCAACAGCAAATTGACGACTTGGCAGAAGAAAACGATGTAGTATTTGAATGAAAGTCGGTTCCCACTACTAAATTTGCGTCCCTGGAAGAAAACAAATCAGAGTTCACTTTAATGATGAACAGAAGACCCCTTCAATCAGCTGTAAGTCTGATAGGAGGGGTCTTCTGAAGCTGCCGTTTTCTTCTCGGCATGAGCTAACCTCCATGGTGGCTTCTTCCAAAGCTTTGCGAAACATCCTCAGTTCCAGCCAAAACTATCCCCTTCCATCTACTTCTAATATGACACTACGAAATCCCATATCAATTTTCACTATTAAATTATTATTTAATACTAAAAACTACTTCTATCGAATACACTCTAAAAAATAGTTTTTTTCGATAGTCCAAATGCTCAGTGATATAGGGTTTGCTTACCTGATTTGGACAGGCCTTCCTCCTAAACCTGGGAAGCAGTCTTGTCATTCTTCCTTCGAGTTTGATTTAGTACGCGTTTTAAAGTGGAACTGAAACAATGAATACATTTTCAAAAAATAGAGGGGGACAAGAAATGAAGCGGAAATTGATTTTGGCTAGTGTACTTTTATTGGTTGCTAGTATGATTGCGGGTTGTGGTTTTTTTGGAGAGAAGGAAAAATCAGGGAAGGTATTAAATCGACTTGAAGAATCAAACGTATTGAATGTTGCTTTTGAAGGCACCTATCCTCCATTCAACTTCTTGGATGATAAAGATGAGTTTCAAGGTTTTGATGTAGATATTTCAAATGAGATTGCTAAAAGATTAGGTGCTGAAGCCAATTTTATTGCAACCAAGTGGGATGGTTTAATAGGTGGCTTGAAAGCCGATAAATTCGATATTATTATCGGTCAAATGACGGTAACAGAGGAGAGAAAAAAGAGTGTAGATTTTACTGATCCATATGTCATTACGGGTTCTGTATTAGTTACGCGAGAAGATACGAACGACATTACAAAACTTGAGGATATTAAAGGTAAAAAAGTAGGCGTAGGTGGCGGGACAACTTTTGAAGAAGTTGCAAGGAGCGTCGAGGGGGCTGACGTGAAATTATATAAAGCCGTAAGTGATTATATTCAAGATCTTACGAATGAACGGTTAGATGTCATTATTAATGATCAGTTGTTAATTAGCTACAACATTAAAGAAAACAATTTACCTATAAAAATTGCAAGTGATATTGTCAATAAAGATGAAATTGGAATGGCAGTAAATAAAGGAAACGAAGATTTCATTGAAAAGGTTAATGGAGCATTAAGTGAAATGAAAGAAGATGGAACCTATAACGAAATTTATAAAAAGTGGTTTGGAACAGACCCTTTAAATAACTAGTATTTTGCATAGAGTGATTCAAACTTCGATCACTCTATGCTTTTATTTCATACCCCAATTTGTTAAGGAGGCATGGTCGTTTGCGTATCGTTGTTTTAGGTACAGGCATGATTGGTACGACAGTAGTCAGTGAGGTAGCTAAATTTGCAGGGATAGATGAGATTACCGCTATTGATGTAAGACAAGAGAGTATTGATAAGTGTTTGGAAATCGCAAACAATTCAAAAGTGAATGGGAAAGTAGCATCATTGGAAACTGAAGAAGATATAGCAAAAGTGTTAAAGGATGCAGATGTAGCAGTTGCCTGTCTACCCCATTCTTTGAGTTTACTTGCAGTAAAGGCTGCAATCGCATCTAAATGTCACTTAGTAGACCTTGTTGGTTCTCAGTTCACCGAAAAAATGGCATTGCATAGGGAAGCGGAAGAAGCAGGAGTCATTATTGTGCCGGGGTGTGGAGTTGCACCGGGGATCACCAACTTTTTGGCGGCTCAAGGAATTGATCTGTTAGATGAAGCGGAAGAAGCGGTGATGATTTGTGGCGGCATTCCAAGACATCCTGTTTCGCCATTATGGTATCAAGTTGTGTTCCGTCTCGAAAGTGTACTAGGTCTTTATACTAAACCCGCCATGGCAGTGGAAAACGGTGAACTGATTGAACTCCCTCCTCTTTCAGGGTTAGAAACGATTACGTTTCCGTATCCAGTAGGTCTATGTGAGACAGTAATTACGGATGCCCATAGCACGGCATTCATACTGAAGGATAAAGTGAAGAACTTATATGAAAAAACGGTCCGATATCCTGGTCACTGGGGAAAAATGAATGTTTTAAGTGAACTGGGATTCTTGGATAACGATCCGATAACAGTTAATGGAATCACTACTACACCACGAACGATTGCAGAGAAAATTCTAGCGCCAAAAATGATGGGTGAGTCCAATGAAGATATTACGGTTTTAAGGGTAGAGGTTAGTGGGGTTAAAGCAGGGAAGTCGACAAAGTATACGTGGGAAATGGTTGACTTATATGATCATGAACGTCAAATCACATCAATGGCTAAAACGACCGCAATCCCAGCTGCGCTGACAGCTAAATGGATTGCGATGCAAAAAATAACGGAAACAGGCGTTGTCCCAATCGAGAGTTTAATCGTTAGAGAAAGATTCCAGCCATTTCTGGATGAAATGAGTGGTCTAGGAATTGACATACAATGTAATGTGGAAAGTGGCATTTAGCTTATAGCTTGTTCGTAAGGAGGAGGATATATGGGGATCACGATTATCATAGATTCATTGCCATCCCTACTTAAGGCAACGTTAATGACGATGTTTTTAGCCGGAATTTCAATTGCAATCGCACTTACAATTGGGTTTGTTACGGCGATCGTACGAATCATAAAAGTCAGATTTCTGAATAGAATCGCTGGTATATACGTTTCCCTTATCCGAGGTACGCCACTGCTTGTTCAAATTTTTGTTATCTATTATGGGTTACCTCAAATCGGAATTGCTTTAGATCCAATCTCTTCTGGGATACTCGCTCTAAGTTTAAATGCTGGTGCTTATCTATCTGAATCTTTCCGGGCATCCATACTTGCTGTTGATAACGGACAAATGGAAGCATCTATGTCAATGGGGATGACCTACGCACAAGCGTTGAAGCGAATTATTCTCCCACAAAGCCTTAGAATTGCCATTCCAACTTTATCAAACTCATTTATCGTTTTGATAAAAGACACTTCACTCGTCTCTGTCATAACCGTAACCGAGTTATTGCAAATGTCCAGTTTAATTATTGCTAAAACGTTTGAACCGCTCACCATTTATTTAATAGCTGCCGCGATATATTGGGTGTTAATCTCATTCTTTACAGTTCTATTGGACAAAATGGAAATTCGAACTTCCAAATACTTAGTCCGATAAGTCCAACAGTTGAAAATACGAATGTTAGGAGTTGCCCATGAGTATTATTCAAATTTCTAATTTGAAAAAGAACTTTGGATTGAATGAAGTTCTACAAGGAATCGACCTATCAATCAGTAAAAGTGAAGTGGTTGTCATCATGGGGCCCAGTGGTTCGGGCAAGTCTACTTTGTTGCGTTGCTTAAATTTCTTGGAAGAGCCAACCGAGGGAACGATTCAAATTGCAGATTTTCAAGTACTTGCTGGTGGTAAAATAGATCGTAAACGTAAAAAGGTGATAAGAGAGTTAAGGAAACGAACCGGTTTTGTCTTTCAGTCGTTCAATCTTTTCCCTCATAAGACAGCGATTGAAAATGTAATGGAAGGCCCGATTGCCATACATGGGGCAAGTAAGATGGAGGCACGGAAATTGGCTGAATCCCAACTCATTAAAGTAGGACTTGGAGATCGTTGTGACCACTATCCAGCTCAACTATCGGGAGGCCAACAGCAAAGGGTAGCAATCGCTAGGTCCCTGGCACTGAATCCGCTGGTCATGCTCTATGACGAACCAACTTCTGCCCTAGACCCAGAACTTGTACAAGAAGTTCTATTGGTGATAAAAGACTTAGCCCAAGAAGGAATGACGATGATTATCGTTACACATGAAATGAATTTCGCAAAAGACGTCGCAGACAGAGTCGTTTTTATGGATAACGGACTAATAGTGGAACAGGGGACATCCGAAGAGATTTTTCAGTCGCCGAAAGAAGAGAGAACGCGAAAGTTTTTGTCGTTGGTGAAATAGTTGTTTTCATGTTCCTGGGACGGAAAAATCAAAGTACTCACTACAATTTAAAGAGGTAAATGACCCCTTCAATCAGCAGTAAGCCTGATGGAGGGGTCTTCTGAATGAATATTTAAGAAATAGATACTCTATATTCTACAAAATAAAGGTTTTCAATAAAGCTTAATTGAATCATAGACATATAAGAAAGTTTTTTATATTAATTACAAATCAAAACTTTAAGCCTTTAGAGAAAGAAGGGATTGAATGATTACTGTTGAAAGAATGGCTGGAATTTTGCAAAGTGATGGTATTAAACTTATTGCTGGAAAAGGGGGCTCCAATTTACAAATAGATTACGTAAATGTTCAAGAGTTAAACCTAAAAAGTGATTGGTTTCAAAAAAATGGTTTTATACTGACTACATTCAATGCGTTTATGAATATAGATGAAATTTTAGAACGCTTAAATTGGTTTAAGAAAATCGGGATAAGTGCAGTAGGTTTTAATGTAGCAGTTTTTAAAGAAATACCGAAACAAGTAATCGATAGAGCAGATCAACTTCAATTACCGCTTTTTTTAATCCCTAGCAATAAACCTTATTATTTAGTATTTGAACGATTTAACGCATTACTTGCAGCAGAAACGAATCAAATTCGAGAAGATATCCAAAATATTAATAAAAACATGTTAGAAGCAGTCGTTATGGAAAAAGATTCTCATCATATTGTCCAAATGATAGGGAAATATTTAAATGTGCCTGTGTGCTATTTGGATGAATCATTAGATGTATTATCTTATTGGCATGGCAGTGATTTTTCGAAGATGGGAATTTTGAACTTAATAGAAAAGCAAGTAACAAAAGATATAGAGATTTTTCTAGAATCTTCACTTTCTAAAACGATGGGGGAAAGTTCGACTTTTATTATTGAAGAAAATAAAATTTCTTTTACCGTCATTGCTCTGTTACGAGAGAAAGATCTTTATGGGTATCTGTTAATAGGAATTCCAAAAGAAAAAGTGCTCTTAAATGAAGTGATTATTAAACATGGAGTGACTACCCTTATTATTGATGCTATTAGAAGAAAAGCCGTATCGAAATATCAGAAAAACAAGGATATTTTACTGTTTGAATCTATTTTCAAAAATGAGATACATACCCCAATTAATCTAGACAGTTTTTCTTCAAATGTTACGCAAATAAAATTTCTTTTTGTTGCCGAATCAAAGAATGGACCAGTCACAAATGAGATGTTTGACTTTTTTTATAGAGTACTAACACATTGGGATTCTAGGTGCTTTGTTTGGTTATTTGAAAATAAAATTGTTGGGGTATCTTTTCAAAGTATTCCGGTATCGGTTTTGGATAAACTCACCAACATAACTCCCCAAATAACAGTGGGCATAAGCAAGAAGGTGTCTAAGTTCCAAACCAAGGAGATAAGGAAAATGTATAACCAAGCGCTGATTTCTTGCCAAATTAGTAGGGGAAATGAGAAGCAGATTAACTATTGGGATGAACTGGGTGTAAATAAGCTGATATATGTGTCGAGTAGAGACTTGTTGTTTGAAGATTATGACTTGGATATATTAAATCCGTTGCTTCAGGATGATGAGCAAACTGGAGGAGAATTGGCCAAAACATTCTATATTTATCTGCAAACATTTTTCAGCTTAAAAGATAGCGCAGAAAGATTATTTGTCCATGCTAATACGGTTAAATATCGTATTGAAAAAGTTCGAGAGATTTATAAAGGAATCGTTTTTAATGATCCAAATAACTATCTGTTGTTCATGACTGCTTTTAAAATATATTATATGAAAAATGAAACGAAAGTATAACTTTTATATACAGCGAAAATGAAGGATTGTAATGAAACCACAAGTGGGTTTCTTTTTTTTGTCTCTCAAGCCTAATGTATCTCATACAAAGCTTGTGTAAGATGAAAGAGAATTAAGAAAATTTCGATAAAGGGGTGGTGTAAATGTTTATTGGTGGACTGGTAATCTATTTAGTAGCCATGATTGTAATTGGACTCTTTGCATCAAGGAAAGTTAAGAATTCAGATGATTATTTAGTAGCTGGGCGTAACTTAAGTTTACCTGTTTTGGTAGGAACGTTAACAGCAGGTTGGTTAGGTGCAGGAACAGTAGTTGGATATGCTTCTCTTGCTTACAATAATGGTTTTGGCGCATTATGGTGGGCTTTTGGTGGTTTAGCTGGTGCAACAATCATTGTCATCATGGCAGGTAAATTAAGAAAACTGGCTAAATACACAGTACCAGATATTTTAGAACTACGCTTTAGCCCTTTAGCCAGAATCTTAGGTGCAATTCCTGTAATCCTAGCATTTACCGCTATTGTGGGTTATCAAATGAAAGCGGTTGGATATGTACTCGAAGTCGTCATAAATATTGACGGGCAGACCGGTTTGCTAATTGGAGCAGGAGTCATCATTTTTTATACAGTGTTAGGTGGTATGCTTTCAGTCGCATATACGGACGTTGCGCAATACGTACTATTAATGGTTGGTTTAATCATAGCGGCTCCAATGGCTCTAAATGCAGCTGGAGGGATTGCAGGGTTGAGTGAAGTTCTTCCAGCAACTCACTTTGAAGGGACTGGTGGGCTAGGATTAATCGGTGCTTTAGCCGTTTTATTGCCTTTCTTCATGCTTTCAACAGTCGATCAAAACTTATATCAGCGCATGTTCTCTGCTAAGAACGAAAGTGTAGCGAAGAAAGGGGCATTACTTGCTCTTATTGGTGCAGCGTTTGTTATGGCGCTAGTATTTATTATTGCCATGTCTTCTAGAGCATTATTCCCAGGTATTCCTGCGGATCTAGCTGTTTATACAATTGCAACAGATTTACTTAATCCTTTCCTTGGAACAGTTTTATTAATCGCGATACTGTCAGTAATCATGTCTACATCTGATTCGTACTTATTATCGCCTGCTACGAATATTGTTCGAGATATTTATTTGAGATTTATTAATCCACAAGCTGAAGATAAAAAAATCCTATTCCTCACACGTTTATGGGTAGTAATCCTGGGCGTATTTGCATTTGCAGGTGCTATGTGGTTTGAAACCGTTCTAGCATATGCGATGGTTGCCTATACAATTTACGGAGCTGGTGTATTCTTTCCAATCGTCGCATCGTTCTTCTGGAAAGGTGCTACTAATAAAGGTGCATTAGCATCGATTATTGGAGGAACCGTTTTCACTATCATCTGGGAATTCTTTGTTGATAGTAGTCTTAAGACGATTTATGTAGGTGGAGGAGCTTCACTGATTCTCTTAGTTTGCGTGTCTCTTATGACAAAGCATTCGGCATCTGAGAATGTAGAGTTATTTACGAACAAAGAAGAGAAGAAAGTAGTAAAAGAAGAAAAAATGACCGTTGGGAGTGAAACGACAGTATGAGAAAAGTATTGATAAATTGTCAAATCATTGATGGAATCATAAAAGACATTATGAATAATGCCTATTTAATTGTTGAAAACGAAAATATCGTAGACATGGGGATAGGTAAACCGAAATTACTTGAAGGCGATGAAGTTTTGGACTGTGAAGGTGGGTATGTCCTGCCAGGATTAATCGATGCTCATGTTCACTTGGTATGGGATGGTAGTGAAGACCCGCAAAGTGTTATCCAGCATTTGGATCAAGAATCGATTACCTTACGCGCTTATAGCCATGCACAAGAAACTCTTAAACTTGGCATAACAACAGTTCGCGACGTCGCTTCACCAAGACGAAGTGTTTTAAATTTACGTAATGCAATCAATGAAAAATTACTAGTAGGACCAACGATCATAAGCTCAGGTCCTGGTATCTGCATGACAGGTGGTCATGTTCATTATCTCGGGCGAGAAGCGGATGGTCCAGATGAAATACGCAAGGTGGTTAGAGAGGTAATGAAATCAGGTGCTGACCTCATTAAATTAATGGCCACTGGGGGAATCTACACCTTTGGAGAAGAACCTGGTTCTGTTCAACTGACAGTAGAAGAATTAAAAGCAGCCGTTGAAGAGGCACACAAAAAGAATAAGAAGGTTGCAGCGCATGCGGAAGGTCTACAAGGAATAATGAATTGCTTAGAAGTTGGTGTGGATACGATTGAGCATGGGATTTATGCAGATGAGATCGCACTACAAAAGATGAAAGATCAGGGAACATATCTTGTGCCAACAATGATCGTAATGAAGCGTTTAGCTGTAGATGAACGTATTCCTGAGTGGGCATTGGAAAAAGCCAAGTACGTGGTTGAGCCACACCAACAAATGCTTGAGAATGCTATCAAATTGGGAGTCAAGATTGCAACAGGAACCGACTGCGGGTCCCCAGTTACACCGCCAGCCTTTTACTTCGATGAATTGCTAGTTATGGAAAGTGCAGGTATGAAGGCAATTGATGTGATACATGCTTCTACTCGAGTTGCTGCAGAGTGTCTCGATCTAACGGATCGAGGAGTTCTCGCAGTTGGAAACAAAGCAGACTTACTCATTGTTTCAAAAAATCCGTTAGATGATTTAAGTGTTTTGAAGGAAGAAAAGAAAGTAATGAAAAATGGAGATTTCCTTGGGTCTGTTAATCTTCAAGTTAATAGAGAATATATCAATTCCTAAGAAAAGAGGATGTTCATGGATGTTATTATTACCGGATTGACTATCCTTGCTGGAGAACATCTCGAAGAGAAGAATGATTACGCAATATGGGTGAAGGATGGTGCGATACATCAATTACTCCCTTCAAGTTCGGTCCCGGAAAGTCAAAAAACAATCGATAAGAGTGGTTACTATTTAGCGCCAGGATTAATCGACTTACATGTTCATGTGATGTGGGATGGTTCAGACAATCCGGTCGTCATGCACGAGAAGGAAAGTCATGAGCAGATGCTCATTCGTGCAGTAGCCAATTGTCAAACATATATTAAATCTGGCGTTACTACTATAAGGGATGTAGGTTCGATTAATGATATCGCCTTACATGTAGCTGAAGCGATTAGAAGAAAACTATTTCAGGGTCCTCGGTTGATTGCAAGCGGAAAAACTATCACGATGACAGGAGGACATGATCCGTTTTGGGGGAATTTTGCTGACGGACCGGCGGAAGCATTAAAAGCAACTCGCCAGCAAATATTCAAAAATGCTCAAGTAATTAAAGTTAGTGCCACCGGTGGTGTATATGGCCGCGAAGAAGGTGAACTTGCAGAAAACTCAGAACTTTCCTATGAAGAACTAAAAGTTATTTGTGATGAAGCCCATCGATTTGGATTGAAAGTGGCTTCCCATGCAATCGGTAGAGAGGGAATTATGAATTCAGTTTTAGCAGGTGTCGATACGATTGAACATGGACACTTTGTCGACCAGGAAATAATTGATTTGATGATTGAAAGAAATGTGGCTTGGATACCAACTCTCTATATCTATCAGCAAATTGCTAATATTGATGGAGTTCCTGGATATGCTCAAGAAAAAGCTGGTAAAATAGTTGAAGCTCATGTAAGTGCATTTAAAAAATACTTTCACTCTGGTGTGGTGATTGGTGCAGGTTCAGATGCGGGGTCATGTTATACTCCCCATCCATCAGTGATTGAAGAACTTAAAACGATGAATAATTACGTAGACAATAATCGAGCTATATTGAAAACGGCTACCACTAATGCCGGAAACATTCTTGGCTTAAATGTGGGACAAATCACTGTGGGGTATCAAGCAGATTTTATTCTATTGAAAGATAACCCTTTGAAAAATCTGAGTGCACTAAATTCTATAAGTGAAGTCTACTTGAATGGAGAATTAATCGATTGATTTTCATGTCCCTGGGACGGAAACAAATCAGACTATTTACTACAATCAAATAAAGAAAACGACCCCTCCAATCAATCCTGATAGGAGGGGTCTTCTGTGAGCAGGGGGACGGTTCACTTGCTTGTTTTTATCGGTGAAATTTGCAGGATTATTGATTTAAATGAGGAGTATTATGATTCCACGTCCCCCCCTTGTTGGAGTAACGAAGTAAGCGGAAGAACCGTCCCTATGCTAAAAATTGGCATAACGAAGTAAGCAGGAGAACCGTCCCCATGCTAACGCTACCCATGCTAAACGAGACCCTACTAAAAATAGAGCACTAAAAATAACTTCACAAATCAAGAGATTTTGAGGTACATTATGGAGACAATGGTTTTGCAAGAAAATAATTTCAGTGTGGAAAGCCGGGGATCAATATGGTTTCATCAAAAGACGTAGCTAAATATGCGGGAGTTTCACAAACAACTGTTTCGCGTGTCTTAAATACTCCGCAGTTGGTAACAAAAAATACCTATCAAAAAGTGATGGGCGCGATTGAGGAGCTGAATTATATTCCGGATGGCAATGCCAGGTCATTGGTCCAAAAGAAAACTGGCATCATCGCCCTCATATCCGGTCCGTTGAACAATCCATTTTATGTAGACACGACCACTTCGATTGTCAACTATGCGAATCAAAATGGCTTTAAGACCAATGTTCACTTTGTAAATAACGAAAATCTGCAGGAGACGTATAATGCAGTCTTAGAAAATAAAGTGGATGGGATTATTTTATCGTCGATATTAATAAAGGATCCTATTTTTAATAAATTGGAGAAGTTGAATATTCCGTTTATCACTTTTAACCGGAAGCATGAAAGCAATCAGTATTTTGTTGAAATGGACAACGAACAAGCTGGGTACTTAGCAATCGAACATTTGATAAAGAATGGGCATCAAGCAGTTTGCTGGATAGGTGGTCCATTAAATATCAGTACGTTTAAAGGTCGCTACGAAGGATTTAAAAAAGCTCTGCAAAAAAACGCT
>Ga0209013_10002464_pt1 | contig 16765 bp, 11 predicted proteins | sample Cruoilmetagenom2_FD_187291 | JGI IMG/M metagenome (GOLD analysis project Ga0209013, IMG submission 187291) | Oil polluted marine microbial communities from Coal Oil Point, Santa Barbara, California, USA - Sample 2 (SPAdes) (version 2) | ecosystem: Environmental > Aquatic > Marine > Oil seeps ...
CGCCCGAAATGATAGAAAGATCGCCAGCTGCAAAAGGTCTTAGGCATTTCGTCGGGTGCATACGATCCGCAGTCAGATCGATCAAATCGTTGATGATATATAGGCTTGATTCACATAAACAAAAGCAGCAAAACGCTATAACTGAATCAAATAACAAGTGGGCATCTAAAAACTTTTGTGAAACGATCAATGGAACAAAAAGCAGTATATTCTTTGGCCATTGTCTGGCATGTATTCCATTTAAAACAGCTTTAAATATTTTCGGTCGCTCATCGAAAACATGAGCAACATTGGATAGTTTCTTTACACCATTCTTAGCCCCCATACTTGGATTAACAATTAAAGCATTTCTAGCATGGGCCCAAATTATTAAATCAGGTTTCGAATTTCCAGCATAATCAAACCCAAAATCACCAAAGCGCTTTACAAGTGCATTGAGCTTGGATTGTCCTTTCAAATTAAGGCTTGTATCGCTTGCAAGAACATAATCAAACAGCTTGAAATGAGCTTCGGTTTGAAGCGCGATTTTTTGGTTAGAGGCCGTCGCAAGTATGAGTGATCGCCCCTTCCTTCGTTCATCTGTAAGATAATCAACAAATTTCTTATTGTATGGCAGGGTTTGAACATCAAGATCTACCCGGTCAGCTATGTTTTGTTTAAAATAGCTTTTTCCTTTAAGAATCCAGTAGAGGTATTTGAAAATTTTCAGAGGTTGTGATTTTACAAGCAGTAGAAATGATTCCACCAATGTATCGGTCTTGAGTAACGTCCCATCCAGATCGACACATAGCGGAATCAAGTTCAAATCTGTAGTGGAAGCATCATTGTTACGGTGTCGTGTTTTTCCAATCTGCTTTTTATTTTTTTTCATATGCTAATCCAACGGCATTGATGTTAACCTTACATTTGTCACTATTTTAAAAACGCGGAAGGCAGATCACTTGCTTTGAAAATATAAAGGTTCGGCCCTGAACTTTTATTGTTATCTACTATTTTTACTCCGTGTTGAGGCTTCTTAACTCTATCATCAATCTTCCAGATAAAAATATCCCCTGAGGCAGAATAGAGAACGTACTTTGAATCATTAGAGATACTCACATCACCACACCATCCCTTGCCGATCAAATATTCAGAAGCTGATATTCGACGTGCAGATTCATCAAATTTTGCAATAAATATTGGTCGATTCAAGCTCTTTCGATTACGCCGGGTCATCACAATATACTGGTTGTCAGGCGTCCAAGCTGGTCCGCAGTCACCCTGTAGCATCTTGTTGTTTGTGATGTACTTTTTTTTAACCAGATCAATTATCATACTTTTGTGACCTGCATCTGTGGTAAATGTGAGAAAAAATCGATTATCAATTCTTAATTCCGCCGCCTGCGAGAAATGATACCCATGATAAGGAGGAGCGCTTTCATCATGAATTAACCCGATTTTGCGAGACTCCAGGTCCAGCAGCAGTACTTTTCGAGAATCCTTACGATTTATAGCGACAACACTTTTACCGCCATTGGCCCAATATGCGCCTGTTCCATACTCTGTCACCACATCCTTAATTAGGATCATCTTATTCGACACCTCTTTGTCAATGATCCAAGCATCATTACCCCTGGTAAATAATATTCGGGTTCCATCAGGTGACCAGCGGGGATTTTCCCCTTTGGTAATTGGAAACGGGGCCCATTTATTGAATCCTCCCCCAAAAATTGTACCATTTTGCGACCAGATCAGAGCACCAAATGGACTCTCTGCGAATAGCTGTTCTTTTTTTGAGAGGCTCTCAACCTCATTTTTCTCCCAGTTTTTTGCAATGGCAAAATATGTAAATATGACGATTGAGAGTGTAAACCCAACAGCAATGCCAACGTTAGATATTTTTCTATTGATCTTCATTCATCCAAAATGTCAATTTGCATCAGATTTTAGGAATACGGGCAAGACCTATGAATATAAATGAATAAGCTCCAACGAAAAATGTAAAAATGGAAAGCATGCTGAATCTGCTTTTTGGAAGATTCAACTTAATTTCATCAAGTAGCATGGCTCCCATCACAAAAAATGGAAAAAAATAACGTCCTTGACTTTGCAGGTCAACATTCCAGGAGTTCCATAAAGATGCAAATATTAGCAAGAAGCCCCAAAAGATAAAATTAAGCACATGCATCCATGCAAACAAGCCACCTTTAAAAGCACAAAAGATGATTATCCCACCAAAACAGAGCAATATTATTTTGTAAATAGAAATAATATAATTACTTGGATATATTGACATCGGACCATAAACTCCAAAAGTGCTTTGAAAGGATATTCGCCCCCATCCATATTGGCTAAAGACTTCTGCTAAGGCGACGCCTTTTTTACGCATGTCTATACCAAACCACTGATCTTTGGCCGGTGTCGATGGTTTAAATTTGTATTTTGCAAGCGTTTCTCTGCAAATGTTTTCTTTGTGCGAGTGGTCTAATCCGTTTATATAAGCATCGACACCATAGCGCGCAAAAACAAGAAACAGGCCCACAAATAATATTATTCCCCAATTTAAAATTTTAACTTTCGATAGGTTTTCCCTATTGCTCAACATCTTGATGATACCAAAACAAAATAAATATATAATAAATGCATAATAATTTTTTTTAATAAATGGCAGCATTCCAAATAAACTACCACCAACAACTATTCCTCCTATGATGATAAGTAAACTTTTATCTCTATGCTTAAGAAATATATTTAAGAGACTATCCGAAATAAAAAGCTGGTATAGAAGTAAATAACAGATAAAAAGTGCGAATGCGTCAGAGTTGAAATAACTAAAAACATACCATATCTGAGGAGATATAAGCAGTGGGAGACAGCATAATCTGAACTCCGGCCGTAAGAACGCCATAAGTGTAAGTATGGCAAAAAGCATGACGTTAAAACTTCTAAATTGAAAAAAAAATTGTCCCGGAATCACTTTTGCAAGCGTATAGTATTTTCCTGCAAAAAAATAGAATGCTTCGAAAGAATTTAATCTTGATACACCGTAAGGACTGTATGCCCATTTCATATTCGGTTGGCATATCTTTGGTGGCATCCAGTTCTCGCTATAATACATTGCCGACTTGATATGGATATTTTCGTCTGGATGAACCTGAGGCTTACTGATAACTGCCATCACCAATATCAAAACGAGTGCCATACACATCAAAACTGGGACAAAAGTAAATGAATCCAGTCTGTATGCGATGATATTTTTTAGAAAATATACTAAAAAACTTACCAATATTAAAAAAAATGCAAATATAAAAGTGGTTTCCGAATCTTTAGTGAAATCGACGGCCACTTTTATCTGGCTATCTATGCCACTCGTTGCTATTTCGATATATGTGGGCCTTGTTTTGAAACTTGCAATATCGCCAACGGGTTCTATCCGGGTTGTTAAGTCTGAGTCGAAACGCTTATCAGAAATTATGTCAATTTTTCTGGCTGGGAATTGATAAAATGAGATGTTTTTGATTTTAACGTGGCCAACCTGATCGATTGGGTCAATACGAATATGGTGCCCTCCCTCAATTCTGTCTGCGGCAATAAAATATTCCGGTTGTTGCGGCCGTATTTTTACTCTGGTAGAATTATTTTCAAAATATTCACCATTTTTGTCTGGAAAATATATCTTAAAGTTCCCATAAGTGTCCGTCACTAATGATATTTTAATAAATATATGGTCATAAAAAAAGTAACTCAAACCAACAATACCCAAAACCATCAAAATGATAGTTCTGTTCCGCAACCCAGAAAATAAGGTTTTTAATGAAATGGGTCTGTTCATTGGAAATTTTTCACATTGTCCCGGATATACCCGACAATTCCACACATTTATTTTTCTTTCCAAAGTTGATTGGCGATAACCGACAAGTTAGCGCCAGATCGGTTGCGTTCTTGTAAGTAAAAAATGCACCCAACCAAACTCAATGGAAGCAGAGCACACCGAATCAACAGCATTACCATCAGTGCTTTGTCATAAGGCATTCCCATTGCACTCATTGTGAATATAAAGGACCCGTCCAACAATCCAATACCATTTAATGAAATGGGCAGCAGTGCAACCAAATTGCTCAGTACCATGCCAATAATCAGTTTATATGCAACAATGGGCTCCTGCACCGCCCTTGTTAAAATTAACATCCAACCAAGTGTGTACAGCTGGAAAAAAAAAGATATGATCAGCACATAGACGGCAGACAGCGGCTGTCCTTTATAATCGATTGTGCGCTCAAAAAACACTCTGATCTTGCGAGAGAGTTTTCTAATTTTTTTTTTCAAAAAAGGGTTTGAAATGAGAAATATGCCGGCAAGCGGCGGTACGCAGGCGCATGCCACAAGAAACCACAAAGCAGAATAAAGCCAACTTGGTTTGATTGCATCACTAAAAAAATACAACCAGATTGCTCCCAAGCAACCCAAAACGATAAACGCCCATAATCCAGTTATTCGCTCCACAAGTATCGCGACCACAGCCCCGCTGGTGTTAAGCGACACTGTCTTATAGATACGGTATGCGTCCCCACCAATATTACTAGGCAAAAAGTTATTAAAAAAAACCGCTGTAAAATAGTATCTGGAAAGCGTCCAGAAACCAACCGAAATTGTGTGGATCCTTAGCAAAACTTGCCACTTATAGGCACTTAAAAATACGCCACCAACCATTCCACCAAAAGCGATGGATAAAAAATATTGGTTGCAATTCCGAAAAACATGGGCAAGCTCTACCCATTCAGCCTTTAATACGAGTACAATACATAGCGTAAATGAAACAAAAAATTTGGCCATCTTCCAAATCGGTTTCTGGGTAAAATGGCTAAATCTCATGAGATGATATTGATTTTATTTTTTTAGCAGGAATGCCTACCGCAACAGTATAATCGGGGACATCCGTTATGACAAGAGCGGAGGCGCCAACGACTGCATTCTTTCCAATGCTGATACCATCCAATATGGTAACTCTAGTCCCAATCCATGCCCCGCTGCCAATCCGAATGGGTCCTTTCGTGTAAGCTTCCTGATCCATGACTGGTTTATCTAAATCATCAAACCGATAGGCCCCGGCACTCAAGTAACAACCACCTGCCATCAAAACCGAATTTCCGATTTGAACTCCATCCATGGAGACAATTACCGTGTTACTGCCAAGGCTTGAATGATCTCCAATATTAATGGCGCCATTTTTAGCCAAAAGCATACAATTGCGGTTTATCAAGACATTATTTTTGATAATAATACCATCATCGCCACCACCACGAGCGTCTATCACACAATTATCATCAATTGTAACATTGTCCTCCAATATAATCTGGTAAGAATGTCTAAGCACAACATTACGACCAATGATAACGCCTTTCCCGACCTGTTTCATTATGAGCGGATAAAATTGCTTTCTCAAAAAATACCCCAAAGCGCCTGGTATCAATCCAGTAAGGACAGTGATCAACTCATAAAGCAAAAAACGCGTGAAAGAGACATCCCCAACCACCAAAGACTTATAGGTTTGGTAAGGTGATTGTTTCCCAGCCGCTAACTTGGCCCTGATATTAATCTTTTTATTTAGTATTTTAGGCATCTTGAAAAGTGCGCCAGTTTTTTATGCTTAATGGGATTGTTGGCTGAAATTTTCCGTGTTGCGGGTAATGGATTAATGACTCACTTCTTTGGCAACTTGCTTCATATCTTCTTCAACCATCTTCGCGACCAATTGTTTGAAGGTTGTTTTAGGTTCCCAGCCCAATACTTGTTTTGCTTTGGAATTATCACCCAACAAGAGCTCAACTTCCGCTGGACGATAAAACTGTTTATCAATTGTTACATATTTCTTAAAATCCAATCCGACCAAATCAAACGCCATTTTAACGAAATCGGAAACAGTATGCGTTTCTCCCGTTGCAATTACAAAATCCTGAGGCCGTTCATTTTGCAGCATCAGCCACATTGCCTTAATGTAATCGCCGGCATAGCCCCAATCCCTTTTTGCATCCAGATTACCAAGTCTCAATTTGTCTTGAAGCCCATAATGTATTTTAGCGACAGAATTGGTAATTTTCCTCGTAACAAACTCATGTCCCCTTCTGGGCGACTCATGGTTAAATAAAATGCCACTGCATGCAAACATTCCATATGATTCGCGATAATTACGTGTAAGATCAAAGCCAGCCACCTTTGAAACGCCATATGGGCTTCGAGGATGAAAAGGGGTTTTCTCGTTCTGAGGTGTTTTTTCGGCAAGCCCAAACATTTCGCTAGTTGCTGCAAAATAGAATCGACACTTCGGTAACAATTGCTTCAATGCCGAAAGTAAGTACAGTGTGCCATTGATATTTATATCCAGCGTTGAAAAAGGATCGTCAAACGATTCAGCGACAAAACTTTGCGCTGCAAGATGGTAGCATTCGTTTGGACGAATGTTATCGATTAGCTGAAAAATACTTCCATAGTTTTCGAGAGAAGCGGGATGCAATACAATCCTATCTAAAATGTTTGTCAATCTGTTTATTCTATGTTTGCGATCTTCTGTGGCGACCCTTCTAACCATCCCATGAACCTCGTAGTTCTTACGTAATAGGTATTCCGCCAGATAAGATCCGTCTTGTCCTGTAATGCCGGTTATTAGTGCTTTATTTGCCATGAGTTTCCTTTAAATTCATTTTCGATAAGTTTGATTAAAAATTTGAGCTACAATTGGAATATCAATGAAAAATAGTACTGATATCAATGCTGAACACAAAAAAACATATATCATAAGCTCATGCTCATGATAAAGCTTTTCAGGGTATTGCACTGGACTATCATACTTAAAACCAAGTTTCATATATAATGACAAAAACCCAGCAATAAATGGTGCTGCCAGGATCAGTTCAATTCTATACCGGACTAAAAATATCCCAAAAAATAGAGCGAAAAGAGAGGCAAAAAACATAATGCTGACCAGCAAGCGTTCTTCGGTATAGAATACAAATGATTTCCTGTATTTACTTGCAACTTCAGGATTAGCTATTCTCCGAATTTCTGCAAACCGCTTTACAGCCATCAAAAAAGCGCCGATCATCCAATACGAGATTAAAATTGAGAGTGGAGGTAATAAAGTAATTTCTGTCCCGTACCAGCCAAATAAAAAACGGATCGGGTTGTTAACTGATTCAGAAAGTACATCCAAGTAGGGTTTTTCTTTGGTACGGAAAGGCCTGATATTGTATAAGCATCCCATCAACCATAAGGAAAGTGATACCCAAAATATTCTCCTATCGATGATCATTGCGATGAACAATCCAGCAATCGCAAAAAAAATCCATTCCCATAGCGCCAATTTTATGTTTACAAGTCCTGAGGGTACTGGCCTATTACGCTTAACTGGATGCAGTCGATCAAATTCAGCATCCAGAATTTCATTGATGACATAATTACTGGAAGCAACCAACCCCGCCGCAATAAAAACACCAGCGATATTGATTAGTATGGAAGAGTTTAATAGAGAGTTGTCAAAATAAATGGCGCCAATGATTCCAGGTATAATAAACACATTCTTAAACCAATGATCAAAGCGTGCGAGTTGGATGTAAGGGATTATTTTTGTCACAATAATAGTAATGTTGTCTAAATAAAGCTATAATCATGGATTGTCATTGATTGTCGCCGCCTGTCTTGACCAATAATTATCCGAGCATTGTGGTCATCGAAACTTTCAATTGCGCTCCCTTTTAAGCCTTTTATGCCAATCAAAGTATAGCACATTCCCTGGTTATCTTTTGGCATTATTCCTGAAGAGCCAACCTTTTTAAAAATATTTAAAATATCGTCCGTCACATCGATTAAGTCGCTTTTTCTAAGTGCAACAGTAACAATCATTCCATTAGGTATCTGATTGATAAATTGAACCATTCTATCGAAATCCTCCTTAGCTCTGGCCGGATTAAATGCTTGTTGCTGGAGTAATCTCGCTCCATCTCTGCTTATAACTGCAAAGTTAAAACCCCTCTGATTTCGAGTAAATTCCCGACCGTTAACCCATATTTGGGCATTTTGGCGGGTAGCGGTGTCTGAACTTATGACAACAATATCAGAATTAGAATAAACACCACTCCTGCCAACTCGATATGGTTCATTATTCCTTGTATCTTTGTTGATGTGGTAAAATTGTTTGAGTGCTATTTTATTAGGCTGTTTCGATAGATATGGTGGCGGTAAATTGATTGTATATGTTTGCAACCAGGGCTTCAATTGAATTGTTTCGATTAATTTTTTATTGAAGACAATTTCGATTGAATTTATAATCCCATCTTGAATAATACCGGGTTTAATATCAAGTTTTAACGTTTTCTCATTGCTTAATGTGTACCGATTGAAAAGAAGGTTGAAATTCCATCTATCTATCGGTTTTGAATCAATTTCAAATACTATCTCGTTATTAAACTTCTTTCGGAGCCTCAATCCTTTAGGGGGATTATCCAACAGGTTTTGCCATTCATTCCGTTCCATTGGATTGAGATAATTCATATGAATCATAACATAGCGAAGATTATAGACTTCTTGTACCTTTGAAATGTTTTTTGATTCGGGTATTGCTTTAACGCCATATGCGATATCACTAGCCACCTTTGGATAAAAACCACTAACTCCATTCACAAGTTTCTTTTTATGGTATAGTGACCAAAAAACATATGTACTGTCAATTGATTCATTTTTTGTTGGATATTCAAGAATCGCAAAGTCTCCATCTTGATTTTTCAACCATCGATAGACTTCCGGGGGATTTGTATAGTCAATCTTTTGATAGGATAAATTCCCCGGTAAAAATTCAATTAAAACGATGAGTGGTAATGTGTATACAATTAATTTTGTCTTTTTGTGCGCGCTGGTGTTCTCAAGATATTTTAATCCCAATGACGAAAGTAGCCCGATAAAAAATAAAAACATGAAATTTAATCTAAGTGAAATACGAATGGATTTAAAACCCGGAAAAAAATTATATGCCAAGGTGTAGATGCCCTCTCCAATAGGTATATTATTCATGTGCATCGTTGGGCCAAGTGTTAATAGCATGGAAACAAACGCTAAAAATGAAAACACTATACCCAGCTCTTTCGGTGAAAGCTGACGTCCACGATTTTTACCCTTTCTCCATGCCATTCCCAATAAAGCGAGCGCAAAAATAGATGAACCCAATATGATAAAGACCGCATGCTGAATGTATTTAATTTTAAGTTGGAGATTAAACAATTGGATGGCCGGTGTTCTACTAAAGATAAAGAGTAGAATATAGCCTATTCCGAGAAAATTTAGTAAAAACAGCGATAGCCATAAAAATCGATATCGAGGTGTCATAACGGAGCGACACCTATGAATGCTTAACCCCAGAGCCAATGTCGATAGCGCATATGCAACAAACCCTGCAAAAAGTCCGGGGAACCGTTTTGAGTCAATTAGGTTATAAAAGAGATGGTCGCGACCGGCATCAAAAAATGACAGAAAATCTGCACGAAAATGATTCACATCCTTAAGAGATCTTTCAAATCCCATTTCCATGCTTGTCATAAGATAAGGCAGCACAAAAAAAAGTATGGCGCCGACAAACAGTCCTCCGCCAATAATAATAGCTTTTATGTTATATTGTTTCCATCCAATAGGACGGAGCAAAAAAAAACATATGACTAACAAACACATAAAAAATGCCAATGGTATACCAGCATACCAGATTGTTATGGCCTGGATCAGTAGGAAAAAGAGAGCCTGATAGTAGTATCTATCATTGTATTTCTCTAAATATTTTAACAAAAACAGAATTCCCAACGGTACTGCAAATTGCATATGCAAGTTGATAAAGTTGTAATAGCCTGTTTTAAATGGTGAAATAGAGTAAATAGCGCCCGCCATGATACTCCCGGCGGTACTGTGCGTTATTTTTTTGGTCGCATAATAAGCTGCAACACCGCACAAAGTTTGGCAGACAAGTAACGTGAGGTTATAACAAAAAATAGGATTTGGCGTAATTTTATAGATAACCGTACTAAAAATTAGTGCGGGAATAATCAGAGGTTCTGAATAGGTTAGCGTATATCCGTGCGGGTAAAATATGTTTGATTCAAAAAAATGCAGCGGATTTGAAAAAAAATTTTCCCGGACAGTAGATAATATCCACGTAAATAGCAACGGATCATTTGGTCCGCGGTAGTATTTCCCCAAATCGTTAATAAGTGGGTAAGTATAGATACATACCAAAATAAAAAACAGGCAGAAGATTAAAACTAGATTAAATTTGGGGTTATTAATAATACCGATCCGGCTATTTTTTCTAATCATCACATATTACATGATATTATTTATGACAGTAGATATTTAAGCAGTGTATTTTGAAAAGAAAAGTGCTTTTCCTTAAGCGCTGGAATTTGACTTAGAGCTATTATTGTTCCTATAAATAGTAAAAACCATATGAATCTTATATGCTGGATACGGCTATCAGATATCTTGCTCCGAATGACAGATTCTCGATACTCAAAATCAAGCCTCTTTCTTGAATTATCTGAACTTGATAGTTCAAGAATATTATCATGATATTCAATTTTATTCACATTGCCTGGTGTCCCAGTAACTTTTGATAAAGCATCCTTGTCTTTAAAACAAACCAAGGGGATTTTCCAGAAAATAATATTCGTATCGTAGCAAACCTCATGAATTCTATAAGTAATTTTAGCGGCATCAAAATAAACACTTAGCCTCTTTGTATCCGGGCTGATCGGCCTGGGCAGAGTAGCATTAATCATTTTAGTATTATTAATGCGCCCATAATATTTTTTAATAAATACATCGGCTTTTTTAGGAGAATGAAATATTTGACGGAACAAGCAAACGTTTGATTCTGAAGTGTAACCTAATTTTATCGATATGCCATTGATTGGGAGTGGAATAATTATCAAAATGCTTAAAAATAAAATCGCTAAAATTGCAACCGTCATTTTTTGAATACGGCCAGTAAAATTTGTTTGCTTTTTATAATACAAAAAGACCGAATAAAATAATATGGTATATCCAAAAACCGACATATGAATACCTGCCATGGCAAGGTCATGGATAAGAAATGCAATAATAATGAAAATTGCAATAGTAACTGGTTGAATACCTTCCGGTGAATAGTTAGAATTCATTTGAGACCGGTTTAAAGTAGATGTTTCTTACCTCCAATCCACTGCTGGCAAAACTACTACTTTCATCCATAAGCTCGATGGATACAATCTCACCGGCAATATTTTCTTCAAAATCATCAGGCAACCTGACTTGATAATAATCCCAACTGTTATCAATTTGCACCATCTCAACAAAAGATCCGTTAATCGTCACATTACATTGAATTGTTTCAGACATTTTCGTTGTGCTCACTGTCCGCGCGGCGAATGATAGCAAATTATTATGCTTTAAAACATCCGATCGAACGATTCTATTAATATTTTTTGAGTAAGAAGGATTTTCCCTTTGCTCGAATAATGAATAATTTTCATCTTCAGCGACTAGTTTCCACCCTTGATACAACTCGTCAAGTGGAAATGGTTGGTGCCAACCAGTACTGAATTCTAGCACTTTCTTCTTGTCAATTAACAAATCAACCGGCGGCCAAATTTCTTTTAATTGCGCTGATGCTTCTCCAATCTTCCATTTTCGCAATAAACCGTATAAGTTGTTATGCCGTAGAGGAGCAAAACCGGAATGTCCGTTGATCAAGAACTGATGGCGACCGATTGTTTGCATGACGGCATTGGCATCGACCTCACGTGGTCCAGCGGGGAGTTGCAAAAGTGTATATGGATCCTGTTTTTTACGAAGAATAGTAGCAACTGGTGAATGATATAACTTTTCGTAGTCAGTAAAATTATAACGAAGAAACTGTCCCTCATAGATCATCAATAGTGGTAAAATTCCAACGCATGCCACTATAGTCATAGGCTGTTGTCTTCTTATACTGTTTAATGCATAACAAACGACAACGATTACGCCAAACAATGGGATAATGGAAAATCTTGAAAGTCCACGCACTATTTTAAAAATCGGCAGTAAATCAAGTAGCGTGATAGCGGGCCCTTTCGAGATAAGGGCAAACTGGTTTCCGGCACCAGTTGTAATGTGTGCTCCCAAAGAGATGAAAAAACAAAATGTGGCGCCGCAACACAGGCTCAACAACATAATTTTATTCGACGATTCATTTTTTAGCGTAAATATGCTTAAAACATGCATTGTCATCAATAAAATCCCGATGGGATAGAGAAATACATTTAAAGCATTCAACTTTTCCTTGTTGGAAATAGAGTTGTTAATAAGGATTATTATCCAGAAACAAACCCATAAACAGGCTAACAGATAAAAAAAGATTTGCTTCTTCCCGCGATAATTTTCACGTATTTTTAAGATTATTTGAATCAGCCCGGCTAAAAATAATGGAGTCAAAATCATACCTGGGAATAGAATTGTCTCAACTGTCCGGCTCCTGGGAGCGTTAATGACATTTTCGGACAGCTTTGATCTTCGCACATCAATATAGTGCTGTGGTTGGGCATGATGCTTAGCGTGATCAGTCGAAGTTCTCTGATAACCTTCTTTAGAAAATAGGACTGGGTAAGGCCATAGAAACATAGATGAAAAAATAATTATCAAAAATATAGATTGAGAGGATAAAGCAAAAAAATTTTTATTCCACAGATTCTTACGCTTACTTGAGATCCAGGCCGTAATAAGAAAGATAGCCGGGATTGTCACTATAATAGTATAGTAAACGCATGAGGTCACTGATATTATAAAGCATACAACAATCAGCACACTGTTTTTAATTGATACATCTTTAAAATATCGCTGAATAGCTAACAAAAATAACGGGATAATAAACATCAAGGTCATGTTAAATTCTATGTGGTACGCCAAGTGATATGGTATTAAACAATAGAATATCCCTCCAAGAAAACTGACTGCCTTGCAAAAAGACAATTCCCGTAAAAAAGCAAACATTGCAAGTCCTGAAATGCCCCAGAATACCAACATCGTACCATTGAAGCTAAGGAATGGATTCCCACCTGAAAAATGGTAAATAGCTGCATATATAAAGGATTGAGGCCATAATAATTCACTGAACGCTAATGCATAGGAGTGAGGATAAAAAAAGTTGGCGTGAAAATTTGGAAGCAGCCATTGGCCATCTAATATATTACTGGCATTCCAGGCCATCCATTGCCCCATTAACTTTGAGTCCCAATGTTCGGCCAAACCTACTGAGAAAAAATGTATCCAAGGTTTTATTGCCAATAGAGGCACCGTGGTGAAAATCGCAAACAGCAAGGTGCGTTCAATTGTTCTTGATGCCAAATTGTTCATAATGCGAATATTGTCAAAAAAACCTTCTTATATGTTTTAACAAAGTATTTAAAACAACTTCCCAGTGGCGATTTATTATCTATTTCTCAACCGTTTTATAATTGTGTTTGTGAAACAGCCAAATCAATAACAATGCGAATGGAACTGTCAGCATAACCTCCAGGCTGATGACATACAAATTATGCACCGAAAATACATCAGTCAGGAATTGTGCGATGCTGGCATGATCCAGTCGTGAGTGTTTCACGGGCGGCAAGATTGGAATCATGAAATAACGCTCGGAAAAAGGCCAAAAAAGCGGGATGCCGAATGGCGGCCGTCCATCATAAGAGATGAGATCTAAAAAGAGATGAGAAGCGTATAGGGAGAACATAAATATAAATTCTCGCCAGAACCGTTTTCCTGATATCCGATTTATCAGAATCGCCAGAACCAGGCCAAAAAAGATAGCTGCGCCAATACTGTGACTGATACCATGATGGTATAGATTCGGTTTACCCATGATCGTTCCGGGTATGAAATCAAGATCCGGTGCATTGGCGATAAAAACATAAAGTGCTAAAATTCTAAAATTCCCCGGCTTGAACGACTTTTCACGCCAGCTGGAAATTATCAACCCTGCCAGCGAGTGCCCAATTGGAGAAGACATAATTAATTTACCCCACTATTATATCAATTCAAGATAACGGTTGATGATATTATCCGTTCTGAATTTACTTAGTGCTTCCTTGTTGTTCACGGATATGTTTTGATACATTATATTATCCGTCAGCAGCACGTTTATGGCATCAGCCAATGCCTCCACGTCACATGGTTTCACCAACAGACCATTCGTATTGTGCGCAACGATATCGACTTGGCCACCGTGATTCGTGGATACGATCGGAAGGCCCACTTGCATCGCCTCTTGTAAAACAATACCCAAACCTTCATGAAGCGAACTTAAAACATAGATGTCCGAGTTTGATAAATATTGAAATTTCAGCTCTTCGGATATATCACCCAGAAAGTGAACTCGATCGATTAGACACAGTTCCCGCGCCAAGTCAATTAATTGTGCTTTCTCATTTCCATCACCGACAATGAAAAGTTCAACATCGTCATTCAATAATTTAAGGCTTCTGATGAGATAATCAAACCCCTTTCGCTTTACTACTCGACCAACGCTAATAATATAGTTCTTATCCCTTTTTAGCCCCAGGTCCATCCTCGACACCGGGGTAAATTTAAATTGTACATAACAATGGGGAATAATGTTTATCTCCTTTCTGGGTTTATAGTACCTGTTTGCATTCTGTTTAATATTACTGGACAGGGCAATGACTTGATTTGCTTGATTTAATAAAAGTTTCACTATCCAACGCATATAAAAACTGTTATGGGGCGAGCTTTTTTTTGACGGGTCGTAAATATCACCACCGAGAAGGGTTAAGATATTCTTTAAGTGAAAAAATTTTGAAAGGAAGAACCCCAGCGGTCCGGTGGGAAGGACAAAATGGGTGCTTATGAAACGATACCTATTCTTGGTACAAAGCTTTATGCCGCATAAGGATGCCGTAAAGAGGAAAAAAAACATAGACAGGAATGTAGCCGTCTGTTTCTTCTTCCTCCCCCAGATGGATACCCTGTGAATATTGATTCCATCAACAATCTCAAACCTCGGCAATTCGTCATATCTACTGGTGATAACGTCTACATCGTACCCTTTTTGCTTGAAGCCTTTTGCAAGAGAGAATGAAACTCTCCCCCCACCTCCACCCAGTGGAGGAAATTCATAATTGAGTATTAGTAATTTTTTCATTTCTTTTATTCATTTCTTTCAAGGGTCTCGGTGAAAAATGGATGCGTCATCTACTTCAATTCAGGAAACCAGACAGGATTTAATTTCATCCCTGCTCTGGTTTTCAATATACATCCGATACCAGACTTCCGCATTGCAAATGAGCCATAGGCGGTTGCCATGATCCGATATTTGATTCAAATGTTCTTCCAACAATAGAGAAATCGTTTTCTGATTTAAATACCCATTGCTCACCAGACGAGAGTCACGTAAAAATATTTCATACAACTGCTTAAATTCATCTTTCAGCAAATACGTCAGCGGTGATGAAAAACCTTGTTTCTTTTTCGTAATCAACTCTTTAGGTAAATATTTTTTTGCAAGTTGTACCTGAATATAACGCCTCTTTACTCCTTTTATCTTGAATTCCGGTGGCATGGCGGCACAGAATTCGGCCAGCCGATGGTCGAGGAAGGGGGAGCGGGCCTCGAGACCATGCGCCATGGTCATGCGATCCAATATCATATTGGGATGATCCGGCATCCGGGTCATGGCATCAACGTAAAGCATCTTGTCGATGGATTGAACGGCATTGGCGGCATCGAAATATTCCGACAGACAGGCTTCCGGATCGAACATTCCGACGGCCTTGCGGAATTTACCTGTATACAACTGGCGTTTATATCGGTCTGAAAAATAAAAATAGCTGAGACTCTTGGCGTAACGCATGCCATTTTGGCTAAAAGACATCTGGTGCATCCATTTCAGTTTATGGCTGATGCTTCGATACCAAAATTGATCGGGCATGGCGTTAAAAATCCGCCCAAATACGCGTTTGCGGAGTCTTTCGGGTATCATGGCATAATAGTTGGTGTAGATGTTACCATAGTACCGGTCATATCCTCCGAAAAGTTCGTCCCCGCCGTCACCACCCAATACGACCTTCACTTCCTTTCTCGCCAATTCAGAAATATAGTACATGCAAACGGATAGTGGGTCAGAAGGCTCATCAAGGTGCCAGACCAGGTCGGGGAGTTTCCGGACTAGCGAAGGCTTGATGGTCAGTTCATGATGATCGGTTCCATACCGATCAGATACTAATTTCGCAAACGGCAACTCACTGTAATTCTGGTAGGGAACATCGCCGGAGAATGTCTTAAATCCGCTCGCCCCAACCTTGTTCATCATGGAGACAACAATGCTGGAGTCCATGCCGCCGCTTAAGAATGCACCCACGGGTACATCGCTCACCAAGTGATATTTAACGGTTTCCTCGACTTTTGACTCCAATACCTCCAAGGTTTCATTGAAGTCCATATCCATTTTGGGTTCGTACGTCAGGTTCCAGTATTTACCAATAGTCAATTTGCCGTCATGAAAGGTGAGCCAGTGGGCCGGCGGCAGTTTTCGGATTTTGCTGAACATGGACCGCGGTGGTGTAATAATCCGTATTGTCAGGTATTCATACAGGGCACGACAATCCATCTCTCGCAATTCCGGCTTCAATTCCAACAACGATTTAATCTCGGAGGAAAAGGCAAATTCATCCCCGCCGTGGTAATAATAGAGGGGCTTTTGCCCCAGATGATCTCTGGCAGCAAACAGTTT
>Ga0209013_10002465_pt1 | contig 16764 bp, 17 predicted proteins | sample Cruoilmetagenom2_FD_187291 | JGI IMG/M metagenome (GOLD analysis project Ga0209013, IMG submission 187291) | Oil polluted marine microbial communities from Coal Oil Point, Santa Barbara, California, USA - Sample 2 (SPAdes) (version 2) | ecosystem: Environmental > Aquatic > Marine > Oil seeps ...
CACAACCTGAACATCGCCAACTGGATCCCCGACCTCTTCATGGAGCGTGTCGAGAAAGACTGGCAGTGGTCGCTGTTCGACCCGAAGAAGGTTCCGCACCTCACCGATCTCTTCGGTGAAGAATTCGAACGCGCCTACCTCGCTGCGGAGGAAGCCGGCCTCTACGAAAAGCAGGTACCAGCTCGCCAGCTCTACTCGCGGATGATGCGCACTCTGGCACAAACCGGAAACGGTTGGGTCACCTTCAAGGATGCCTCCAACAACAAGTGCAACCAGACCGGAAGCACCAACGACGATGGCAGCGCTCGTGTTGTGCACCTCTCGAACCTGTGCACTGAGATCCTCGAGGTGACCGACCAGGAAAACACCGCCGTCTGTAACCTCGGTTCGCTGAATCTCGGGGCGTACGTCGACTCGAACGGCGAGTTCGAATTCGCACGTCTCGGTGAAGTCGTCCGCCAGGTCGTGCCATTCCTCGACCGGGTGATCGACATCAACTACTACCCGACATCGGAAGCCGAGTTCTCGAACCACAAGTGGCGCCCGATCGGTCTCGGCCTGATGGGGCTGCAAGATGTCTTCTTCAAGAAGGGCCTCGCATTCGACTCGGCAGACGCCAAAGAGTTGAGCCAGAAGATCAGTGCTCACATCTACTTCCATGCGCTGTGGGCATCAACGGAGCTCGCTGAAGTCAACGGTCCGCACGAGGCTTACGACGGAACACGCGCGGCGGGTGGCGCCTTGCAGTTCGACCTCTGGGACGTCCAGAACGGTGGCATCACACCTCCCGTTGAACTGGCCTGGGACGACCTGCGCAGCCGTATCTCGGAATACGGGCTCCGCAACAGCCTATTGATCGCCATCGCTCCGACGGCCACGATTGCTTCGATCGTCGGCTGCTACGAGTGCATCGAACCTCAGATCTCCAATCTCTTCAAGCGTGAGACGCTCTCGGGTGAGTTCATGCAGATCAATCGCTATCTCGTGCGAGAGCTTCAATCGAGGGGCCTGTGGGACGAGCAGATGATCGCCGACATCAAGAAATCCGAAGGATCAGTCCAAGACGTCGACCGAATACCGGAAGAACTAAAGGAGATCTTCCGTACCGCGTGGGAGATCCCGCAGCGGGCACTGATCGACATGGCCGCTGAGCGCGGTGCATTCATCGACCAGAGCCAGTCGCTCAACTTGTTCATGGAGACTCCCACCATCGGCAAGCTCAGCTCGATGTATCTCCATGCGTGGAAAGCAGGGCTCAAGACCACCTACTACTTGCGCAGTAGACCGGCAACCCGGATCAATCAAACGACGTCCGGTGCCGCACCGTCAGGTTCGACACCGTCAGGTGGAGCGCCCACTGGCGGCGGCGAGCCATCTCCGGCGAAGACCTTCACCGAAGAAGAGGCGCTCGCCTGCAGCCTGGAAAACCCCGAGTCGTGCGAGGCCTGCGACTGATGGCCCTCATCGACCCAATCACCGACTATTCCCAGACCGACCCGAACAAACGGTTCGATGAAGAGTCCAACGCTGCTTCTCCAGTCGGCGCGCCGCGCTCGACGAACATCCTCGACCCCGGTTTCGACCTCACGCTGCGGCCGATGCGATACCCCGTGTTCTACGAGATGTATCGAGACGCGATCAAGAACACCTGGACCGTTGACGAGATCGACTTCTCCGATGACATTGTCGACCTCGACCGCAGGCTGATGCCGGCCGAGCGGCACCTTGTGTCGCGGCTGGTGGCATTCTTCGCCACCGGTGACTCGATCGTCTCGAACAATCTGGTCCTGAACCTGTATCAGCACATCAATGCTCCTGAAGCTCGGATGTACCTTTCGCGCCAGCTGTACGAAGAGGCCTTGCACGTCCAGTTCTACTTGACGTTGCTCGACAACTACATCCCTGACATGAAAGAGCGCGAAGCGGCGTTTTCTGCGGTCGAGAACATTCCATCGATCAAGGCGAAGGCCGAATTCTGTTTCAAGTGGATCGACTCGATCCAGGGCCTCCAGAAGATCGAGACGCCTGACCAGCGCAGGCAGTTTCTGCTCAACCTGATCTGCTTCGCTACCTGCATCGAGGGCCTCTTCTTCTTCGCGGCATTCGCGTACGTGTACTTTTTACGCTCGAAGGGCCTACTCAATGGCCTTGCCGACGGCACCAACTGGGTTTTCCGTGACGAGAGCTGTCACATGAACTTCGCGTTCGAAGTGGTCGACACTGTCCGCAAAGAACAACCTGAGCTCTTCGACCAACAGCTCGAAGCGGATGTCCGCGGAATGATGAACGAAGCCATCGAGTGTGAGCATCTCTTTGCTGCTGACGTGCTGGGCGAAGGTGTGCCGGGGATGAGCCTCGCCGACACTCGGACCTATCTCGAGTTCGTCGCCGATCAGCGCCTCGTGCAGCTCGGCTACGCCCCACAATTCGGTTCGAAGAACCCGTTCGACTTCATGGAGCTGCAAGACGTGCAGGGCCTCTCGAACTTCTTCGAGCGCACCGTCTCGTCATATCAAGTCGGCGTAGAGGGCGACGTCGCGTTCGACGAAGACTTCTAGCAGCCGTCGGTCTCGCACACGCGCCATGAGTTGACGCGAATGCGCTCGTCGATATCGGATTCGTAGGGCCGGTACTCGACCACGGCGCGGATCGAGGTGGAACCGCCGTCCTTGGTGGCTGTTGAAGTCAGCTGAATCTCCGCCGTGATCGGGCTTGTCGGCACGGAGATTTCGAAGTTGGTTGCCGATGTCGAGGACTGCAGCACGAGTCGTGACACGATCAGCCCGCCGAGCATCTTCTGCGTCGCAGTGTTCGAGACGTTTCCGAATTCGACCTGGGCGAGCGGCGCATAGACGAGGGCGTGGGCAACGAATTCCTTGTTGTTACCGCTGTCGGTGAACAAGAAATTCGGGTCGGAGCCACCCGCCTCGATCTCGCTCCAGTCTCCGGTGCCACCGTCACCATCTGCGTTGCACCAATCCTCACCTGGATCACAAAGCGTCTGGACGCTGACGTAATCGCTTGTGCCCTGCAGCCGAGCATGAATCTCAAGCGACCCCTGCGTCGCGACATTGATGTGTGACTTCTCGGTGAAATAGAAGGTGGCCCCGTATGCCTCCGGAGGGACATATGCTCGAGCGAGGGCATCGGCTGCTTCGGTGGCGGCATCATCTGCCTGGGCTTGATTGCAAGCATTGGTGTTGGGGATCTCGTTTGCCGATGTGGTCAGCGGGTTGATCGTTCCGGCTGTGACCACACCCTGGCGTATGGCGAATTCATCATTCCCGGAGGGCAGGTCGAACAGGTAGTCGCCGCTCTTGAAGTAGGCGTCCACTCCCGTGAGGTCCGGTGGCGTGATGTAACGCCCCGGCTCGAAAATGCGGCACTTACCAGCTGTGTTGACATCGGTATACGAACCGCCGGGATCTGTGAGCGGGAGCGTGCCATCCAGCGTGGCTAGCCCCATGAGATTGGGAACGGTCGGGCTGTCGAACAGATCGGTCCAGGCCACCGACACGCAGACGGGTCCGAAAATCAGTTCCGGGTCGAACACGAGTTGACTTGGCATCGTCGATGCTTTCACCGACGAACACGGGACTGCTCCGCTCGTGTCGTGATACAGCAGCGGCCCATCTTCGATGTTGACCGGAGGGCTGAGTTCGAACGCGTCATTATCGACTCGCGTCATGTAGACGGGCCCGCCGAGGACTTTGGCGTTGCTGCCCGATTGAGATGAGAGCAACGACATCGAACCGGGCAAGCCCTCGCCTGTCATCACGGCGGCGTAGGCCTGAATGCCTTCAAATCCGGAGGTGATTCGTTCGCAGGTAACGGATGCTGTCGCTCCGTTGAAGTCAGCCTGGACTCCCGGTAGCTGTGCTTCCTGCGTGTCGAGAATGCAGCCGGCGTTGCGAAGCTTGAGCTGGTCGATTGCGTAGCGCATCCCAGCATCAGCCGCTGACAGTTGGTCGCTTCGGTTCTCGGTGACCTGGCCGTAGCTCAGGCTCGAGATCGTGTAGGAAGCGAGACTGACTACGACGAGGGCGATAACCGACGACATGATGAGCACCATCGGAAGGGCGAGCCCCTTGTCTGATTTCTGATGTCTCTTCACGGTCACTTCTTTCGGGTTACGGGAAGAAATCGGCTGGGTTGCGAGTTCCGGTTTCGACCGACACGACCTCGCCGCTCTCGCCGGTGAGAACGAGCGTGATCGAGGTGACGTCAGTACCACTTGTCGTGGTCGTCAGCATCGGGGGAACCGCTGGGTCGAGGTTGGATGTGAGGTTCAGAGATGTGGCAGCGCTGTAAGCCCCAGTGCCTGTCTTGGAGCACGAGTACCGAACGATCGTGCCCGCTCCGCTGTTCGTGACGAAGCGATAGTTGGCGACGAATGTTTGGTGGATACTTGTCTGCTCAACCCACTTCAACTGCAGCAGATTGTCGCCAGTTCCGACGAGGCAGTCGTTAGCGCCGATCGAAAAGTCCAGGCCACCCTGTGCAGTCGCCGGGTTGAAGCGCGGCGCCGAGGTCGTGTCGTGCGATAGCCAAGTAGCAAGTCCGCGAGTGGAACGGGCGTCATCGACGCGTTGCTCGGTGGCCGGCAGAGTCTTCAGCGAGACCACGACTGCAGTGGCGAGAACCGACATGATGATGCCCAGCAACACCGTCACGATCAGCAACTCGATCAGCGTGAACCCGCGATCTGACGACTTGACCTCTTCGTTCTCTACTACGTCTTCGGGGCGGTGGGCCTTGAGCATCATTCGCTCTTCACCATCTGGATCGTCTTGACGATTCCTCCATCAGCGCTGGTCACCTGGACGGTCACCCGCTGCGTATAGAGCGGGCTGTCCGTGTATCCGGTGCCCTCGAAACAGAAGGTCGGCGACCACTCGAAGTCGTCGTCGACACCCACCTTGCCGAGGTACTCGACGTCCGTCACGGCGATAGTTGCGGCATTGGACCACGCGGACGGCTTGCTGACACTGTTCGCCGCGGTGTCGTAGGCAGCGATTGCGGCTGGTCGCCCGCTAGTGCATGGAATCCGGGCGGTCCGATAGATCTCGTCTGAGGCTGACTGCAGCCACGCAAATGCAATTGCGTGCTCCCGATCGACGACTGTCGCATGGATGGTCGTCTGCACACCAACCAGAACGGCTACCACCGTCATACCCATCAGAACGATCGTCACTAGCATCTCGACCATCGAGAAACCGCTGTCAGTCGGGAGTTCGTTGTCATCCACAGCGGCGGAAGGCGAGGTTGCCGCGCGTTCGCGATGGGAGGCCATAGCTGTTTATCGGTCCGTACCCGTAGGTACTTGAGGGGTATTTTCGGAATCTCGGAAACGCCTCTACATAGCTCGTCGGGCAGCCTCGACGCGGGTACCGTGAAAGTGATGGAAGAGGCAAACGGCGAGTGGTTGATGAGCGCCCGGGTTGCCATTGTTGCAGGCAAGGGCGGCGTCGGGTCATCGACCGTTGCGGCCGCCTATGCCCTTGCCGCGGCACGCGAAGGGGCTGATGTTCTCTTCGTCGCCGTCGACGGTCGGCCGGGGATGGGGCCGCTACTCGGAGGGCGCGAGCTCAACCACAACGACCAGATTCTGCGTCGCATCAAGGGAGCAGGTCGAGTCCGCGGCCAGACGATTCCAGCAGACAAGGCATTCAGTGACTATCTCGAGATCAAGGGCGTCGGCGGGCTTCTGCGGCGTGCCGCATCAGCAGCCTCGCTGCCGATGATCGCTGCGGCAACTCCTGGGCTCGAGCATTTGCTCGTCCTGGCGACGGTCAAGGAATTCGACAAGGATCGCGCGGCAGACCTGATCATCGTCGACGCCCCACCGGCTGGTCATGCCGTACCGTTCCTGCGCTCGGCAAGTGGGCTGTCCGATGTGGTGCAATCCGGTCCGGTCCGTGAACAATCAGTTGAGGTCGATGAGATGCTCCGTGACGGGGAACGTTGCCGCGCCATGATCGTCACGCTTCCGGAGGAGACACCGGTTACTGAGGCGATCGAGCTTGGTAACGAACTCACTGGCGTTATTGGGCTCGCTCTCCTGCCGACGGTTGTGAATGGCTGCTGGCCCGATCGGCCGGGTCTCGAGAAGACACCTGCGATGGCGGCGCGATCACACAAGATCAAGCTGTCGGATGGCGCGAAGAGCGCGCTCGCATCATCGGCCGCGTTCGGGCGGGCTCGCCTCGAGCGGCAGCGTGAACAGATCGAGCGGCTCGGGCGTGAGATCGACAGCCCCCTGCTTCTTGTACCGCGCATCGCTACTCCCCGGCTCACACCTCATCATCTCGGTGAACTGGCCGATGCTCTCACACAGGAGGCTTCTGCATGAGTGGCAAGAAGACTCGTTCGAATGTGTCGGACTCGTTGGGTGAGACAGTCCGAACAGCGGAACTGCTCGTTACGTGTGGCCCGGGTGGTGTCGGCAAGACCACCACGTCGGCAGCCCTCGGAGTCGCCGCCGCACTTGCCGGCCGCCGCGTCGTCGTGGTGACTGTCGACCCGGCCCGCCGATTGGCCGATGCACTCGGGCTCGAAGAAGGAGCCGCTGCTGACGAGCCTCATCGCGTCGACGACATCCCCGGACTTGGCAATGGTCCAGAAGACGGTGAACTCTGGGCGCTGATGCTCGACGCCGCCTCAACGTTCGACCGGCTGGTGCACGAACAAACAACGAGCACCAAGCAAGCTGAGGCGATCCTCGACAACCCCGTCTACCAGGCCATTTCGAGATCGCTTTCCGGCGCGCAGGAGTACATGGCGATCGAGCGGTTGCACCAGCTGTACACGAGCGGCGACTGGGACCTCGTCATCGTCGATACCCCGCCCTCACGTCACGCAATTGATCTTTTGGAGGCGCCAGACCGGCTGGTTGGGTTCCTCAGTCATCCGGTGTACCGAGCCTTGACTATGGGTCAAAGGGCATTCGCCAAGGTGACAAATGCCGCGGCAACCATGTTCTTGTGGGCGGTTCGTCGGCTCGCCGGACCCCAGATCGTTGAAGACACCGTTGAGTTCTTTCGATCGCTTGCCAATATCGAGCCGGGTCTGCGGCATCGAGCAGAAGAGGTGTCGGTTCTACTACGTGCTGACGTGGCGTCGTTCGTCGTCGTGTCGAGTCCGCGAGCTGAAGCAATCGGCGAGTCGGAGCACCTTGTCGGGGCATTGCGTGACGGGAAGTTCCCGTTTGGCGGGGTTGTCGTCAACCTCATTCATCCCATGCCGGAGCGTCTCAAGCCGAAGGATCGAGCTGTCTTGGAGGATCTTGGTGACGGTCCGCTGGCTGATCATGTCGCCTGGCATGACGAGCTGTCCGAACTCGCCACTGCCGAGCGAGAGGAACTCGCCGCGCTCGCGGATCTGGCCGAAGACGTGCCCGTTGTGGAGTTGCCTCTGCTCGCAGTTGACGTGCACGATGTCGAGGGTCTCGTCGACCTCGCCGACCTGCTGGTCGGCCGCGACTAACGTCCGCGTGCATGTCGCGCACCGAACTGCACGCTGAATTGCAGAAGCAGGTCGAGGACCTTTTTGCGCGTCCGACCGCTCACGGCACGTCATTGGCGCTGGTGATCCAGCAGGGTGGAGAGATCGTGGTGGAGCGCTATGGGACACAGCCGGAGAACGTCTTCCAGCCTGCTGTTGAAATCACGGCCGAAACGACGCTTACTTCGTGGAGCATGGCTAAATCGATGACCCATGCCGCGGTCGGCATCATGGTTCGCGATGGCTTGCTCGATATCGAGGCGCCCGCCGCCGTACCCGAATGGGAGGGGACCGCGAAGGCCGACATCACGCTCCTCGACCTGCTGGAGATGCGGTCAGGACTGCGCTTCGTGGAGGATTACGTCGATGACAGCATCTCGCATTGCATCGAGATGCTGTTCGGCGACAGCGGTCCGAGTCATGCTGCGTACGCCGCCGCCCTGCCGCTCGACCACCCTCCGGGGACTGTCTGGAGCTACGCATCGGGCACAACCAATATCATCACCCGCATCCTCGGTGACATCGTGGCCGGTGGAGTTGGGGGAGATCCGGAACCGCGCAAGGCGGCGATGTCGGCATTCCTACGCGATCGGTTGTTCGGGCCGCTCGGCATGACATCGGCCGAGCCAAGATTTGATGATGCCGGTGATTTCGTAGGGTCTTCGTATGTCTATGCGACCGCTCGGGACTTCGCTCGTTTCGGTGAGCTGTACCGGCATGACGGTGTCACCGAATCCGGCAAAGGCCAACGGATCTTGCCTGAGGGATGGCTCGATCATGCTCGACACAAAGTGGCCCACGACGACGAGAATGGAATGGGCTACGGTCGGCACTGGTGGCTGTGGCCGAGCATTCCGGGAAGCCTGCATTGCAGCGGTCACGAAGGTCAGTACATCGTGGTCGTTCCCGATCATGAACTCGTGCTCGTCCATCTCGGCAAGACGCCGTCGGAAGCTTCACCCGTTGTCCTTGCCCGGCTCGAGAGCATGATCCGGCTCTTCTGATCGATCGCTTGGTATGAAGTGGGAGTGAGTGACGAGTCCGCGAGCGAATTCGACGGCGCGTACGACGAAACGTTCGAAATGGATCGCGGCGTTGTGCCCACAGGTGAGTTGCCCGAACTGGCTCAGGACGAGAGCAAGCCAAAGCCGAAGATTCGACCAGTCCGATTCACGATCAAGGCCTTATTGCTCATTATCGTGGCAGTGTTCTTGCTGCCGAACGTGCTCAGCGGATTCGGACAGGCCGCCGGGACCGTTCGAGACGTCAATCCGGCTCTCCTGACTCTCGGCTTCGGACTGCAGCTCGCCGCTCTGTTCTGCTATTCGTTGTTGACGCGGGCATCGCTTGGCACGGCCGGACAGATACTGTCGTACGCGCGAATCTTCCGGATCCAACTGAGCACGAAGGCTCTCTCGAACATCGTTCCCGGCGGGAACGCGGCTGGATCGGCCCTGGGATATCGCCTTCTCACGTTGTCCGGCATCAAAGGACCAGATGCAGGGTTTGCACTCGCCACTTCCGGTATCGGATCGGCGGTCGTACTCAACATCATCTTCTGGACCGCGCTGATCGCCTCGATCCCGTTCCGCGGTGTCAACCCGTTGTACGGCAGTGCCGCCCTTGCCGGCGTGGTCATCATGGGCATTGCGGCAACGCTCGTTGTCGGAGTCATGGACGGCTCGGGGCGAGCTGAACGACTCGTACGTTGGATCGGTCGGCGACTGGGGCTCGATGAAGACAAGTTCGCGGCGGTTCTTCATCAGGTCGGATATCGGCTTGAGGAACTGACGAACGATCGCAAGTTGCTGGTCCAGGTGGTGTTCTGGGCTACGGCCAACTGGCTCCTCGACGCGGCGTCGCTCTGGGTTTTCCTCAGGGCCTTCGGCGGCTCGTTGAGCGTCGACCTTTTGATCGTGGCATTCGGGCTGGCCAACGTCTTGGCGGCGATCCCGATCTTGCCCGGGGGACTTGGTGTTGTCGAAGCGACCTACATCACCGTGCTCGTCGGGTTCGGCCTACCGAGGAAGGTCGTGGTCCCGGCGATCGCGACGTATCGATCGGCTCAATATCTGATGCCGATCGCGCTCGGAGCACTGGCGTATGCGTCCCTCAGGGTTGGGCCATGGAAGATCGAGAAGCGCGATCGACTCGTTGGCCTGCGCGACCTGGCGCGGTCCGAATCGGAGCGGGGCGAAACACGCATGGACTTTGCTCTTCGTTTCGGAACGCGTCGTCGTTCTCGCTCGAACGCATCCGACCAGAATGATGTCACGCAGAAGAAGAACAACAAGAAGAACAACAAGAAGAACAACAAGAAGAACAACAAGAAGAACAACAAGAAGAACAACAAGAAGAACAACAACGGGGATGACATCGAATAGCACGTTGACGCTTTCACCCGGTCGGGTCAGCGGCAGTACCGTTGAAAGCATGAGCACCTACGAACGTCCCTTTGGCCGATACCTCGAGGACTTCACTCCCGGCGATGTTTTCAAACACTGGCCAGGCAAGACAATCACCGAGTATGACGATCATCTCTTCTGCATGATCACGATGAACCATCACCCGTTGCACACCAACGACTGGTTCGCCTCCGAATCGGTTCAGGGCCGCAACGTGGTCGTCGGCAATCTCGTGTACAGCCTCGTGCTCGGCATGAGCGTGCCTGATGTCAGCGGAGCAGCGATCGCCAATCTCGAGGTCGAGACCTTGCAGCACAAGTTCCCGACGTTCCACGGCGACACCATCCATGCAGAGACGCGTGTTCTTGAAGTTAAGGAGTCGAGATCGAAGCCTGACAGGGGAATCGTCACGGTCGAGACCAAGGGTTTCAACCAGGAGGGCAAAGAGGTCTGCTACTTCAAACGCAAAGTGCTCATCTGGAAGCGAGAGTTCGCCCCTGAGCGCAAACGCCCATACGACGGCACTGACGTCTGGACCGACTGACTCCACCGCCCTGTTGTTCTCGTGAACTATTACCGACGCCTCGTCGGTAATAGTTCACGAGAACGCTGGGTTGGTACGGTGAATCTGTGCGTCCAGCGAGAGACTTCTTCCGTCCCCTTGCCGTAGGTGCTCCAGAGCCCGTACGCGAGATTCCGTTCCGGCCCAGCCGGATGATTCACTTCTTCCCGCCATCGAGCGAGAAGATGCGTTCAAAGGTGCCCGATATCGCGCCGACGGTCGACATCTTGCTCGCCAACCTCGAGGATGGGGTTCCGGCCGACGAGAAGCATGCCGCTCGGGCCGGACTGATCGATGTCGCGAAGTTAAATGATTTCGCGAACACCCAGTTCTGGACCCGCGTCAACAGCCTTGATTCCCCGTGGGGCCTCGACGACATCACTGCAGCTGTACTCGAGGCCGGAGACCAGCTCGACGTCATCATGATTCCGAAGGTCGAGGGCCCCGAAGACATCCACTACGTCGATCGCCTGCTCGCTCAGCTCGAAGCCAAGGCGGGCCTCGACAAGCCACTACTTGTTCACGCCATCCTCGAGACGGCTCGCGGCGTTTCCAATGTTGAGGAGATCTGTGGGGCGTCCCCACGCATGCAGGGTCTTTCCCTCGGCCCAGCTGACCTTGCCGCCAACCGACGAATGAAGACCACGCGGGTCGGTGGTGGACATCCGGGATACTTGGTTCGGGCTGATCCGACCGGCGACGACATCGAAGAAGAACGCACCACCTACCAACAGGACCTGTGGCATTACACGATTGCTCGCATGGTCGACGCGTGCGTGACCTACGGGATCCTCCCGTTCTATGGACCGTTCGGCGACATCAAGGACACGGTTGCCTGTGAGGACCAATTCCGCAATGCCTACTTACTCGGCTGTGTCGGCGCATGGAGCCTGCACCCGGTTCAGATTGGGATTGCCAAGAAGGTCTTCAGTCCTGACCCGGCCGATGTTGCCCACGCTCAGCGAGTGATCGAGGCGATGGGCGATGGCACTGGCGCGCTCATGCTCGACGGAAAGATGGAAGACGACGCTTCGGTGAAGCAGTGTCGTGTCGTTGTCGAGCTTGCTCAGAGCCTGTCCGAACGCGACCCAGAGCTGGCCGCGTTGTATGGCTTCGATGGGGGCGCCCAATGAATGACGATCTTCGCCCCCGTCGTTCGGTGCTCTACATGCCGGCGGCGAACGACAGAGCCCTCGAAAAGGCTCAGACTATTCCCGCTGACGCAATCATCTTCGACCTCGAAGATGCGGTCGCCCCAGATGCCAAGCTCGATGCCCGGGGCAAAGCCGTCGCGGCCGTCGGCTCGGGCCTGTACGGCAATCGTGAGCTCACGATTCGTTGTAACGGTCTCGACACGGAGTGGGGTCCCGGCGATGTAGCCGCAGCTGGTGCGGCGGCCCCGGCAGCGGTTGTTATCCCGAAGGTCGACTCGGTTGGCTATGTTGATGAGGTGTCGGCATTGCTCGACGCGGCCGGAGCCCCGGCCGGCGTCCGTATCTGGCCGATGATCGAGACGCCGACCGCGATGTTTAATGCCCGCGAGATTGCCGAGCATGCCCGTGTCGCGGTGCTCGTGATGGGTACGAACGACCTCGCCAAAGAACTTCGTTCACCTCTGGTGCCCGGCCGTCAGCCGCTCGTGCCGCACCTGGCGCACGCGCTGCTTGCTGCTCGTGCGGCCGGAAAGGTGATCATCGACGGGGTGTATAACGACGTGAAGAACCCGGAGGGGTTTGAAGCCGAGTGCCGACAGGGAATGGAGATGGGGTTCGACGGCAAAACGCTGATCCACCCCACCCAGGTCGGTCCCGCCAACGACATGTGGGCGCCCTCAGCCGACGATATCGAGTATGCGGAGCGGGTCATCGCGGCGTTCGACGAGGCCGTCGCCGATGGCAGAGGTGTGGTCACGGTCGATGGTCGGATGATCGAGAACTTGCACGTCGACAACGCCCGGCGGGTCTTGGCAACGGCCGCAGCGATCGCATCACTGGGCTAGCCACCGCCACAAACCCGAAATCTTGCGCAGATCGAACGCTCAGCGTTCGATCTGCGCAAGATTTCGGGTTTGGGTTGGGCTACGCGGTGATGGTGGAGATGATTTCGTCAAACGCGACATCGGCGTAGGCAACCATCTCGGGGTCGGTGCGGTCCTGGATCGGGTGCGGTGTGAAAACGCGAGCCGCGGCGGGAAAGCCGAGCGACGTCGATTGAGCGATGGCGGCGTCTACGAACTGATCGGAGGCAATGAACATTGCCGGGATTCCCCTGATTTCAAGATCGTTGATGTCGTGCACACTGCACGTCGTACAACTGCCTCAATCGGCGAGCGCCTCGATCACGAACTGGCATTCCGTCGCGATCTTGTGACGCAGATCAACCGGCGCCGGCTTGGTGAAGGTCGGTTTGCTGTATCGATTCACCTTGGCGCCGATTGCATTGAGACGTTCCTCGATACGGTCGAGGAACACGTCGCCGCGCGGTTTGGAGATATTGAGCAGTCCGACGGTGAGTCCGTCGAGCGATGTTGGGCGCTCAAGAGGCTGACGTTCAGCGAGGGTGCGCTCGCCTGTGGGGTCGAGGATCGTACGCGTCATGGTCAACTCAGTATGCCACGGCTCGGGAGACCGGTTTCGAGCCGACGTCGCCGTTCACCCAGCCACCGATGATCTCGGAGAACAGCCCGGCTCCACCCCCAGCGTAAGCGAGCATCAATCCACCTTCGCGGAACTTCGGAACATCTGGAATATCTGCGAAATCCTCCGGGATACCCTCCGCCATCCCTCCGGCCCCGCGGATGAGCTCAGAACCGGGACGATTGAGGTGAGCAGTGATGCCCGACATGATCTGATCGCGCGACCATCCGGCATCAGCGAACACGCGGGCGTGTTCGGGGCCCATCACGAGGATCACGTCGAACGCCAACACCAATTTCGGATGATGCATGGCCTGCAGGTTGGCAGCGAACGAACGTGCCAGCGAGTCAGGTTCGCGCGATAACTGATCGACGACGCAGCGTGATCCCTCGCCGGCAAACAGCGTGATCGCGTCGACTCCCGGTTCGAGACCGAGTTGACCAGCCAACGTGCCGTATGGCGAGTCGACGTCGTTCTCGGCAAAACAGAAGCCGAGCTTGCCGGGGCCGCCATGTGTGGCCTTGTCGACTTCTCCTGGTCGCCCCCCACCAACGTTTCTGATGACGAGCTGCAGTGCCCGGCCAATGGTCGAGTTAGCGCGATTCCCCTGGCCGAGAGCGTTGACGCCGGAGTTCATCCCGATCGCCCTTGTTCCAGGTCCGCTGCAGATGATCACCGGACCTACAGGCATCGTCGTGGCCAAGAGGCCGTGCATGTTGAACTCATCCGTGCAGGCAGCTTCGACGGCGGTGAGGACCCACGGCAGATACTCCGGCAGGCACCCTGCCATGACGGCTGAGATCGCAACCTTCTCGACAGTGATGTCGACGAGATCGGGGGGCACCGTTGCCACGATGTCGGATGATGCCCGGCTAGTGCCGGTGAGCATCCGCATCACTCGTTCCTCCGTCGGTGGGACCACCGGCAACCCATCGGTCCAACCGCGATTGAACATCATCTCCATGTCGTCTTCGGCGTCGGCGATGTCGACGCGCCGGGACGACAACGTGGTTGCCCCGAACCGTACGCGCAGCTCATCGACAAGGTCGGGGTCGACGCTCATGGATCCGCACCCCGGCCGCATTGGTGGCAACTTCGGCCCGAGGCCTTCAACTTCTGTGATGCGCTCCCACTCGCCGCGCTTCCAGCCGACAGTGCGGTCGACCTCGACGCCGTTGACGACGCGAATCAGAGTCGGAACTGTTTCGATGTCGTGGTGCCAACTGAAAGTCAAGTCGCCGTCGTGCCTTGCCCCCAGGTTGGCCGGGAAATCAGGATTGTCCTGCGTGTAAACCGTCAGCTCGATTGTGTCGGCCAGTTGTCGGAGGACTGGCACAACGGTCTGGCAGGTTGCGCATTCTTCCTTGACGACGACGACAAACCCGTCAGGAAGATTGCTCATGAAAGGAAGTCCACGATCCGCGTGTTCACGTATTCGGGGTCCTCGAGATGAAGGAAATGACCGGTGTCATCAATGATTTCGATCGTCACGTTGTCCGTCACCATCGCGCGGGCGGACTCGGCGATCTCGCTACCGACACATCCGTCGTTCGCTCCGTGGAGATACAGCAATGGCTGTTGGGGAATGTCTTGCCCCTTCGCCTGGATTTCCGCGAGCGCGGAGTCGACGAAGCCGTCACCAAGGGCGGCCCTGTAGTAGCCGAGTGCTGCGGAGAGGTTCGCTGGTTCGGTCAACGAGGGCTTGAGGAGTGCCAAATCGTCAGTTGCGTCGTAGCCGGGTGACCAGTCGTTCCAGAGCATGTCGATGAAGGCAAGATCATTCGAAGGTACAACCAGGTCCGCGAGTGCGCTCTGGAAGAAGAACATGTACCAACTCTTCTTGAGTTGATCGGTACTGGTCAGGAATGATGCCGCGAATGCGTTGCCCGGGGGTACGGCCATGCCTACGACCTTGGCCCATCTCTCAGGGTCGAACGATGCGGCCGTGTACGCGATTGGGGCACCCCAGTCGTGGCCGATGATCACGGCGCTCCCGTCGCCGCTGAAATGTTCGTGCAACCCGATGACATCGAGGGCCGAAGCGCCGGTCTGATATCGACCATCAGCAGGCACAGAGCTCGGCGCATAGCCACGCAGGAATGGCGCAACGACTCTGAACCCGGCACCCTCCAGCAGTGGCATCAGGAGCCGCCAGGTGTGCGCGGAGTCGGGGAAACCGTGCAGGCAGCAGGCAAGAGGCCGCGATGCGTCAGTGATCGACGGCGATGTGAGACAAGCCAATTCGACGCCGTTCACGCTGACCGTGGCGATGTCCAATGCATCAACCATGACAGTGGATTTGGCTGGTCCATTGGTGCTCATGGAGGTGACGGTAGTCGTCGATACTTACACGGTGTTGCGTCGGAGGCGTCCTGAGGACCTATCGTTCGGTCATCGGGGAGCCAGCAGATTCAATTTCCACATCGGATGGCATGGCCGTCACGTTCCTCGGCGTACGTGGTTCGACGCCGTGCCATGGTGACGAGATCGCCCGCTATGGGGGCAATACGTCCTGCGTTTCACTTGACATCCCAGGCCATGATCCAATTCTCTTCGATCTCGGAACTGGTCTCCGGTATTTCCGTCTGGCGTTTCCTGAGGGCGATCCATTCAGGGGGACGTGTCTGCTCACTCACCTGCACTGGGATCACATCCAGGGGCTGCCGTTCTTCATGCCGGTGCTTAACGAGGGGGCCGATGTCTCGATCTATGCACCCTGGCAGCTGGGAGATCTCAGTGTCGAAGATGTCTTCGCCGACACGATCAAGCCGCCTCTGTTCCCGATCCACTTCTCGATGTTTCCTGGGGCCGTCAGGTTCCAAGAGGTCGGTGACCACGATTTCTCGATAGGCGATATTCGTCTGATGTCGCGGCTCGTTCCGCACGTCGGCAATACCGTTGGATATCGCGTGACCTGGAATGGGCAGTCAATTACCTATCTCAGCGATCACCAAATGCCCGCCGACGGATCATTCTCGGCTACCCAGGGTGTTCTCGATATTTGCCGTGACACGGATCTGCTGATTCACGATTCGCAGTACACATCTGAGGAGTTCAAGCAGAGGAGTGACTGGGGCCACTGCACTCCCGACTTTGCGGTCTGGCTGGCAGGCGAGGCGGGGGTCAAGCGACTCGCGCTTTTTCACCATGACCCTGCTCACGACGATGACATGCTCGATGATTTGACAGGCCGGGCAATCGAGTGCGGTCGCGCGTTGGGGGTCGATGTGTTCGCGGCCCGCGAACGCCAGACGGTCATCGTCTGACTTCGTGAACTGGGTGGCAACAGTCGCCTCAGTGACGATCGGCGTCGCATTCCTGGTCGCGGGGGCATCCAAGATCGCCGCCGGCCCTAATTGGCCAGAGCAGGCGCGCGGGCTCGGTGCACCAAACTTCGCGATCCCGATTTTGCCGTGGGTTGAGATCGTGCTCGGGGCCCTGCTTGTCAGCCAAGTCGGTCGTGACATTGCCGCGGTCGGTGCGCTCGTCTTGCTAGCTGCTTTTACTGCTCTTGTGGGCTATCGCCTCTCGCAGGGCCGACATCCACCTTGTGCCTGCTTTGGCGCCTGGTCGGCCAAACCGATAGGCCCGGGAACCGTCGTGAGGAACATCGTTCTGATGGTGTTGGCACTGCTGGTTCTGGTCTGATGAGTTCAGA
>Ga0209013_10002466_pt1 | contig 16763 bp, 15 predicted proteins | sample Cruoilmetagenom2_FD_187291 | JGI IMG/M metagenome (GOLD analysis project Ga0209013, IMG submission 187291) | Oil polluted marine microbial communities from Coal Oil Point, Santa Barbara, California, USA - Sample 2 (SPAdes) (version 2) | ecosystem: Environmental > Aquatic > Marine > Oil seeps ...
TATACTGAAGTAGGATTTGTCGGGCGTGATGTGGAATCTATGATCCGTGATCTGGCATCTACTTCTATGGGTATCGTACGTAAAAGTGAAAATGAAAAGAATCAAGAGAAGATAGAAAACTATATAGAAAATAAAATTATAGAAAAACTTCTTCCTCCTCTTCCTGCCGGTGCGAGTGAACAAAAGCAAGCGGAGTATGAGGCATCGTTCGCACGTATGCAAGAGAAATTTGCCAAAGGAGAACTTGATCATCTTAAGATCAAAGTAGAAATGCCAAATAATCCTACTATGCCAGAAGAGGGACTTCCCCCTCAAATGATACAGGTACAGGAGTCTATTGTTAAAGTGTTAGGCGGTATGGGCAAAAAAGGCCCTGAAAAAGAGGTAAGTGTAGCTGAGGCTAAGAAAATTTTAGCTCAAGAAGCTAGTGAAGAATTACTTGATGAAGAACAGCTAAAAGCTCTAGCACTTGAAAAAGTAGAAAAGGGTGGTATTGTTTTTCTTGATGAAATAGATAAAATCGCCGTATCTTCCAACTCGCAAAGCAGGCAAGATCCAAGTAAAGAGGGTGTACAAAGAGACTTGCTTCCCATAGTAGAAGGATCTACTGTTCATACAAAACTTGGTATGGTAAAAACAGACCATATCCTTTTTATTGCTGCGGGTGCATTTCACATAAGTAAACCAAGTGATCTTATGCCTGAACTTCAGGGCCGTTTTCCATTGCGTGTTGAGCTAGACAGCTTAGATGAAGAGACACTGTATCGCATATTGACAGAACCAAATAACTCACTCATCAAACAGTATCAAGCTTTGATGAACGTTGAAGGAGTTGAGTTAGTGTTTGATGAAGAAGCATTACATGCTATTGCTCACTATTCACTTCTCGCAAATGAAAAGACTGAAGATATTGGTGCTAGACGTCTCCATACAGTAATGGAGAAAATATTGGAAGATATCAGTTTTTTAGCAGATGAATATACAGGTGAGAAAATAAATATAGATAAAGTACTTGTAGAAGAGAAGATAAGCAAAGTGGTTGAAGATGAAGATACCACTAGGTATATATTATAAAGATATTCATGAAAGATAATTAAAAGCGACAAGTTGCGTGAGCCTGCTGTTGAAGCAGACTTAGTGTCAGCGTAGTATATGGAGCTTTGCTCCATATGCGTTTTAATAAAGGAAAGTAAATGTTTGATGAGAGTGTAGGAACAAAAGCAGGATTTGTAGCAGTTGTAGGACGACCCAATGCAGGGAAGAGTACATTGTTGAATCATGTTGTAGGTGAAAAATTGGCAATGGTCTCCAAAAAAGCACAGGCAACACGTAAACGTATGAATATCATTGTGATGCATGATAATGCACAGATCATTTTTGTAGATACTCCGGGTATCCATGAAAAAGAGAGACTTCTCAACAAGTTTATGTTGGATGAAGCACTTAAAGCCATGGGTGACAGTGATCTTATCATTTTTTTAGCACCAGTTACAGATAAACTGGTAGAGTATGAGAAGTTTTTAGCGCTTGCACAGGCAAAAGGTGTAAAGCATATCGTTATTTTGACAAAGATAGACCATGTAAAACAAGGCGATATCCTGGCTAAACTTGGAGAATATCAAAAGTACCAAGAACATTTTGAAGCGATCATTCCCTTTTCAGTTAATAAGAAGGTAGGAAAAAAGCAACTGCTTGATGAGATCGCTAAACATCTTCCATATTCACCATTTTTGTATGATACAGAAATTCTTACCACTGAAAATATACGAGATATCTATAAAGAGCTTATCCGTGAGTCTATTTTTGAGAACTTAAGTGATGAGATACCTTATGAAAGTGATGTAACGATAGAAAAGATAGAAGAGAGTGATACCCTAGATAAAGTGTTTGCAACTATTGTTGTAGAAAAAGAGACACAAAAGGGTATGATAGTTGGCCAAAAAGGTGCAGGTATCAAACGAGTAGGAAAACTTGCACGTGAACAGATGGAGTTTTTTTCAGGTAAAAAGATATTTTTAGATCTGCATGTTTCTGTTAAAAAAGGGTGGAGTAAAAATAGAGAAAGCTTAGAAGAATTTGGATATATCATCTAAAATAGTGATAAATTTTAGATTTTAAGTGTAAATAATTATAAATTAATTATTTATCAATCGCCCTTGTAAATGGGCTTTCAGGGCTTAATTGAAAGAGAAATGATTAAAAAAAGTTATATTTTAAAAAAAATTTATTTTTGTAAGATAGTTTTAATATTATAACATATATAATTGGTTAACAAAGAAGGAAGTTTAGAATGTTTTTGAAAAAAAGTTCGTCGAAAGAATCGAAATCGGCTATAAAAAATATTGTTACACTTAATGCTTATGATAATATTAATTATATACTTAAGAGTGATACGTTTCAATCTTTAAAGAAACTCAGCTATAACACTTCAAATTTTATTACTTCATATGTAAGTAATAAAGATATGATCATTGCTACGATACATATAAGTCGCAGTATTCCAAAAGAAGATATAGAAGATATTCTTGAAATAAAAGCATACGAAGAACTGGGTTTAGATCAGGCCAGTAATTATATTATCTCTTCGATGGAAGTTGAAAGAGGTGGAGAAGAGAGAGAATTTCACATCTTTGTAGCTGAACCGGAAGTTTTAGATAACCTCTATTCTCCTATAAAGCAAGAGACTAAATATCTTGATCTTATCATACCCGCACCACTTCTTTATAAAACTTTATATAAAAAAGAGATATTAAACGACAGTGGGACACATTGTTTTATGTATTTTACTAAGCAAGATGCATTTGTGACGTTTTATAACGATGGAGAATATCTTTATTCTAAATCTATAGAGTTCTCTTTAGAACAAATGTATGAAAAATATTGTGAAATGGTTGGTGAACAAGTCGATAAGAAAGCATTTTTTTCTATTCTGGAAACCGAAGGACTTAAAGCAGCCAATAGTAATTACCAGCAAAATCTTATGAAGATATTTGGTGAAGTATTTATTACTATCAATGATATTATTATTTATACAAAAAGAGCATTTGAATTAGATACTATTGATCATATGTTTTTAGGTAGTGTTCAAGGTCCTATCATAGGTTTGGATGAGTATAGTCAAAACTATTTAGGGTTACAGTCTTCAGATTTAAATTTTGATTGTAATGTTAATAGCGATGAGTGGTATATAGATCAACTTCAATACTTGATGTTACTTAACTCATTTGATTATATGGAAGATGAGTCTTCTGTTGTAAATCTTACAATGTTCCCACGTCCACCAGCATTTATAAATCGTGCAAGTGGACAGTTTATTATAGCAACTTTTGCTGCCATCTCTCTAAGTTTGGCTTATCCTTTGGTTCATTTGGTAGGTTCTTATATAAATGATGCCAAAATTTATGTATTAACTATAGAAAATAATAAACTTACCATAGAAACGAATAAATACAAGAAAATACTAAGTGACAAGAAAGAAAAAATATCTGTCCTGGATAAGGAAATTGAGAAACTATCAGGTATATATAAAGGTAAAACAGAGACCCTCACTGCTATTTATGATAAAAAAGTAAATTATCGTCTTAAATCAGGTAGATTTCATACCATTGCAGATGAGTTAAATAAGTTTGATGTCCATGTTGATTTGATGTATAGTGATGATGATGCAGTATGGTTGTCTTTAGTGAGCTCAGATGATAGAAAATTCACAGAACTCATTCAATATATTTCAGATACTCACTTTGATGAAATAAATCAAATTGATATTGAACTAATCAAAAAAGACCAAGAGAGTAATTACTATAAAGGTCTGTTAAAGGTTGATTTAAGATGAAATTCATAGAAGATAAATTAGAAGAACTGGACAGTTACTTTGCACCCAAAAAAGAGAGTGAGAAGTGGCTGGTTATTTTAGGGATTGCTGGTATGATTGCATATCTTGCTTATACATATCTTTTACCTTATACTGAAAAAGTATATAAAAAAAGTGAAACAAGTAAGAAGAGTATACAAAAAAGTATAGCTGATAACAACATTTATCTCAACTCTATTACTGTAGGTGGTGATCGTGAATTTTATATTAAGAAGTTTGACCGTGAAATCGTTACAAAAAAGAATAATATAGTTAATTTAAACAAAAAAATAAAATTCATTAATACAAATTTAGAAAAATTGTCTGGTATGTTATTTAATCAAAAAAGTTGGTCTAAATTTTTAAATTCTATTACAGATAAAGCAGAGATACAAAATGTAGACATACAATATATAACAAATAAATATGTAGATAACAAGGGTAGTTTTGGATATGTTTTAGAGATTGGTGTAGGGTGTAAAGGTGAATATAAGGGTATTGTAAAATTTATGAATGAACTTGAACAAAATGTTTTGGTTACTGATATTTATGGAACTAAGTTTTCCCTTGATGAAGAATCGTCAAAGGTTACAGCCGATATCAATATTTCTGTATGGGGGATAAATTACTAATGAAAAAGATACTATTTATAATTCCATTACTGACAGGTTTACTTTATGCTGATCTTTCTGTTGCACAAATAGAAGAAATGATCGGTAAGATACATTTGAAAAGAGAAGGTGTTAAGTTAGAAACACTGGAAGAGACAAAAGAACCATTTGTTCGAGTGAAAAAAGAAGATAATATCACTACATTTGCGATTCCTATAGAAGCAGAAACCGTAAAATTATCACTACATGCTATTGTAAACGGTAAAGCATATATAAATGACGCATGGATGGGTGTTGATGATACTGTTATGGGCTACACATTAAAACATGTGGGTAAAAGAGGTGTGGTACTTAGAAATGGCAATAATATCAAAAAATTATTTCTTCATAAAGAAAGAGATAATTTTATCACGTTAGAAGAAAGGTAATAGGATGAAAAAAGTACGAAATTTAGGGGTCAAGTTTGTTATTGTATTCACAATGATGTTGGGTGTTACAAATACTTTGGTTGCAAGTAGTTGTTCTACGAAATTGTTTAGTGTTACGATAGACAGTAAATTAAGTATTAGTGATGTGATCGAAAATCTTGCAGATACTTGTGGATTAACGGTTGTTGTTAGAGATGATGCTGCAAGAAAAAGAATGAATAAAAAACTTTATTATGTTAAATTGAAAAACAGTACTTTAAAAGGTTTTTTAAATACTATTCTTAAAGACAATGATCTTCACTATGCATTGAGTGGCAATAAACTTAAAATCTCATATTTGATCACAAGAACATTTCGTATTCACTATATTTCCGGACAAAGAACAGGAAAGAGTAATGCAGATGTAACCATTGCTGGAGCAAGTAGTTCAGGTTCTGGGGGGTCAGGTGGAGGTCAAGATTCATCAAGTCTTTCAAAAACGGGTATTAGTATAGAAAGTAATCATGAGTTCGTGTTTTGGAGAACAGTTGAGAAGGAAATTCAGCGTATCTTGATCGGAGCAGGTGATGGTAGTACGCACTATGCTAAAACAGGTGGAGGCTGGGCAGGACCAGATGGTCAGGTTTGGGAATATAATCCTTTGGCACCTATTGTGAATCCGGAAGCCGGTATGGTTACAGTAACAGGTACAGACAGACAGATCAATAGAGTAGCAAGATATGTTCATGCCTTATCTAAGCAGATCAAACAACAGGTGCTTATTGATGTACGAATGCTTACGGTAAAGTTTGATGACAGTAAAACAACGGGTGTTGACTGGTCACAACTTTATGGACTGCAAAACATGACAATTAATACATTGGCAATGGCACAAAAAGATGTAGCTTCCTATACATTTGATGCTATAGAAGGTATTACTGATGCAGAATTTGCTCCGGGAACAGAACCAAGAAATGCCCAGGTACTAAGTATGACAGGTAATACAAAGGTATCAGAAGTTGTAAAATTTTTAAGTACACAAGGGGATGTGAAAGCTATCTCCAGTCCAAGAGTAATGACACTGAATAACCAGCCAGCATTAATTTCTGTGGGTAGAGAACTTTTTTATAAGCTTAAATCTACCAGTGCTTTAGGTGATGGACAAAGTTCTAATACAGCTGAGGGTGAAACAGTTGATTCTGTATTTGCAGGTATATTGCTTGATATTACTCCAGAGATTGATGCCGATGGGACGATTACATTAAAAATCAATCCATCCATATCTGATACAATTGATGATGTTTCAACGAGTGTAGGTGTAAGAAATATTCCACCAGATTTAGTAAGAAGACAAATTGCATCTGTGATCAAAGTTAAAGATGGAGAGCATGCTATTCTTGGTGGTTTGATCTTTTCCAGAGAAGGTGTTCAGATTAATAAAGTTCCTTTATTGGGCGACATACCTTTACTTGAGTATGCTTTTAAGCATGAAGAGAAAATTAACAGCGTGGAAGAGTTAGTTTTTATTATTACACCACATATTGTTAAAAATTCTAAATCAGTCTCTCTTAAAGATTTAGGATATACAAAACTAAATGAAAAGTAGATATGAAGCTGCTAAAAATGTATTCATCGATTCTATAGATATTGGTGACTACATTGAATTAGATTCATCCACTTCAGCCTATAAACAATTAGAGCATAGTATGGATAAGCCCTTAAAGATGATTCTACTTTTTGGCAAACCCGGGACAGGTAAAAGTATTCTTCTTAATCGCATTCATAACAAATTAAAAAATCAACGGGAAATTCATTATTTTGATACACCTGCGATTAATGAAAAAGAGTTTTTTCATAAATTATTTAAAGTACTTACAAAAAAGGACCTACCCAATAATACTGAAGTAAACTTTTCTGCTTTAGTTAATTTTTGTAAAAACTTAAGAGGGAAAAGGGAAATTATAATCCTCCTTGATGAGGCACAGATGTATGGACCGGAGATGATGGAGAAGATCAGACTCTTTTCTGATAGTCGTGCTGTAAAATTTGTTGTTTCTTTACATAAAACAGAGGATGAAGATCTAATTGCCAAAGAGCATTTTCAATCCCGTATCTGGGAAGTGATAGAGTTAAAAAATGCAAGCAAAGAGGATCAGAGTAAATATATCCATAAAAAACTTTTGAAAAAAAATCTTTTTGAAGTAGCTAATGCGATCAAAGATAAAGATTTAAAACTTATCCATACTTTTACAAAAGGTAATTATAGGGAGTGCAACAAATTACTTTTTACACTATTTGAGATATGTGAATATTATGATAAAAATGACCCTTCTAAAATCAATTATGAGCATATGCCTAAAAGAATTATTGAAATGGCTGCATTAAAATTGGGATATATTCATGTATGATATTAAACCTTTAGAAGAGGAGTGGAAAAAATATAAGAAAAAAAAGAGGAGACCTTGGTTTGTGCTTATTTTCTCTATTTTTCTTATACTGCTTATATCTCTAACTTTTTTAAACTATAAAGAAATTGATTTTATTAAATTTTATGATATGAGTAAGGCAGAAATAGTTACAAATAAATCCACTACATTGTTAATAGATAAAGCTTTAACAGCATTGGAAATAAAGAAACCTAAAGCTAGTGAAGTTCGACAGATAGCTGAAATAGAACCTATGACAGTAACATCTAATGAAAATGCTTCTATTGAAATTGTGGAAGATCTACCTATATCAGAAGATCTTGGAACGATCAAAGAACCCAGAGTAAACATAGAAACAACTACTATACAAGAACCTCGAAAGAAAATGCATTTAGAAATTATAGAGACAACAAGTGTAAGTGCATATAAAGATGTTGCAAAACGTTTTCATCAGTCACATGATACAGATGATTCACTGTTTTTAGCGAAAAGTTATTATCGTAAAGGAAATTACAAAAAAGCAGAATATTGGGCATTTCAAACCAATAAGGTTAATGGTAATATTGAAGAGAGTTGGTTGATATTTGCAAAATCCAAAGTGAAGTTGGGTCGCAAAAATGAAGCGATAAATATTTTGACAGCTTACATTAAAAGATCAAACTCAACAGAAGCTATAAGTCTATTATATAAGATAAAAAAAGGTATTCTATAATCATAAATTTAGCTTGATAATCAACATATGATGCTATACTAAACAGAGTAAGAAAGGGTGGTTAGAATGGTAAAACTTATTGAAATGATGCTTGATGAGAAGCTTATAACTAAAGATGCTATTTCTGCTTTAGTTAAAAGCAGACCACCTAAAAAAATTTCATTTGCTAATCTTATAGCTGAAGAGATGATTGATCGGCACTCTGTAGAAATGTTTTTAGCTAAGAAAGTTAGACAAGGCGTCATTACTCTATCTCGTCTAGAAAAGATCGAGGGGATTGATATTGTCCCTATTCTTGAAGAAGTTGCAAAATCGCTTCATGTTGAATATGTTGATTTGGATGAAGTAGAAATAGATATGAAACTTTTTTCAAAGTTACCATATAGGCAACTCATAAAATACAATATTATTCCTATTGAAGAGAATGATCTAAATGTTCTAATTGTTTTTGATGATCCTTTAGATATGGCAGCACAAGATGCAATACAGCGACTTTTCCCAAAAAAACCTATAAAAATAGCAATTTCCAAGCCTAAGCAGATATCCCAACATTTACAACGTTTGGAGATTAATGAAAGTATCAAAGGTTTGGTTTTAGATATTCGTAAAGATTTAGCACAAGAGGGAAATGATGATGAAGAAGAGGGTGAATCACCGGCTGTTTTAAAACTTATTGATATTATTCTAAAATCAGCTATTTATATTGATGCAAGTGATATTCATATTGAGGCAACAGAAAAAAGTTGTATTGTAAGGGAACGTGTCGATGGTATGTTACGTCAAAGTTTTATTTTTGATAAAGATATTTTTGGTCCATTGTCTTCAAGAATGAAATTGCTTTCAAATTTGGATATAGCAGAAAAAAGAAAACCTCAGGATGGTAGATTTTCTGCTACGATAAGAAAAAAAGATTTTGATTTCAGGGTCTCAACCCTTCCTACTATCTATGGAGAATCGATTGTTTTAAGGATTTTAGACAAGTCTAAAGCAATGATCAGGCTTGAAGATGCTGGTATGAGTAAATTTTGTTATGATAGATTTTCTGAAGCAATTAAGGTACCTTATGGAATAGTACTTGTTACAGGACCTACAGGGTCTGGTAAGACAACCACACTTTATGGTGCATTGAATGCGATAAAAGATGTTAAAGATAAGATCATTACAGTTGAAGATCCTGTAGAATATCAAATGACTGGTTTGCAGCAGGTACAAGTAAGAGCAAGTATTGGATTGGGTTTTTCCGATGCTTTAAGATCTATACTGAGACAAGATCCAGATAAGATCATGATTGGGGAGATTAGAGATAAAGAGACCTTACGTATTGCTATACAGGCAGCACTCACAGGGCATTTGGTTCTTTCTACTTTGCATACCAATGATGCCATTTCCGCGGTAACCAGAATTTTGGACATGGGTATCGAAGAGTATCTTGTGAGTGGTGCACTTGTGGCCATTCAAGCACAGAGACTTGTAAGAAAGATATGTACACACTGTAAGATGGAAACAGTACTTCCGGAGAGCCTTCTGAAGGATGTAAAGCAATACCTTCCAGATAATCCCATATTTTACAAAGGTGAAGGGTGTAAAGAGTGTGGCCAGAGTGGGTATGCAGGACGTGAAATGATATCTGAAGTTTTAACGATAAGTGAAACATTTTCGCGTATGATTGCAAGAAATGCATCTAAAGAAGAGATGACAAATCAAGCAATTGAAGAAGGATTTATCAGCATGTTTGAAGATGGTGTTAGAAAAGCTTTAGTGGGTAAAACAACGATTGAAGAAATCTATAGAGTAGCGAGGTTATAATGAAATATTTTAATGTTACAGTCATGGATAGAGGTAAAAGGCGTTTTGAGTTGATTAAAGCAGACAGTAGAATGGCAGCAGTTAGAGCAGCTGAACATAAATTTCCATCTTCTATGATCATGAAAGCTATGGAAACATCTGCTCCGCTAGAAGATACTTTATCAAATTTACTGAAAGGATTTAAAAAGTCATTTAAATCAAAGATACCGATCAATGACAAAATCTCAACGATCAGACAAATAGCAGTTATGACAGATGCAGGTATTGCCATTAATGATACCCTGGAAGATGTTTCAGAGAATACAACTAATCAAGAACTTAAACAGATCTATATGACCATGAATAATGATATTAATGCGGGTATGAGTCTGGCTGCCGCAATGGAGCCTTATACAGATGAGTTTGGACATGTTGCATTGGCAATGACAAATTTAGGTGAAAGAACAGGTAATATTTCTGAATCTTATCATAAGCTTTCAGATATTTTGGAAAGTATTAGAGATAATACAGCAAAGTTTAAAAAGGCAATTCGAGGTCCTTTGATCACTTTAGCTGCAATGGCAATTGCATTTACGATACTCATTATGGTTGTTGTACCAAAATTTAAAGATATTTTTGCTAAGTTTAAAACAGAATTGCCACTTCCTACACAAATACTTCTTAAGTTGGAATGGGCATTTAGTAATTATGGATTGTTAATTGTAATGATTATCTTTGCTATCATTGTTGTAATAAAGTATCTCTATAAAAATAACGATGATTTCAAATACCAGATGGATAAAATGATGATCCATCCTAGATTTTATCTTATAAATAAAGCGATATTTCTCTCTACAATGCATAAATATAACTTGGTTTTTGGTGAACTGGTAAAATCAGGTATTCCTGTATCTGAAGCCCTGGAAACAGCAGTTGGTATGGTTGATAACCTGGCGATTAAAGAGAAGTTGTTGACGGTGAATGCAAATATCGGCCGAGGTATGAACCTGGCTGAAGCCTTTGCACTTACAGGACTTTATGAAAACATGCTTTTACAAATGATCAAAGCAGGAGAGGCAGGTGGACAACTCGATGCAATGCTGGATAAAGTGACTAACTATTATGACATGGAATTTCAGGATCTGATCGATAACCTTTCAGCGTATATAGAACCTATTATGCTGTTCTTTATTGCAGCATTAGTGCTATTGATGGCACTTGGGATCTTTATGCCAATGTGGGATCTTGGTAAGGCCGTTAATAAATAAAGGCTTGCAGGAAGAAGATCCACTTCTTCCTATGAATTAAATATTTTGCGCCTCATTTTTTTATTAAAGTATATGATGTTTAATAGCTTTTTCTAGATCTTCTTGGGTATCTATCCCAAAACTCTCTGTTTCTACCTCTATCATGGCTACTCTATACCCATGATGGAGAGCTCTGAGTTGTTCTAATTTTTCTATATCTTCTAGGGCTGCAGGGCTTAATGCACAAAACTTCTGCAATGATCTTACAGTAAACCCATAAATGCCTAAGTGCCCCTTGTAGCTATCAAAATGATGGTCTCTGGGATAGGGCACCTTGGCTCTGGAGAAATAGAGGGCTATATCATCACTGTCTGTCACAACCTTAACAATGTTTGGGTCATCTGCCTCAGGATTGGAAATGGTTTTGTAGCATGAGTTCATCATGATGTTTTCATTGTCTCTGTTTTTCTTCGTTAGATCATAGATCGCCTGAACTACATCCGTCTCTATAAACGGTTCATCTCCCTGTACGTTTATAATGATCTCATCATCACTTAAACCTAATTTTTCTACCGCTTCATAGATACGGTCTGTACCACTTTGGTGATCTCCAGAAGTCATGACTGCCTGAATACCATGTGACGCAGCAATATCTATTACATCTTGTGAATCTGTTGCGATGACTACAGAGTCAATATTATCTACTGCCATTGCGGTTCTGACAACCATAGGAATACCTCCTATATCTGCTAAAACTTTATTGGGGAAACGGCTTGAACCTATACGTGCAGGAATAATAATCATGAAATACCTTTATTTGTAAATACTTTATAGTATGAATTTTACACTTTGTATGCTAAGATACTAATAATTTAACAAAAGCTAAACACAACTAGTTGTGTGGGCACTCTGCCGAAAAAGAACATAGCGTTTGCGTTAGGTTTTTAGGCTTTGCTCAAAAGGCGTAATGGAATAAATATGAAAGCACTTTTACTTCTTAATATGGGTGGCCCAAATAATATAGAAGAGGTAGAACTCTTTTTGCGTAATATGTTTGCCGATAAAAATATATTGACAATGAATCCCTATATGCGTAAGTTTATTGCAAGTATCATCATCTCTAAACGTCTTGAAGATGTGAAAGAGAATTATCAGTTATTAGGTGGTAAGTCTCCACTTCCAGCACTTACAGAAGAACTTATTGCAAAGTTAAAAATCCATTTAGATATGCCTATTTACCCTGTGATGCGTTATGTTCCTCCATTTGCCGATGCAGCACTAGAAAAATGTAAAGAAGATGGTATAAAGGAACTGATACTGTTTCCAATGTATCCTCAATACTCAACGACAACAACGCTTTCCTCTTTAGAGGATATTCAAGAGCGGTGTGCAGCTTTGAGATACAGCCCGAAAATCACTTTGATCGATCCCTATTATGATGATTATGATTATATAGAAGCAAGTTGTGAGAAGATCATAGAGGCTGCAGAGGGTAAAGATACAAAAGAGTATGATCTACTGCTCTCGGCACATGGTTTACCAATGAGTATCATTAAAGCGGGAGATCCGTATCAGAACCAAGTGGAAGCCAATGCTTCTGCGATCAAGATCTACCTTAAAGAGCGTGGTGTTAAATTTCATGAGATCAAACTTGTCTATCAGTCCAAAGTAGGTTCTTCGGCTTGGCTTGAACCTAATCTTGTGGATGTATTACGTAACCCTACACATAGAAAAGTACTTATTTACCCTCTGGCATTTACACTTGATAATTCAGAGACGGTATTTGAACTGGATATTGAACATAGAGAGATAGCTGATAAGATCAAGTATGAAGATTATATCGTTGCATCATGCATGAATAGTAGTGAAAAATTTGTAGATTTAATCATTAATAAAGTGAATGAAGCATAGTGCAAACTATACAAACGTCAAATGAATGTACAACAGAAGTAAATCGTTCAAAATTTATCACCCATCTTGTACCGATGTCAGAGTATGAGGGACTGCAAAGTAAACTCAAAGCAGAACATCCCAAAGCCAATCATGTAGTCTATGCTTTAAGAAAACTCAATGAATTTGAACAGGTAGTAGAAAACAGTTCAGATGATGGTGAACCTAAAGGTTGTGCCGGTGTTCCTGTTTTAAATGTGCTTCGAGGTGAAGAATTAATCAACTGTGCTGTACTTATAGTACGTTATTTTGGGGGTATTAAGCTTGGTACTGGAGGTATGGCAAGAGCCTATGCTTTGTCTGTAAAAGATGTACTTAAAGAGGCTAGGTTGATTCCTTATGAAAAAGAGATAGAGTATAGTTTTGAAACTTCCTATAGTGATGTAGATAAGACACTTTATAGGCTCAAAAAACTTGCTTTAAATCAATACGAGAGAGTTTTTGCTGTTGATAGGGTAGAGTGGGTTTTAAAAGGAAGTGAAGAAAAGATTGAAAAATTTAAAGAAGGAAAAGGCTAAAGTGCCTTCTCATCAGTATTGTAGACACATCTAGTGTCTACAATGCTTCCTCGTCCTCTTCATCTGTTCTAATACGGATAGTTCTAGAGATATCAGATACAAAGATTTTCCCATCACCGATCTTACCTGTTTTAGCTGCTTGTGTGATGGCTTCTATCACTTTGTTCGCATAATCATCATTGCTTACAACAATCTCTATTTTAACTTTAGGGATGAATTCTACAACATACTCAGCCCCTCTATAAAGCTCTGAATGTCCCTGTTGTCTTCCATAGCCTTTGACTTCGGAGATAGTCATGCCTTCGATACCTGCTTCTACCAATGCTTCTTTTACATCATCTAATTTAAATGGTTTAATGATCGCTTCTATTTTTTTCATAATTTATTTCCTTATATACTACGTTTAAATTCAGGGTATGCTTCAATACCACATTCGGTAGTATCTATTCCCTCTAGTTGTTCTTCATCTTCTGCACGAAGTACAAAAATCTTGTTAATGGTGTATATCGTAATCCAAGAGAGCGGGAAGACGATAACTCCTACTAGAAGTATACCTTTTAATTGTGACCAAATGCTTACATCAGCTACAAAGATACCTACAGCTAATGTTCCCCAGATACCATTGACTAAGTGTACCGATAAAGCACCCACAGGATCATCCATTTTTAATTTGTCGAAAACTGGTACGGCAAATACTACCAATGCACCACCAATAGCACCAATCAAAATAGGTGTATAGATATCATACTGGTCTGGTCCTGCTGTTACTGCTACAAGTCCACCTAGCGCACCATTGAGTATCATAGTGATATCAAACTTTTTGTATCTAAAGTATGTCAGTAGCCATCCTGCAATAGCACCTGCAAGTCCAGCAGTGTTGGTATTCATAATGGTGAGTGCAACAGCATCGGCATTCTCTTTAGAACTAATGGCTCCAACACTTCCCCCATTAAATCCGAACCAACCTATCCAGAGTAATAAAGCACCTAATGTGACCAAAGGAATGTTAGATGCAGGGATAACACGGACTTTACCATTTTTGTATCTACCACGTCTAGGTCCCATAATAAGTATGGCGGCAACCAATGCCCAACCACCGGTAGAGTGGATAACAGTTGAACCAGCAAGGTCAGAAAGAGATGAGATATCTAAAGCAGTCCCAGATAAAAAGTTTGAACCCCATGTAAGGTTAACAATAGTTGGGTAGATAAATGCACCAACGACAATTGTAAATAGTGCCAAAGGTAAGATACGAGAACGTTCACTTACTCCACCACTCATAATGTTGACTACTTTACCGACAAATGCCATTTGAAACATAAAGAATGCCCATTTGCTCATGCCATCTTGATGATCCCAAGATCCAAAAGCATACTCATACCCTATAAGTAGAAAAGCCATAGAGGCTACAGCATAGATCATGACATTTACTGTAAGTACTGAGGTAACATTTTTGGTTCGTACCAATCCAGCTTCCAGCATTGCAAAACCGGGTACCATAAAGATGATAAGTGTCATTGCAAAGATAGCAAAGAAAGTGTCTATTACGTAATTCATTTCCATATTTAACTCCTAATATTTTGAATGTATTAGTGTATCTGTTATTAGGAAGGATTGAAAGGGATTCTTGCTGTAATATTAAGCAGAAATAACTTATTTTTAAATAAATATAGAGAAAGAGTGATTAAATTTTAATCACTTAAGTCTTGCACCAAGGAAAACCTTGGGCAAAGGAGATTATAATGCATCCTTGTCAGTTTCATCTGTTCTGATACGTAGTACTGAATCAATAGTACTAACAAATATTTTACCATCACCGATCTTACCTGTTTTAGCAGCTTCGTTGATAGCTTTTACTGCGATATCAGCATATTCATCTGTACTGACAACGATCTCGATCTTGACTTTAGGTATGAATTCTACTACATACTCAGCACCTCTGTAAAGCTCTGAATGTCCCTGTTGTCTTCCGTATCCTTTTACTTCAGATACAGTCATCCCTTCGATACCAGCTTCTACAAGCGCATCTTTTACATCTTCCAATTTAAATGGCTTGATAATTGCTTCAATTTTTTTCATATTTTAATTCCTTAGTATTACTATTTAGAAAGTATAAATCTTAAAGATTTATACCTTTTTCACCATGAACTGCTTCATCCAGACCTTTAAATTCAGTCTCCTCATCTACTCTTCCTCCACCTGTAAGGGCAGCAGAGATAAAATATACGATAGCTGTTACGATAGCACTGTAAACTATTGTTAAAAGAATCGCTTGAATTTGAGAAACAAGTTGTGCACCCATGCTGTAATCATCTGCCATAAGATATGGAGCAATGAAGATAGCTGTAGCGATACTACCCCAGATACCTACAACACCGTGTACCCAGAAAGCATCAAGAGAGTCATCTACATTAAACATCTTTTTAAGTTTAGAAACAGCAAGGAAACCGATGATACCACCAACAAGACCGATAATAAGTGCACCAGAAACGCCAGCTGAACCAGAAGCAGGTGTAATAGCAACAAGACCGGCAACTGCACCAGAAGCACCACCGATAAGTGTCGCTTTTTTGTAGACAATTTGTTCTGCAATTAACCAACCGATAACACCAAGAGCAGCAGCAACATTAGTGATAAGGAAGGCATTACCCGCAACACCGTCAGCAGCTACTTCAGAACCGGCATTAAATCCGAACCAACCAAACCACAGTAGAGTTGCACCAAGTACAGAAAGTACCGGAGAGAAAGGTTTCATAGCTGTTGTACCATACCCTTTTCTTTTACCAAGAAGCATAGCAACTACAAAACCAGCTACACCGGCATTGATGTGAACAACGGTACCACCGGCAAAGTCCATTTCACCAAAGTTCAATGTTTCACCACCACCCCATGCCCAGTGTGTTACCGGTGCGTATACTGCTAAGATCCAAAGTGCAACAAAAATGGTAAATGTTGAGAATTTAACTCTTTCGATCATTGACCCAGATGCAATCGCAACTGCGATAGCGGCAAAAGTACCCTGGAATGCTACAAAAAGAAGCTCAGGGATCGTTCCCGTAAGTGACTTATCTGTAATACCATCTAACATGATCTTACCTGTACCAAAAAAGTCTCCTGCACCAAATGCGATACTGTAACCAGCTACAACCCATACAAGTGTACCTACTGCAAACGCGATAAGACTCATACCCATTGTGTTGAGTACGTTCTTAGATCTTGTCATACCACCATAAAATAGTGCTAAACCTGCAGGTGTC
>Ga0209013_10002467_pt1 | contig 16750 bp, 17 predicted proteins | sample Cruoilmetagenom2_FD_187291 | JGI IMG/M metagenome (GOLD analysis project Ga0209013, IMG submission 187291) | Oil polluted marine microbial communities from Coal Oil Point, Santa Barbara, California, USA - Sample 2 (SPAdes) (version 2) | ecosystem: Environmental > Aquatic > Marine > Oil seeps ...
AATTCAAGAGAATATTAGGCCAAATTTTATTGGTTATGAATGTTATGTATAAGAAGAGCGATGGAAGAGGAATCAGCTCAGAATACGGCATCAAACAATACGCCTGATAATGAAAGAAGAAGATTTATACTGCAAATAGTTCAACCAGGTCTTGCAGGACTGATGGACGGGACAGTTTCATCATTAGCGCCTCTATTTGCCGCGGCTCTCGCGACTCAGAACAGCAGAACTGCGTTCCTAGTAGGACTGGCAACTGCTTTAGGCGCCGGAATCAGTATGGCGTTCTCAGAAGCGTTGTCCGATGACGGTAAAATAAGCGGACGTGGTAGCCCCTGGACGAGAGGACTTGTGGAGGGGTTAATGACATTTTTGGGAGCAATTGGTCATGCCTTGCCATTTTTAATCCCTAATTTCAGGACTGCTTTTATAGTTGCGAGTATAGTAGTGGGAATAGAATTAGTTGTTATTGCATATATCAGAAATAAGTATATGGACACTCCTTTTTTGCGGGCTGCTTTTCAGATAATAGTTGGCGGCACGATTGTTCTGACAGTCGGGATACTAATTGGGAAATCATGAGACACCGGCCTTACCATGGTGTTCATGAAATTTTTCCAAAACGTAATTTATCATTTTATCTCTTCTTATATAACCCTTCACATATAAATTAGTCGGATTATCGACAACGGGAACCCACTTGAGATTGTGGTCTCTCATTGTTGCGGCCACTATTGTGCAGGAATCGTCTTCTGTAGCAACAATAGGGGATTCAGTCATGAATTCTAATACTTTCATATGTGGGCTGGCACCTGATTCAACGGCTCTGAATATATCAGTGCGGGTTAATATTCCTTTTAGTTTATTTGATCCATCCATCACGCAGCAAAAATCAAGCTCTTTACCGCTTAAAGTTTTTACAGCTGTTTCAAAAGAATCCTGCGGATCGAGACTCGTTTCAACAGGTTGAATAAAAGTTGAAAGCGGCTGGTTTTTAAGGATATCGTAGACCACCGGCAATTTTTGCCACATATTGCCGCTGCGCCTTTTTACCGCATCCGCCAGAAAATCCCTAAATGGGGTTAGAGCACCTGATATCTGCTCAAATACTTTCTTCCCCATTGTAGTAACTTCAAGCTCAGTCCTCGCGCGCACTGCAGAGCTTCTGACCCTGTTGTCTAAGAGCGCTATCTCACCAAAGAAATCCCCGGGTCCCAAGATTGCCAACACTTTTTCTTTTCCATCTTCATCGGTCTTGCGCACAACTTCAACCTCTCCTGATTCAATAATGTAAAAATTAGTAGAGGGATCACCTTCATTGAACACATAATCTCCGGGCTGGTAATGCGACTTGCAAATCCTCTCTGTTTGGTAAGCTTTCGGATGCGCAAGATCGCGGGAATAAAATATCTCCCAGGCCCAGTCAAACCCAACTTTTAATTTATGTGAGAAACTGGGGAGCTTAAAAAGATAGACCGATCTCCATAAAAACCATGCTATAAAACCCGAGATATGAAAGCCTAAGAATTCCGCAACAGCGTTGTGACCTCCAATTGCGCACAGCTGACCGAGGGGTCTAAAACGAAAGGGTTTAGTCTCTTTACCTTTTAAGACACGAACTATGTTTTGAGCCGCTTGCCGGCCCTGACGCTCTGCAAACTGACCTGTGGGCGGACTCGGAGTATTATCATAAGAATTATTAATAAGGGCGCAGTCTCCAATTGCCCACACATTACTATGTCCGGAGACTCTCATATCTGGCAATGTGACCAGTCTTCCCCTTTCCTTTGGAGCTTCTAGTTTTTGTATTACCGGTGAAGTGGCGTTCCCAACAGTGCAGACAATCGTGGCGCCGTCTATAGTATCTCCCTTACCAAAACCAACCCCTTCATGAGTCACATAAGACACGCGCTTGTTCAAAACCACATTAATCCCGGCCTGCTCCATTTTCACTCTGGTGAAATCCCTTAGTTTAGAACTCACCTCAGGCAATAGCTGATCTCTGGAATGAACTAAAGTAACTTTTATGTCTTCTTTGGGAATATTTCTGAAAAACTTTCTGGTATCCCGGACAAGATCATTAATCTCGCCCGCCACCTCGACTCCGCTAAAACCTCCCCCAACAATAACGAAGGAAAGGTACCAACGTCTCCTATTCGCATCGTCGCAGATCTCCGCATTTTCCATTTGCTGCATAACATGGTAACGGAGCGCTACAGCATCCCCTACCGTCTTAAGGGGAAATGCATGATCAGACATTCCCGGAATCAAGCCAAGATTTACAGCCGAGCCGCATGCAATAACCAGATGGTCATAGAGCATTCGACCTTTCTGCCCCTCGTCCCCTAAATATTCAACATAGTTATTATCAACGTCTATCCTGGTTATATCTTCTGTTCTGCAATAAACTCCAGGCAGCATTTGCCTAAGGGGAACAGCAACAGGCTCGGGACTTATAGATGCTCCAACAACTTCAGCCAATAGAGGCTGAAAGACTAAATAGTTCTCACTGTTATATAGAATAATATCCGCTTCTTCTCTTTTAAGCTTCTTCCGTAAAGTTAATGCGCATTTAACTCCGGCAAATCCGCCGCCGATAATCTTGATCCTCTTTCTCACAGCCATATGTATATAAACTCCTTAAGATATGATGCTACACTGATATTAAGTTTTTATTAAGCGGACGGTCAAGAGCTTATAGCAGCAATAATGATTGCTACAACGATTATTTAATTACCCCCGAATAATTTTTGAGCAGTCCAGCCGCCAGGTCCGACTATTGCGATAAACAGGAAAGAAATCATGTATAGAACGGCCAGTTCATACTTGGAAAACGGATCGCCAAAGATTGTCATATGAATTACAAAGGCCGCAACCATCATGTTTATTCCGGCAATAAGAGCCGATATTCTTGCAAGTAAGCCCAGAATAATCAGAACGGGGAAAACTGTTTCAGCGGATATTGCAAGATAGGCCATGATGTTAGGGAATGGAAGACCCATTTTAGTTACATTTTCGATAAAAGACTCCGGATTTGACAGTTTCCCAAGCCCGTGCTCCAGAATCATAATTCCGCTAACCGAAACACGAAACAAAAGTAATCCAAGACTATTCATTGTCATCTATCTAACCCCCTAATATCTTTAAATGGGTTCTGAAATACTTTAAACATCACTAAAATCAATCTTTAATTCAACTCCTGAACGCGCTCCACTACTACCAGTAAAAACAATCAAACCGTCTAATACAGTTTCAGACAATATAACCCCGTTAACTGTATCGACATCAAAACTAATTTCTGTTTTTTTATCATCGGGAGAGCTAACATACTGAAGGTTTTGAACTATAAGAGAATCACCGGGATTCGGATAATACCCGATCTGCTTTACTTGTGATTTGGATTGCAGTGTAACACCGACCCGAACCTTATCTTGATCGGACTTTATTTTGGTAACCTCAACACTAAAAGGAATTTCACTATCTGATAAGGTATGCGGCAAAGAGTGTTCCCACTCAGAAAAAAGGGCTATATTAACTGGCTTTCTTAAATCACTTATCTTTGTATCGAACTTTAAGTTTGCTTTCCCTGGTATGCAAATCTCTTTACAACTTATCCATGATATTGCGGTGTCTATATCAACATTTGAATTTAATTCAGCATCCGAAGGAACGTCAATATTAGTCCATAACAGTAGGGACTTTTCATACCCGAAATCAATACCACCATCAGTTTTTTTAAAAGCCAGGGGAATTGGCCACTTTAGTTCTCCGGCGCTAAATCCATCAGAAACTTCAAACTGAACACGGGTTGGCAATCCCGTCTCCCCCGGATACTTCCAGTAGACATGCCAGCCGGGATCGATCTCCAACAGCACTCCTAAATTAAATGACTCGCCCGGTTTAACTGTATCGATATCGGCTACTAACTTTGCCCTGACAGGAGTTGGAACCTCCTGGGCAAAAGAAGAAATTGCAAGTCCTGCAAAAACCGATAGTAGTATTAGAATAGGTCTCATAACATTGATTTCGGATCTTATAACAGCTTACGAATAGAGCACATATGAAAATTTATTATTAGAACCAATTCTCAGGAGGCACTTTTACTGCCAGCACCTCGGCACTTGCACACTTCTCTTCACCCGAATAGAGTCCACAAACTACCAAGAGTTTCCTTCCCTCCCTCATTGTAACTTTTGCTTTTAAAGTAACATCTTTATTTATAGGAGTGGGTTTATGATAATCGATCTTCATTGATGCGGTAACATACCAAATGAAAGGCTCACTGTTTAACTCTCTATTCTCTTGCTTATACCCATCTGCTATGGCTGTGCAAATTGAGTGGCAATCAATTATAGTGGCAATTATACCACCATTGAGATACCCGGTAGGACCGGCTTTATGGCTTTCTTTTGGTGTCCATACGCATATGGATTTATCCCCCGACCAGTGGCTTTTAATATGAAGCCCGTGTTCATTATTACACCCGCATCCCCAACATTCGTTATGTCCCCAATAGTCCTGAAATGCTTTTTCACTCATTTTTATCTCCCCAATTTAATTACTCAACACAATTTCTAAGGTACTTACGTGATATATAAATATACTTAATTCAGAGTAAATCAAGTTTGTATCTGTTTGTGCCTGACTGTTCTATCTTTTATATGAAATACCCTAATTTCTCCTTTATATAAAATCTCTTTTATATCCGTTGTCGTAATGAAGATTTGTCCCGGAAAATCTTCTAGTAGTTTGAACAAAAACTTTTTCCTCTGACTGTCAAGCTCACTTGTTACATCGTCTAAAAGTAGAATTGGAGTTCTCCCGAGAAACTGCTTGATCATCTCAATCTCAGAGGTCTTTAACGAAAGAGCGAGATTCTTAGCTTCTCCCTGTGAGGCATAAACAGAGGCATCCTTGCCTGCTATAGAAAAACTAATCTGGTCTCGGTGAGGGCCTGCCGTTGTATGAAACCTTTTTTTATCTATCTCAAACTTTAACCTGAGCACATCTTTAAATGCCTGCTCCAAATCACCCTCTGTATCAATTGAGCTTTTATAATGAATCTGTATATCTTGATCAAGTCCTGAAGTAAGTCTGTATATTTTGTTTAGTTGAGGTCTTATTTTATCTATAAATTCAAGCCTCCTGGATATCACCTGACTTCCTATCTCGGCCAACTTTTCATCCCAAACCTCAATTTTATCAGGGGTTAAAGAAGAAGACTTGGCCAAAATTGCGTTTCTTTGTGTTAATGCCCTGTGATAGATCTTTAAATCACGCAGATGCACAGGTTCAAGAGTGCAAATAAGAGCATCTATATACCTTCTTCTCCCCTGTGGACTCCCTTTTATAAGTTCAAGATCTGACGGGAGAAAGGAAACAACGTTATACCGACCATAAACCTTTGATGTTTTATAAACAATTTTACTGTTTAGCTTTAGTGTTTTATGATTATCATTAAGTAGGATATGTACTTCATCAAAACCCGCTTGGGACTCTATCTCTCCTTTGAGTCTGCACTCAGAGTTGCCGGAATTTATAATTTCCTCTGTTCTTAGCTGCTTAAAGGGTTTGAAAGTTAATAAAAAGTGTATGGCTTCGAGCAGGTTGGTTTTACCCTGCGCGTTCTCACCAAGTATTAGGTTAAATTTGTCGTGAAAACTAAAAGTTTCAGACAAATAGGATTTAAAGTTTTTTAGAGTGAGGGATTTAAGTATCACAGGTACGCTGCGTATTCAGTGTTGGATATAGTATAATAAAGATAAGAGTTTTATTCAATTATTTGGTTTCGATACTAAATTCTTCTTGACCGTAATGGTGTTAGCTGTATTATTTTTTAATAGCTTAAATTATGATAGCACTTAAGATATGTGAGATTGCAAAGAAGGACTTTGGAATGGGTTTTGCGAGGCTTAACTCCGTAGACATGCGTGAGCTGGGCATTGAAGCATGGGATCTTATTGAGATCGTGGGAAAGAGAAAAACCATTGTTAGAGTCATGGCACTTGAGAAATCTTCTAATAAAAAATCGATTCTAGAAATTGATCCGGTCACCAGGGAAAATGCGCGTGTTGATATTGACGAGCACATTTTCATTAAAAAGGTCGGCTCAAAATCTGCGACAAAAGTAGTCTTAGCTCCGAAGAACCAGCACATTTTATATAACGGAAACGAGAACAAATACCTGCGGGACCGTCTCGATGGTTTTCCGATAACTTTGGGAGATAAACTTAGAGTAAATCTTCCCGGTTCAAAAAATGAAGACTTTCAAGTCATTGGGATAATGCCATCAGACTCAGTGATAATCAGAGCCTCTACCAAGCTGGATATAAAAAAAAGGCCCAAAGAAAAATTTGATAGTTCCAAAGTCAGCTATGAGGATATTGGAGGGGTCGGTGAACAGTTAAGGAAAATAAGAGAAATTGTTGAGTTGCCGATTAAATACCCGAAATTATTTAATAAGATGGGAATAAGTCCACCAAGGGGGATACTCCTCGTTGGACCGCCTGGTAGTGGAAAAACCCTATTAGCCAAGGCGGTAGCTCATGAGACTAATGCCAATTTCCAGGTAATTAACGGTCCTGAGATAATGCACAAGTTTTATGGAGAAAGTGAGGCTCGCTTAAGGGATATATTTGAGATTGCAACAAGAAATCAGCCTTCAATAATTTTTCTTGATGAGCTGGACGCCATTGCTCCAAAGAGAGATAAAGTCTCGGGCGATGTAGAGAAAAGAATCGTAGCACAGCTTCTTTCATTAATGGATGGGTTAAAGGACAGAGGGAATATCGTAGTTATCGGAGCGACAAACCTCCCCTCCGCGCTCGACCCCGCACTCAGAAGGCCGGGCAGATTTGACAGGGAAGTGAGCCTGGATGCGCCTGACCGTAATGGAAGACTCCAAATTTTAGAAATTCATTCTCGCGGAATGCCTCTTGACGAGGACTTGGATCTAGAACGCCTGGCCGACTTAACGCACGGTTTTGTTGGGGCTGACATTGAGAACCTGTGCAGAGAAGCTGCGATGAAAGCTCTTAGAAAATCGCTACCTGACTTTGATGAAGACGAAGATAATGTAGGGACAAAAGACCAAAACATAAGACCGATTTCAGTAGTAATGAGCGATTTTATGGATGCTTTAAAAGAGATAGAACCATCAGCTATACGGGAAATATTTGTCGAAATATCAAAAGTTACATGGGAAGATATAGGCGGGCTAAAGGATATCAAAGAAAAACTCGTTGAAGCCGTTATATGGCCATTTACTCATAAGGACCTTTTCGAACTTACAGAAACTAAAGCGCCGAAGGGAATATTATTGTGCGGTCCTCCGGGAACCGGAAAAACCTTAGTAGCAAAAGCGCTTGCAAATCAGAGCGGGGCAAATTTCATTTCTGTCAAGGGCGCCGAACTACTTTCAAAATATGTCGGGGAATCTGAGCACGCCGTAAGGGACGTTTTTAAAAAGGCAAAACAAGTGGCGCCCTGTATAATATTTTTTGATGAAATAGACGCACTAGCTCCGTGCAGAAGAGAATCAGACGGAACGCGGGTTTCGGAAAGGGTAGTTAGCCAGCTACTTACAGAAATGGACGGAGTAGAGGATTTAAGAGAGGTCCTAATTCTAGCCGCGACCAACCGGGCAGATATAATAGACCCTGCCCTTCTTCGAGCCGGGAGATTCGATATAATTCTTAACTTCCCCTATCCACAAGAGAAGGAATTATATGAAATACTGAAAATTCATACCCGCGGAAAGCCTATATCCAAGGATGTAAAGTTAAAAGAAATAGCCGCACTGGCTAAAGGATTTTCGGGGGCCGATATTGAGCTTCTAAGCCAAAGGGCATCAATGATTGCGATAAGAGAGCATATTAAGAACCGCAAAAAAAGTTTAAAGATAACGGGGTCTCATTTCACTGAAGCGCTACAGGAAATAAAGCAGAAATTATCAGCTCATTCTGGACAAACATTCAAAGGTAAGCCGGATTAATCCCGTGCCTAGTGAAGTTATCCTTCTTTACATATTCTCTTTCATTCTTGGATCAATAATTGGCAGCTTCTTAAATGTCTGTATTTACAGACTGCCTAGAGAAGAGTCGATCGTCTATCCAGGCTCACATTGCGCATCCTGTAAAAAGAGCATCAGCTTTTATCATAATATTCCAATACTAAGCTACCTATTTTTAAAAGGCAGGTGTTCTTATTGCAACTCAAAAATTTCACCTACTTATCCAATTGTAGAGATTCTTTCAGGACTATTGTTTGCGGCAACTTTGTGGAGATTCGGGCTTGCTCTGGATACTTTATTTTATTTAGTATTCATCTGCGGACTAATAATAATAACATTTGTGGACCTTGAGCATATGATAATCCCAAACGTAATCACTTATCCAGGGATCATAGTAGGAATCCTGTACAACGCACTTATCACGAATTGGCAAAACAGCCTGGAATCACTAAGTAATTTCAGCTTTGGAATCCTAAATTTCTTTGAGCTTGTAGACGAAATACCGATACTGGACTCTTTATTCGGTGTGATACTAGGCGGGGGAATATTGCTTCTAATTGCCTATACCTATGAAATAATTAAAAAGAGACAGGGAATGGGTATGGGTGATGTGAAGCTACTTGCATTAATAGGAGCTTTTTTAGGTTGGCAGGGAGTATTCTTTGTAATATTCTTAAGCTCTATCCTAGGATCCATAGTTGGACTTTCTATAATTATCGCACGAAGGGGAGATTTAAAATACGCCCTTCCCTTTGGCCCATTTCTTTCCATAGCAGCAATTATTTATATCCTTACAGGCGGTTTCGAAATCCTACTATAGCTGTTCCCCCCATCCAGATATAACATAGACATGTTATCTTAAGATTCTACAAATACCCGCTCCTCTCTACAGTCTTCACTCTTTATAAGTTCCCCAACTGTGGTTAAATAATCCTATGAGCAAGAAGATTATAGTCATAGGTGGAGGGATAACCGGACTAAGTGCTGCACACCGTATCATAGAAATACAAAAAGAAAAAAATCTGGATATTGAAATACTTTTAATCGAAAGAAGTGATAAATTGGGCGGCACTATCTCGACAATTAAAAAGGACGGATATCTTATCGAAGAAGGGCCAGATATGTTCTTCACGAAAAGACCCTGGGCGCTTAGCTTATCTAAAAGACTCTGCCTAGATAAGGAATTAATCGAAACCAATGAAAAGAAAAGAGGAACTTTCGTTCTATGGAAAAAAGAGCTAGTCCCTGTACCGGAAGGCTTCTTGATGCTGGCTCCCTCAAAAATACTTCCGTTCTTAAAAACCCCTCTATTTTCCTGGCAAGGGAAACTTAGAATGCTAATGGAGCTATTTATATCCAAAAAAGAGGCTAGTGATGAAAGCCTCGCATCTTTTGTCAGACGCCGATTCGGGAACGAAACTTTGGAGAGAATAGCCCAGCCAATGATAGGAGGAGTTTATACGGCGGATCCTGAAAAACTAAGCCTAAGAGCTACCATGCCACAATTTATAGAATTAGAAGAGAAATATGGGAGCGTTATAAAAGGCATGTTTTACAACAAGAAAGAGAACGAAGGTGACACTGGTGCACGGTACAGTCAATTTTTATCTTTTAAGAACGGGATGGGGACTCTTACTAACGCTATAGAAAACAAACTCCCTGAGGGAACTGCAAGCCTTAACGAAGCTGTCACTGCAATCGCCCACATGGATAACGGCTGGAATGTATTGACTGAAAAGAGAACAATTGACGCATCAGCCGTGATAATAACGACCCCCTCTTATCACGCGGCATCTCTAATACAAAATATTGATCCATCTTTACAATCTGATTTATTATCAATCGAATACGCATCTTCGGCAGTGATAATTCTTGCATATAAAAGAGAGGACATATCGCATGATCTTAACGGATTTGGTTTTGTAGTTCCCGAAGTTGAGAAGAGTGATTTAATCGCCTGTTCGTTTAGCAGTGTTAAGTTCGAGGGCCGCGCGCCGCAAGGTTATGTTTTACTTCGCGCATTTATAGGGGGAGCCTTAAATCCAGGTATTTGTGATCTGGAAGATGCAATTATGATTAAAAAAGTGGAGAAGGAATTGTCTCAAATCTTAGGAATTAGTTCCAGTCCGGAATTTGCAATCATCAAGAGATACCCGAATGCTATGCCGCAATACCATATAGGACATATGGAACTAATCGAAAGAATCAAAGAAAAGATAAATCGGCACCAGGGTTTGGAAATCGCCGGCAACGCCTACAGCGGAGTAGGAATACCGGACTGTGTTCATTTGGGAGAACAAGTAGCAGAGGCAATATTAAAAGATCTGTTCTAAGTATTTAAAATTAACTCATTCCTGCTGGGCTTGAAGTTTATTCCTTCTAGATAGCCACACGTAAATTTTCCTTGAAGCGAAAAGCATGATTACTACAACCGCAATCACAGCCACAACAGGCAGTGTCAATGCAAGTATAGACATGACAATAGAGCCTCCTGCTTCGGCAGTGGATACAACCGCGTTACCCAAACCTCCGGTAGTTGCTGTTGAAGCTATTCTCGTAATGCACGTGAAACCTTGAATTGTGCCCGCAACACCACCCCCTACTATTACAGCAAGACCCCATTGAAGAAAGGGGCTCATCTCTGAAACAGCCGAGGCCATTACGATAGTACCCGCTACTGTAGCTGCAGGAACAGCAAAAGCGTCTAGAAGATTATCAACCCAGGGAATGTAGTAAGCAGAAATTTCAAATAAAGTGGCAATACTAAAAGCAGCTAGAGCTGGATATGTGGCAATCCACTCAAACTCTGGAGATAACACAAGTTGCCCGGATAAAGAGGCAATACTCATAATTAATAGAGGCACGAATATCCTAAATCCGCAGGCTGCGCTCAACCCCACCCCTACAAAAATGCTTAACATGGTTTCCATACTGTTTACCTCCTTATAAAAGTATAGGAAGTGGAAACTTCATAATCAAGAAATATTTCTAAATCCGGGAGTAGAAACACTAGCAATATTTAAATGCGGGATATTATTTTTTCTTAACGTTTATGATTTTCACACTATAGGTTAAAGTTTCTCCGGCGAGTGGGTGATTATAGCTGATTTCTATATTGTCATCGTTAATTTCAGTAATATGGCAGTTTCCGTAAGATGTTTGTATTACCAATCCAATCTCAGGTTTTATATCAGTTTGAGTTAGCATCTCAGAATCAACAATTTGCACTAAGTCCAAATTTATTTCTCCATAACCTTCTTCAGGAGATACTTGAAACTCCTTTTCCTGCCCCCCCTCCATACCAATTAAAGCGTTCTCAAGGCCTTTAACTAGCTCTCCTGATCCGATCTCAATAGTTAGAAGCCCATCATCATGAAGATGAAAAGTAGACCCGTCCCCAATCCTGCCTTCATAAGTAAAAGCGACTGTATCACCAATCTCAATAGTATCACTCATCCTTGTTATCCTCCAGAGACTTTAAAGTATTAATAAAACTCAATATTATTATTAATATCCTGAGTTAATGTAACTAAGACTACATTATTATATAGTTTCCCTTAATAGATTGAGGATTGCTAGATAGAATTAATAATTAATAAACGCAATCTATCTTGATTAAGATATTGCTATCCTTTATAATCTCATCCTAAGAATAAATATAAGGGGTTATGCACTATGAAACTAAAAGATAAAGTTGTTCTAATTACAGGCGGAAGCCTGGGCCTGGGAAAGGCAACTGCTTTTCTCTTCGCAAAAGAAGGGGCCAAAGTAATAATTACCGGAAGAACAGAAAGTAAGCTTCAAGATACTGTAGATGAAGCAAAAAAAGAAGGCCTTGAGCTTGATCATATGGTTGGGGATGTCTCAGATGAACAGAGAACCATAGAAACTGTAAAACATATCATAGATAAATACGGCAAAATAGACATTCTGTTTAATAACGCAGGCGTGCTTTATCTTGGTACTACACATGAAACTGATACAGAGATATGGGACAAAACATTTGCCATTAACGTAAAAGGTACTTACTTAATGTCCAAGCATGTAATTCCCCATATGTTAGAAAAAGGTTACGGATGTATTGTTAATAACTCTTCAATACTCGGGTTAAAAGCAGTTCCGGGCGTTGCCGCATACAATGCAACCAAGGGAGCTGTAACCCAGCTCACTCGAAGTATGGCTCTTGAATACGCAGACAAGGGAATCCGTGTAAACGCAATATGCCCCGGGACAATCGAAACGCCTATGGTTGACGGCTTGTTAGATGCAATGCCTGATAGAGACGAGGCAGAGGTACTTTTTAAATCATTCCATCCAATGGGACGATTCGGAACTCCTGATGAGATAGCCCACGCTGTTCTTTTCCTATGCGATGACAATGTGGGATTTATGACCGGAACAATGTTATCCGTAGACGGCGGATGGGTAGCCACATAAACAAATCGCCTATCCAGGTTTTACAAATTAATCCTTATGGTTAATATATATATTAAAGGAGGATAAGAGTGATGAGATATATAAAATTCCTAACATTGGCGGCGGTTATTTCTTTTGGATTGTTTACGCTTGAGAGCTATGCAAAAAATTACTACCCGTTAACAGCTTCACAAAAACATTTTACGGCTATTATTGTACAGCTTAAAACATTTAGAAAAGTTGGATGGGAATCGCCTGTTTCAATGTGGGTACAGATACCGTCCAGTCAGAAATCAAGAGCTGCTGAGTTGGCGAATACAATTGAGGACAGGGCACGGGACGCGCTGAAAAAGCCATTTTGTGTACACATATATGTAAAGAAAGGACAGACCCTAGCCAGATCCTGCGTTTATTAATAATTCTTGGCTTTATTTTCAACTGGACGTATTCAACTGAGAAAAAATAAGTACTCCTTTACTTTTTGAATTCCACAAGAATTTGTTTATCCTAAATAGAAATACTTTCGTATTATTAGCGAACAACCAGCCGACGTAGCTCAGCGGTAGAGCAGCTCACTCGTAATGAGCAGGTCATCGGTTCAATTCCGATCGTCGGCTCTGGTAATTTCGGGACTTGTACGACAATAGATAAAACGCTATTTGCAATGTTCCTCTTTCAGTTTGGCTGCACCAGCAAAGCCCATCTTTCCCGCTCTAGTGATATCCTCACAACCGGACTGTTTCTGACCCAGAGATATTTTAGAAAGCCCCCTACCCACATATGCAGCAACATCATTTGGGTTGAGCCCTATAACTTTATTAAAATCCTGGATAGCTCCTTGGTTATCACCTGTAGCGCCCTTAATATTAGCTCTGAATAAATACACTATAGGGTCATTAGGGTTAAGAGATATGGCTTTGTCGTAATCCTGAATAGCACCTTTAGTATCATCTAACGCCGCCTTGGCATTACCCCTAAACGTGTAATAGATGGCATTATTTGGATCAAGTTCTATAGCCTTATTAAAGTCTAAGATTGCTCCCTGATAATCTTTTAATATGCCCCTAGGAAATCCCCTGCCTGCATAATAAGTAGCATCATTAGGGTTAAGCTCTATAGCTTTGTTAAAGTCTAGTATTGAAGCTTGATAATCGCCTTGTTCAAATTTTGCCCTGCCTTTTGCGACATAGTCTTGGGCTGTTTGGGCGAGACCAATATCTAAAGACAATAGGCTAGTAAAAATGACAAACAGTATTATCCTGCTAATTAGTTTAAATGTGATCATAAGAGGGAATTATAATTGATGTGCTATTTCATAGCAAGAAAATACTCACATCAAGACAATACATTGAGTGGAACCATTATTTACACAAAGTCTTAGGGTAACCCTAGTTACAATATTTCTTTATCATCTCGTCCGCGTCAACATATCCTAATTCTCCGGCTTTGGTCATATCCTTACATCCGGCATCAATTTGACTAATTTCAAACTCAGCCAGTGCTCTGCTTTTATATGCTACGCCCGAATCAGGGTTTAGTTCTAAAGACTTACTATAGTCTTGTATAGCTCCTTTATAGTCACCTAACATTTCCTTAGCTTGCCCTCTGCCAAAATATGCAAAAGGAGAGTCCGGTTTATGCTCTATATACTTGCTAAAGTTTTTTATTTGCCCCTTGTAGTTACTCAGCTTGCCCTCGGCAATAGCCCTTCCGTAATATGCGCTGTACATATTTGGATCGAGCGCTATTATCTTGTCATAATCCTCTACTACCCCCTTATAATCTTCTAAAATAGTCCTTGCATAAGCCCGGTTGTTATACGCGCCAATAAAATCAGGATTTAAATCAATAGCCTTGCTGTAATCAACAACAGCTTCCTTCCAATTGCCTATATTACTTTTTTGTTCACCCATCTCATTATATTCTTCAGCAGTCTGGGCGAGAGCAATATCGAGAGACATTAGATTAGTAATAATGATGATGAATAGAAATATGCTTCTAAATATAATCATAGCAGTCATCATAGTTGATACTATTCTTATCTAATTTAGCAATCTTTCCTTCGTTAACAAACATCTGCAAAATATCTGGGTTCCATTTTAATTCATAACTACATGTAGGACCACCTGGCCCATCTTGCTCATTGTCATCTTGATAATCCACTGTAACTTTTTCTTTCAACATAGACTCAACTAGTAATTTGCGGTCTTCTGAGTTTAATTTAAATATATCTTTTCGTAGCATTCTTAATTTGTTTTTGTTATTGTATAAGAAACTTGAAATTTCTTTTTCGCTTTCACTTAAAGATACAAGTTCTTGGTATTGTAAGTTTGAATTATTCAAATTGCCTTCAAGCTCTAATACCTCATCCTGGTTTATCTGTAGTCTATCATTTAGCTCATTAAGGTTTATATCATCTTTCTCAATTAATTCATAAAGATTGTTCCTCGCTCTATTTTTTTTATTTAACTCCACTTCTAACCTGTCAATTGTATCCTTTAGTTGATTCATTTTGACTTTATGATTTTTAGTATTAAACAGTTGCTCGATGATTTGTTTTGAAACAAAAGAAAACCCCATCAAAATATCAGACCAAACAGCATTTTCAATATGTTTAACTTTAATATAAGGTAGGCTACATTTATTATTATGTCCAGAAGCTATTAAGTTTTTTTTACTTGTACCTGCCCAATAACAAACATAATAACGTGGGGCTGTACCATCTTTTCTAGCTCCTCCTACTCTTGGCTTTACTCGACCTCCACATCGTCCACAAATAAGTACATCACGCATAATTAAGTCTTTTGTTTTATCAGAACGTTTAGATTTACGCTTATTAAATTCTGTCTGTTTTTATATTTGATCCCATCGAATTTTTGAGATTAAAGGTGGTATCTGAAAAGTAATATATTCAGAACTAGATTTTCTTTTTTTTGTTCTTTTTGAATCAACGCCCCTCACTCCATCTTCATATATGTACTGATTAACAACATAATTGCCGTAGTATGCTGGATTCTTCAATGTATAACTGATTGTTGCACTGCTCCAATATACACGTTTACATTTAATTCCATTTTTTTCAACTTTAAGCAGATGTCTAAAAAAGACATTTTTTGATTCAGATACATATCAACAAGCAAATTATAAACTTTGGCTTCCTCTTCATTAATTTCAAGCTGTTTTTTTTCTTTGTTCCAATAATAGGCGGAAGGTGGTCTCCCAATAAATGTGCGTTACTCCTTCCACCTAGCCATCTTGTTCTCATGCATTTGCTCCTTAATAATATTATGTTCCCATTCTGCAAATAGAGCCAAAAATCCAGCCATCATCTTGCCCGTTAGTGCTGTTGAATCAATGTTTTCTTTAATACTTACTAATGAGATTCCATAATTTTTCAGTTCATAAGACAAGTTCATATATTCTCTAGCATTACGTGTAAATCTTGATAGCTTTGTAATGATAATAACTTCAAACTTTCCTTGCTTAGCATCCTCAATCAATTTCTTTAAATTGGTTCTGTACTCAATCTTAGCACCAGAGATTCCCTCATCAGAATAAATAGAGTCTAATTCCCAACCTTTATTTTTAGCATAATCAACTATTTGTTGTCTTTGTGTTGAGAGACTTTCACCTTCTTTGACCTGTATAGAGGTAGACACCCTTATGTAACCAACTGCTTTTTTGTGTTCTATATTCATCTGATAACCTCCTTGTAGCATAAAATTGTTTTAGTTACTCATGGCAAAATCAATTAAAATGACAATGCCACAATCAACTCTATCTATCTTATTATACTAGTGCAGTGACGTTTGCAGCGGTGTTTTTTTTCGGGAAAATCAAAATAGTTTATAATATGCAATAATATCAGGAGTTAATCATAATTCCTAGGAAATATTTTGTCCTTTATGATTTCAAATTAAAAACAGCTTGACTATAGGAAATTTATTAGAGATAATGGCAAACAAAGATGGCAACCTAAGATTAGAGATACCTAAGGTGTAGGTTCCGAAATTGGGGTTAGCAGATTATCTGTGGATCTAACCATGTCCACTTTCCGACTTTCCAAAAGGTGCTTTCTCTATTTAGGAAATATATATTTTAAGGAGAGATGTAATGAATAAGTTATCATCGGTCTTATTAGTAATTCTCGTAATGTTAGGCATTTCGAATGTTGCCAATGCAACAACCTACTCCTATGAGTTGAGCGAAGAACAGACTTGGGCAGATGGTGGATCGACAAGCACTACATACCAGAACGTGACCGTGAGGTCATATGTACCTGGCAGTAATTCTGTAAGTTATAAGACAGTTCGTATTTATACGCCA
>Ga0209013_10002468_pt1 | contig 16748 bp, 18 predicted proteins | sample Cruoilmetagenom2_FD_187291 | JGI IMG/M metagenome (GOLD analysis project Ga0209013, IMG submission 187291) | Oil polluted marine microbial communities from Coal Oil Point, Santa Barbara, California, USA - Sample 2 (SPAdes) (version 2) | ecosystem: Environmental > Aquatic > Marine > Oil seeps ...
GAAACCCCCAACTACCATCGGCGCTAAAGAGCTTAACTTCCGTGTTCGGTATGGGAACGGGTGTGACCTCTTTGCCATTATCACTGGACTGGGTATTCTGTTTTGAACGCAAGATTTATTATATCAACTCTATTGAGTATTACAAGTGCTATTTTCAAGTTAGTAGATGGTTGATTGAAATATATTAATATGAGCGGAATAATAACAAAAAACATTTAATGGTTAAGTTAAAAGTAACGTCAATAAAAAACGCGGCTGTAATTATATCTTCTGCCGCGTGGTCTATTGTTTGTTCGGAGGAGATAATTCTTTCCTTTCCGAAGTAGCAGTTCCATTAATTTTATCACCAAAAATCTTCGCGAAAATGCCGATCAGCATGTAGCCGGGAGCAGAGTACCAATGTTTCCATTCATTCAGTGGGATGTAAATTCCCAATTTGATAAATAGCGGTTCTGCCAGAAAAATTGAGAAGAGGGTGATTATTGTTAGCGTGGCAAGGTAGGGTTTCCACTTGCTGAAATATTGATATAACAGCATATAGAATACCGGAATGACGGCAGCATCAATGGGATATTGGGTGCTAGTGTATGGAAGGAGGTAATAGGGATAGGACCATAAAACGTAGGAGAGCCCCAATTCGTCCGCAACGAGTGCGATGATGCTTGTGAAGAGACCGATTAACAATATAATTTTCAATCTTTGCTTATCAACGAGAAATGCCCATATTATCCATAATCCGATAGTGACCGATAAGAGAAACCACCATTGGATGGAAAATAGTACATGTTCAAAGAAATACTTGCGCAGGATTTGTCCGTAATTCTCCTGTAATTCCATCACTTCTTTCATGATTGGAATCTCCTTCCCGCTACCGCTTTCAAGAAATGTATAATCTTTATGTTTTGTTTCCTAAGAAGGAAATATACATTCGCCAAATAGGAATAAAATAGGCAATATAGGGTAATTCTGTAAAGACTAATCAATAGTAGGTGCCTCTGAATGGATAATTTCACTAATCGAAATACGGCAAGACGCTACACTGCGCATCTCAGCATCTTCGGCACTACTCAAGTTCATTTGAGAAATCCTGCTATCATTGCGTGGTGGAGCGCTGCTTTTCCGGGATTTGGGCACATACTTTTATCGAAGTACCTAAGAGGATTTGCCTTATTCATTTGGGAAGTCGTCGTGAATACGCAGGCGCATATTAACATGGCAATCATCTATTCTTTTCAAGGGAAAATTGATATGGCAATCGATGTATTGGATACCAGGTGGCTTCTGGTCTATCTGCCGGTATACTTTTTCGGAATTTGGGATAGTTACCGATCAACAGTTGATTTGAATAAAGTGTACGTATTGTCCGAGAGGGAAGAACATCCTTTCAACACATTCAGCATAGGTGCATGGGAAATTAACTATCTCGATAAACGGAGCCCGGTAATGGCCGGAGTGTGGTCACTGATTGTACCTGGTCTGGGACAACTCTATTTACATAGGGTCTTGACCGCTTTCTTTATTATTTTTTGGACGATCCTGTTCTACTATTTATCACATGTTCTGGAAGCAGCCACATTATTGATAGTGGGGGACGTCCAACAGGCAACTTTCGTATTGAGGGAAGAGTGGTTCCTGATGTTACCTTCCATATATGGATTTGCCGTTTTTGATGCTTATTCGAACACGGTTGAAATTAATAAGCTTTTCAAGAAAGTGCAAAGTCGTTTCTTGAAGGAAAACTACCAGGATTCCAAATTCCATCGAATAAAAGGCCAAATAGGGAAGTGATTGAATTTGCAAGTATACTCTACTTTTGAGAATGACCTGAATCTGGAGATGGCTATTGTCACTCTGGAAAAACAGGGGATCAAGAAAGATCGAATCTTTGCAGTTCCCCTTGAGAATCCGACTGAAGAGCGAAAATTGTTGGACAGCATCCGTCATTCAGATGGGATTTCCACAATTGATTTAGGCATTGTATTGGCAACGGCTTTTTCAGTTATCGGGGCAAGCGTGGGTTTTGAGTTGTCATGGGGTCCTATTTACTGTGGAATCATCGCGGCAATATTGGGTTTTGTTATTGGACTGGCAATCAGGTTGTATACGGAAAAATACTTTAGAAAGAGAAAAAGGCTGGCAAAAGGAAAAACGTCAGAGGTGATTCTCATTGTGGATTGCGAGAAAACACAGGGGGATTTAGTAGAAAGTATCCTTTGGGATCACTTGGCAATTGGAATTGCCAAAATATTAAAATGAATCAAGCTGGGAGAAAGAGGCAGGAATTTATGGAAAAGAATTTTTACTAATTCCTAAAGTCATCGAATATACTGTTTCAAACCTAAATTTTATACAATTCCCAATTTTCCGCTTGCAATTTTCAGCGGCTTGTTTTAGAGTTATAGAAATTGATCATGACAACTACATATTTATTTTCTTATCGAGAGAGACGGAGGGATTTGGCCCTGTGATGTCTCAGCAACCAGTCTGTCAAAGACCACGGTGCTAATTCCAATAGGCGTAGCCTAGAAGATGAGAAGAATTCATTCCGTAACAGGGGCTTTCTTCTTTTTGAAGAGAGCTCCTGTTTTTTGTTTTACCCAATGGGAACAATTGCTAGACCAATAAAAAGTGAGAGAAGGAATATGAGATGACGACTACACTGATTAAAGCGCCTTTCAAGGCAGACCATGTGGGAAGCTTGCTGCGTCCGGCAAATCTACATACGGCGAGACAGGAATTCAATGAAGGAAACATCACTGCTGAGCAATTACGGGAAGTGGAAACAAAGGAAATCAAACGAATTGTCGACAAGCAAATTGAAATCGGCTTGAAGGCCGTTACCGACGGGGAATTCAGACGCTCTTGGTGGCACCTGGACTTTATGGAGCACTTCCATGGTGTAGAGGGGTATATTCCGGAGAGAGGGTATAAGTTCAATGCGGGTGAAACTGAAAGATACGAAGTACGCAATACAGGGAAGATAACATTTAATCAGGAGCATCCTTTCATCAGGGACTTTATTGAGTTGAATGAAATTGTGGATGGGCGTGCCGTTGCCAAGTTCACCATCCCGAGTCCCAATCAGTTTTTTAATGTAGGCATACGTGATGTCAGCATTTATCCGGACTTGGAGGAGTATGCGAAGGATATTATCCAAGCGTATCGTGAAGCATTCAAGGCATTCTATGAAGCAGGAGCACGATATCTGCAAATTGACGATGTTTACATTGCAGGTCTGTCTTCACCTGACATTCCGTTCAATGACGGCCAATATTCAAGAGAATATTTAATTGATCTGGCCTTGCGTGTCGTTAATGGGGTTTTGGAGGGCAAACCGGATGACTTGCAAGTTACGACGCACCTTTGCCGTGGCAACTATAAATCCGACTGGGCATTCGAAGGAAGCTATGCATTGATTGCCCCGACGTTGTTTGCGAAAGAAAACGTGAACGGCTTCTTCCTTGAATACGATGATGACCGGTCAGGCAGCTTCAAACCACTGGAACATATCCCTAAAGGCGGAGCGTCAGTAGTGCTTGGCGTCTTCACTTCCAAAAATGGTGAATTGGAAGACAAGGAAGCCATCAAGGAACGGGTAAATGAAGCTGCTCAATTTGTCCCGTTGGAGCAATTGTGCATCAGTCCGCAATGCGGATTTGCTTCGACTCATCATGGCAATGTCCTGACGGAAGAACAGCAATGGGCAAAATTGAAATTCATCGTCGATTTGTCGCACGAAATTTTCGGGTAAGAGGAAAGAACGGAAGTCCCATATGAATGTAAGGCAATAGGAAACCCCTCCAATCTCAGGTCAGCCGGATTGGAGGGGTCTTTCATTTCTTTAATAAACTTTATCCCCATTGAAGATGGAGTTCTTCACGATGACGTAATCCACATTACGGATTGCGTCGAGCTTGTTTCCGCCGGCATAGGAAATGGAGGATTGCAGATCTTGTTCCATTTCTCTCAATGTATCTGCCAACGCACCTTTGTGCTCGACAAACATTTTCTTGCCTTCGACGTTTTTCTTTTCACCTTTTTGGAATTCGGAAGCAGATCCAAAGTATTCCTTGAAGAGCTTGCCGTCTTTCTCGAAAGTTTCCCCAGGAGATTCTTCGTGACCGGCAAATAATGAACCGATCATGACCATGGATGCCCCAAAGCGTACTGACTTGGCGATATCACCATGTGTACGGATTCCTCCGTCAGCAATTATCGGCTTGCTTGCGGCCTTGGCACACCAACGAAGTGCAGCCAATTGCCAACCGCCAGTTCCAAATCCAGTTTTGATCTTCGTGATACATACCTTCCCTGGACCTATTCCGACTTTCGTCGCGTCCGCACCAGCGTTCTCCAACTCTCTTACTGCTTCAGGAGTCCCGACATTACCTGCAATGACAAAACTTTGAGGCAAATGTTTCTTGATATGCTGAATCATCTCGATCACTGCGTTGGAATGACCGTGGGCAATATCAATCGTGATGTAATCAGGTGTCAGCTGTTTTTCAGCCAACAGTTGAATGAAGCCATACTCGTCTTCTTTTACCCCGACGCTGATGGATGCAATCAATCCGCGTGCTTGCATATCTTTAATGAACTCCACTCGCTTCTCTGGTTGAAAACGATGCATGACATAGAAGTAACCATTTTCAGCTAAGTAAACCGCAACTTTTTCATCTATAATCGTCTGCATATTTGCTGGTACCACAGGCAACTTGAATGTATGTTTGCCTAATGCGACAGTTGTATCACATTCAGAACGGCTATTTACCACACACTTTGCAGGAATCAATTGAATATCTTCATAATCAAATACGTTTTCCATTTATTACACCCCTAAACACGAATATTAAAGTTAAGTTAATTGAAATTGTTCGTCCATAGGGTAATTTATAACATTTTGGGCAGGATGTCAAAGGATTTCGTGTTAAAAAGGCGTTGGTGAGAAATATTTCTATAGGAAGGGAGTTGGAAGTGAAAATGATTCATCAAGTTTACTTGGCAGTGAGACGAATTTGGCCGATAAAGTATAAGTTTTGACCGACAAATCACTCAAGCTGGTCGATAACCTTTGACTCAATGATTTTCGGAAATGGAAACTGTTTCACACACCAACAAGCACTCCTGTCGCTTGGGAAATGGAACCTGCCGGGAAAATCAACAAAATTGCAATAAAAATGCCCAACATTTTTTTCGTTCTTTTTCCTCATTCCTTAGTGGTTTGGCAAAACAATTCAGATGATAAATGCAAGGCGGCCTCATATTTTATCTCCAACAGCACTCCTTTAAATTCGGAATATTCAGATAATACTAATGGTTCTTTTAGCCTCTTTTTACTTCTTTCAAACTTCCCCCCAAAAAATAGTTGCTTGTTCAGAAAACCATATAAAAAAACACTTCCATCCAGGGTGTCAATCACTGGTCGGAAGTGTTATTCGATGCATTTTTCATGTTTCTTGAGATTTGTTGGGCAGTTTCTTTTTCCCATTGACGACGTTCGGATTGAATCCTTCCGATCCGGAAGGTAAAAGGTCGAAAAAGTGCCATGGCGAACAATAATCATCACCAGGACCGAAAAAATCATTTATCACCAAATGGATTTCGTTCTCGGCGGTTTTAGTGAATATGGAAACACCTGGATAACGCATGCCGTCCTTAAAGAATCCGAGATCTTCCTTAAATGTGTTGTTTTGTGTCGATACCATTGGAAATGGCCAATTTCTTTCCTGAGCAAGTGTAGCCTGGACTTCTGGCGAATCGGGGGAAGACAGGACAAAGGGAGCCTTATGTGAAAGATATTCATAGACACCCTTCATGCCATCTGCCCACATGGTGCAATATGAACAGGATTTGCCCATGTTGTGTATGACCATGAGTTCGTCTTTATCTTCGAACAAGTTGAGAAGCGTGACGGATGATCCATCTTCGCCTAAAAACTCATAGTTTTTCACAGGCGTATGAGGTTCAGATTTCTTCAATGCTTTCAATCGTTGTTTCTTTTCCGCGATTTCTTTTTCAAGATCTTCGATTTGTGATTTTACATCTTGCATGTCCAGACCCCTTTCTTCATCTATTCCTATAGCTTGAATTCCAGCGTATTACCGGTTTCCAAGTACGTTTTCAGGTTGCTGAGGATGAATGGCCAACCGTTATTGTACCCTTGGAAAGTATCAGCTTCCTCTACATAATCCGCTTCGGTTAAATTTTTGTGAAGCAATGTCAGTTTCACTACATTACCGTCCATCTCGTTTAATTGGAATGTTACGACTGTCGGAACTTCACGTTTTGTTTCCTCGAAGGCGCTTTCCCACGTATAGGTCATTTCCTTGTTCGCTTCGTAGCTCAAGATTTCCCCGAAATCCGTCACTTCTCCCCTGGAATATTCCACTCGCGCACCGACTTGCCAATCGGATTTGATGGCAGTCCCGAAGAAATATTGCTCGGTGTGCTCGGTCTTGGTGAGGGCGTCCCAGACCTTTTCAGCTGTCGATGAAATATAGGTTACATAATGGTAAGTTGATGCATGCATAAAAATCCTCCTTTAAGTTCCTCTACATCTAAAGTTCTCTTTTAAGGTCGAAAATCCCTTCATCTACAACAACTACTTAGCTGGTTTTTCTATTAATTTGTAAGGGAAATTATGGATGTTTAGTGCGTAATCACGAAGGGTAAAATTTAATTAGAAACAGTAAACAAACGAGGAGGAGAATAAACATGGCAGATTGGAAAAGAAACTTAGTGGCTAGTGGCCTCGTAGGCGGTTTGATTTTTGGTGGCGTTGCCGGATGTGGCGATGGTGTCGATCAGGATAATGGTGTCGAAGATGGCGAAGAGATGGATGATGTGGATGATGAAAACAAAAATCCAGAAGAAGACGACGCTGAATAAACGATCAACAAAAAAGGAGTCTTTTGGCTCCTTTTTTTATGTCCAAAATTCGGATTGGGTAAAACTGGACGCAAGAAATTTGTCGATATCCGTTACTTATCCAGCGCCCATACGTCTATTGTATAATGCACCGTAAAGTAGAGGAGTGAGAAGATGAAGAAGTTTATAATTACGATTCTCATACTAGGACTGGCAGGATATGGACTTTATTATTTTGGAACAAATGTGGCATCAGATAAAGTGGTAGAATCCGTATCAGCTGAACTTGAGGACAGTGGGCAAATGAACGACATAAAAACTTACGTTGAAGGTGATCCGGAGTTATCGAATATGGTGAAAGAGGCGGAAACAGCAGATGAAAGCACTTTGCCCTTCACTTCCAAAGGAGAAGCTACGCGGGTGCTGATCAAAAAAGTTGGGGTTCCCAAACTTCAACAAATGCAAGCTGACGTTAAAAATGGAACTGCATCAAAAGAAGAAGTAATGCAGGTACTGAAAGAGAATCTGACTGAAGAAGAGCTATTGGCTCTCCAGGTTATTGCATATAAAGAAATCTATAAGAAATAGCCGAAAGACCGCTGATAGTTCATATTCAGCGGTCTATTTATTGGTTCCATTATTTAGTAACTCAATAAAAGCGTTTACATTTCGAAAGATGTCTACTAAAATACTTGTATACAAGTACATTGAGTTAAAAGGGAGTGAAATCATGAGTGATCCGATAAAAACACTTTATCCTTTAAAGTGGATTGCAAACGCTTCCACAGGTGTTCGATTAGCGTGTGAGCTTAGAATCCGGATTATTTCAGGCATCATCCCAATTGGCACCGTCCTATCGGAGAACAAGCTTGCCGGGGAATTTGAAGTCAGCAGATCGCCAATACGTGAAGCATTGAAAATATTGGCGTCAGAGAACATTATACGTCTGGAACGGATGGGTGCTGTGGTCGTAGGGTTGACTGAAAAGGATATAAAGGAAATCTATGATGTCCGTTTGCTCATCGAAACGTTTGTGTATGAACGGATTTTGAATTTGGATACAAATGAATTGGTAAGAGAACTGAGCAAGATTCTTGAAATGATGAGAATTGCGATTAAATACAAGGATGCGGATGAGTTTTCCTATCAGGATGTATTATTCCATGAAACGATAATTCGATCGATTGAGCATTCGTATATCGCGTTGATTTGGAGTAACACTAAACCTGTTATGGAAAGTTTGATCCTATTATCCATGCGGATGCGAATGAATGAAAAATATGATGATTTTTCACGCATCCTGAAGAATCATGAGGTTTATATTGAAGCGATCAAGTCAAAGGATAGAGACATTATGATTCAAGCATTGCATCAAAACTTCCAGGATGTCCAAGGCAAAGTGGAAGACCTGTGGATGTCACAGCAAATGCTCACGAAAGAAAGGGAGCAGGATATATGACTAACTATATGATGGGTGTTGACATAGGCACAACGAGTACCAAGGCAGTATTGTTTTCCGAAAAAGGCGAGATCATCCAACAGGAGAACATTGGCTATCCACTTCATACTCCGGATAGTTCCACGGCGGAGCAGGATCCGGAACAAATCTTACAGGCTGTGTTGAAATCGATTGCGAACATCATGAGAAACTCTCATATTTCCCGGGAAAAGTTATTGTTCATTTCATTCAGCAGTGCCATGCACAGCGTAATTGCAATGGATGAGAGTGACCAGCCACTGACGCAATGCATCACCTGGGCGGATAATCGCAGCGAAGCTTGGGCAAGCAAAATCAAAAAAGAGATGAATGGTCTGGAAGTATACAAACGGACTGGAACACCTATTCATCCAATGTCACCTCTGAGCAAAATCACTTGGATCGTGAATGATCTGCCTGAGATAGCGGCAAAAACCAAAAAGTATATCGGCATCAAGGAATATATCTTCAAGAGGCTGTTTGATCGCTATGTGGTGGACCATTCATTGGCTTCAGCCATGGGGATGATGAACCTCAAAAAGCTGGACTGGGATGAGGAAGCACTGGAAATCGCAGGTATCAACCGTCATCAGTTATCCGAGCTTGTGCCGACAACAGCGATATTTGAAAACTGCAAACCCGAACTGGCAAACAAGCTTGGCATCGACCCGCAAACACCATTCGTAATCGGTGCAAGCGACGGTGTGCTTTCCAATATTGGTGTAAATGCGATTGGAAAAGGCGAAGTGGCAGTCACGATCGGTACCAGCGGAGCCATCCGAACAGTTATAGACCGCCCTCAAACAGATCAAAAAGGACGGATATTCTGCTATGCGTTGACGGAAAAACATTGGGTTATCGGTGGACCGGTAAACAATGGAGGGATGGTCCTTCGCTGGATACGGGATGAATTTGCTTCATCCGAAGTTGAGACGGCGAAAAGGCTGGGCATTGATTCGTATGAAGTGCTGACCAAAATTGCTGAACGTGTCGGGCCGGGATCCGATGGTCTGCTTTTCCATCCGTATCTGGCAGGCGAGCGTGCACCTTTATGGAATCCTGATGTGCGAGGCTCATTTTTCGGTTTGACCATGTCGCATAAGAAAGAACACATGATTCGCGCAGCACTAGAAGGCGTGATTTACAATCTGTATACCGTGTTCCTGGCATTGCTGGAAGTGATGGATGAACCTGTCACTCGGATCCAGGCAACTGGCGGCTTCGCTAGATCGGATGTTTGGCGCCAGATGATGGCCGATATATTTGATATGGAGGTAGTTGTTCCGGAGAGTTATGAAAGTTCATGTCTGGGAGCCTGCATCCTGGGACTTTATGCAACAGGGAAAATCGAGTCATTCGATGTGGTTTCTGAAATGATCGGCAGTACCCACAAGCACACACCGAAAGAATCGGATGTGCAGGAATACCGGGAGCTATTGCCGATTTTCATCAACTTGTCGAGAGTACTGGAAAAAGAATATACAAGCATTGCCACTTATCAAAGAAACTTGATAAAAAACAGAAAATAGAATTTAGGGGGAAATATCATGCCATTAGTTATAGTAGCAATTGGGATTGTTGCATTACTGGTTTTAATCATGGGCTTGAAGTTGAATACCTTTGTGTCATTGATCATCGTGTCTTTCGGCGTCGCATTGGCGTTAGGAATGCCGCTTGACAGCATCGTAGGATCGATTGAAGGAGGACTCGGCGGAACGCTTGGTCATCTGGCTTTAATATTTGGATTGGGTGCCATGCTGGGTAATTTGATTGCCGATTCAGGTGGAGCGCAGCGAATTGCGATGACCTTGATCGATAAATTCGGCGAGAAAAATATCCAATGGGCTGTAGTTGTCGCTTCATTCATTATCGGTGTTGCGTTATTCTTCGAAGTTGGCTTGGTTTTATTGATTCCAATCGTATTTTCGATTTCAAAGCAATTGCGTATCTCCATTTTATATCTCGGGATTCCGATGGCAGCAGCTCTGTCAGTCACACACGGATTCTTGCCTCCCCACCCTGGCCCGACAGTAATCGCAGGGGAATACGGAGCGAATATCGGGGAAGTATTGCTTTACGGATTCATTATTGCGATTCCGACCGTTATTTTGGCCGGTCCTATATTCACGAAAATCGCTAAAAAACTTGTTCCAGATTCGTTCAACCGTACAGGCGACATTGCCTCTCTTGGTGAACAGAAAACATTCAAACTCGAAGACACTCCTGGTTTCGGAATCAGTGTATTCACTGCTATGTTCCCTGTCATATTGATGGCGATCGCAACGGTTATTACAATGATTCAAAAAACAAATGGCATAGAAGATAATGCGTTCTTTACAATCACTCGCTTTGTGGGGAATGCTTCCACTGCAATGTTATTATCATTACTGCTTGCCGTATACACAATGGGATTGGCAAGAAATATCCCGATGAAAAACGTCATGGATACCTGTTCGAAAGCAATTGCCAGCATCGGGATGATGCTGTTGATCATTGGTGGTGGCGGTGCATTCAAACAAGTGCTGATTGATGGTGGCGTAGGGGATTATGTAGCTGAATTATTCAGTGACACAACCTTATCACCGATTTTGCTTGCCTGGATCATTGCTGCTATCCTGCGAATTGCTTTGGGTTCGGCAACTGTTGCGGCATTGACTACAGCAGGGTTGGTCATTCCTTTATTGGGAGCAACGGATGTGAACTTGGCATTGGTTGTCCTTGCAACAGGAGCGGGGAGTTTAATCGCTTCTCACGTGAATGACGCAGGCTTCTGGATGTTCAAGGAATTCTTCGGGTTGACGCTGAAAGAAACATTCGCTACATGGACATTGCTTGAAACAATCATTTCGGTAGCTGGATTAGTGTTTATCCTATTATTGAGTCTATTTGTATAAAAAAGGAGTCGTTACGATATGAGCAATACCATTGGAGTTTTAGGTCTTGGGGTAATGGGAAAAAGTATCGCCCTGAATATGGCCAGCAAAGGTGAAAAAGTGTCGGTCTACAACTATACAAGAGATTTGACGGACCAAATGATGCAGGAAGTTGGTCAAGAACAAGTTTTTCCATATTATGATACAGAGGAATTCGTGCAATCATTGGAATCCCCGCGAAAAATTTTCATGATGGTCACGGCTGGTGGAATTGTGGATACAGTGATCGCATCTCTAGTTCCTTTTCTCGAAAAAGGAGATATCATCATGGACGGCGGGAATTCACATTTCGAAGACACCAAGCGTCGTTTTGATGAATTGAAATCCAAAGGAATTGGCTATTTGGGTATCGGAGTTTCAGGTGGTGAAGAAGGCGCGCTGAAAGGTCCTTCCATCATGCCGGGCGGAGATAAGGAAATGTATGACAAAGTGGCGCCGATCCTCACGAATATTGCTGCCGAAGTGGACGGTATGCCTTGCTGTGCCTATATGGGACCGGATGGTGCAGGGCATTTCGTTAAAATGGTGCACAACGGCATTGAATACGCGGACATGCAGCTCATCGCAGAGGCCTATACTTTTCTGAGAGAAAGATTGCAGATTCCAATAGAGGAAATTGCTGATATCTTTGAAACCTGGAATCAAGGGGAACTGAAAAGCTACTTGATAGAAATCACTGCAGATATCCTGCGAAGAGTGGATGAAAAGACCGGTTTGCCGCTAGTGGATGTCATTCTTGATAAAACTGGCCAAAAAGGGACTGGCAAATGGACGAGTGTGCAAGGAATCGATAATGGAATTCCTGTCTCAATCATTGCCGAGTCACTGTTTGCCCGCTACATTTCGTCTCTCAAAGCGGAGCGTGTCCATGCGTCGTCGATTCTCGCTGGCCCGGAAACAGACAACGAAGAGCTGAATAAAGAAGAATGGATTGAATATGTAAGACAAGCACTGTACATGGGCAAGATCTGTGCTTATGCACAAGGATTCACCCAATATAAAATGACGTCTGAACTGAATGACTGGAACTTGCCGTTGAAGGACATCGCGTTGATTTTCCGCGGCGGCTGCATTATCCGTGCGGAATTCCTGAACACCATTAGTGATGTGTATAAGGAAAATGCATCGACAGCCAATTTATTGATTGCACCATATTTCGTTGAAAAAACGAAGGCTTATCAAGGCGGTCTGAGAAAAGTGATGGCTGAAAGCGCGATGAGCGGATTGGCATTCCCTGCATTGAGTGCATCCATTTCCTATTACGATGGCTACCGTACAGGACAATCCAGTGCGAACTTATTACAGGCACAGCGCGATTACTTCGGTGCACATACGTATGAACGTACGGATGCAAAAGGATCGTTCCACACTATTTGGAAATAATGTAAATGGAAAAGAGCGGCTGAATTCAAATTCAGCCGCTTTTTTCTATGCCCGAAAGTTATTAAGCCTTGGAGGATTTTTACAACAATCAAGGGGATATGTTACCATTATAAGACAAATAATACGTATGATAGGGTTGACAGTAGAGAGTGTTTGCAACTATGAAATAGGAGGTCATGGCTTGAAAAAAGGTGTGATTGCAAATGTTGTCATTTTATTTCTCATGGTCGTTGCAGGATGTTCGGATAAGGTGACACCCGAAGAGCGTTTGAAGGATTACGTGGGTCAATGGAATAAGGGTGATTTCGCTGAAATGTACAGCGATTACTTGAACAAAGGCACGAAAGCTACCTTCGATTCAGAAAACTTTGTTGATCGGCAGGAGAAATTACAAACGGATCTCTCCATTGAAAACATGAAGGTGACCTACACTAAACCTGTAAAAGATACGGAGTGGGACCCGGAAAAACCTGCCCAGTTTGATATCCAGGTGAAAATGGACACGATTGCAGGGCCTGTGGAATTCGAAAAAGAAATGACGCTTGTTCATGAATCTCACGATGAAGAGGAGAACTGGTATGTGGAATGGGATCCATCATTCATTTTCCCAGAGCTTGAACTGAAGGATTCGATAGGGCTTTCATCAACTGAGTCGGCACGTGGGGAAATACTGGACCGGAATGGGAAGCCTATAGCCAAAAATGGCACAGGTTATGAAGTGGGAATCGTCCCTGGGAAATTCACGGATAAAACGAAGGCGGCAGAGTTGTCCGAGCTTCTCGGAATTTCTGCAGAGTACATTGATAAGCAGCTGAACCAAAGCTGGGTAAAGCCGGATTATTTTGTTCCAATTGCAAAAGTGGGGAAAACCGACAGTTTGATGTTGGATAAGCTCATTGCGATTCCCGGGTTGACCTACAAAGAAACCGCGATGCGTGAATATCCTTACGGTGAATCATTGTCCCATCTTTCTGGCTATATCGGACAGATTACAGCGGAGCAATTGGAAGAGCGGAAAAAAGATGGATACACGGAAGCCGATTTAATCGGTCGTCAAGGCATGGAACGGTTACTGGAAGATCGACTCCGTGGGAAAGATGGTGTCCGGATCTATATTAAAAGACCTGAAGAAGGTGCTGAACCGATTACTGTAGCCGAAAAACCCGCTGTCGATGGTGAAAATGTTTCATTGACGATTGATGCAGAACTGCAAAAAGCCACTTATGAAGCCATGAAAGGGGAACCTGGTACCAGTGCTGCCGTTGATCCCCATACTGGTGAGACGCTGGTCTTGGTCAGTTCGCCAGGGTTCGATCCAACAGAGTTTATGTTGGGTATCAGTGGGGATCGCTACAAGGAGCTCTCTGAGAATCCACTGAAACCGCTGTTCAACCGTTTTGCAGCGGCTTATGCTCCGGGTTCCACCCTGAAACCGGTGACGGCTGCAATTGGCTTGGAAACGGGAACTCTCAAGCCGGAACAAGGCTTGGAAATCAAAGGTGAAACTTGGCAGAAGGATGATTCTTGGGGAAGTTATAAGGTCACTCGCCTCCATCCTGAAGCCCCGAACCCAATTGATCTGAATAAAGCACTCGTCTATTCGGACAATATCTATTTTGCGCAGCAAGCGCTGAACATGGGACGTGAGACTTTCATCGAGGGACTGACCAGTTACGGTTTCGGTGAAGAGATCCCATTCACCCTTAACTTGACCTCCTCACAGATTTCGAACGACGGCAAAATCGTCTCTCAAGGCCAGCTCGCGGATACATCATTCGGCCAGGGGCAGATGCTGACGAATATCCTTCATCTGGCTTCCATGTATGAGGTGTTCCTGACTGACGGGGTGATGTACAAGCCGACGTTACTTGAGGAAGAAAATGATGCACAGGTTTGGAAAGAAGGGCTGATCAGTACTGAAAATGCCTTGCGTCTTCGTACGAACTTACGGAATGTTGTCGTCGACGGCTATGCCCAGGCTGCCAATCTTCCGACGATCCCGCTGGCCGGGAAAACCGGAACAGCCGAACTAAAGGCAGCATCTGATGAAAAAGGCAAGGAAAACGGATTTTTCGTTGCTTTTAACACTCAGAATCCCGAGTTCATTTTGGCAATGATGATAGAAGGTGTCGAAGATAATGACGGAAGCGGCTATGTAGCGGAAATGGTCTCGAAGGTATTTGTCGCTGAAAGTAAAAGATAGGACTTAAAGAAACCAAAAAGTGCGATTGAGTGATAGCTCAGCCGCATTTTTTTTTGGAGACAGGCGGGATTCTTTTGTATACCCAAAATGGATTATACATTTCAACGTAGAGGAGATGGTAGATTAATATACCAACTGCATTTTGAGCCACCTTATTGTGATAATTATGATTACTGGGTTTCTTTGATGACCCATTACCTTTCTCGATCGGACATGATGGAAATTCATTGCTGGACCGAAGAGAGCGAGGTAATAGAGGAATTGGAGTCTATTCTGGAGAATTCTTATGAAGCAGTCGTAGAAAGCAATATAACTATTTTCAAGGTGAAAACTACGCCGGAAGTTATTCACCATTTGCTGACTGCCAATATAGGGAAAGAAGGAGAAATAAAGTGGTTTTCCATTTTCCTTAGCAAAAATAACAAGACGGTTTTCCATTCGGAGCATTGGGGGAAAGAATTTTTTGCACCGGATGTGAACGAAGAGGAGATAGCGTTCATTACTTCAGTGATGCCGAAGGAAACCAATTTTCATCAGTATCAAGCTTCTGACGTGGATCTAGTATGGGAAATGGAGGAATGATACATGAAGCCGATCAGTATACCCGACCTTTCGGAAAGACCTTTTAACCTGATGGTCGAACGCACGATGGAAGCATCACCTGAGATGCTTTTCCGAGCTTGGACCAAAATTCGAACGATGGTTTGCGGCACCGGGGAGTGTGGTGATGCAAGGGGAAATCAACACAGCTTTTTTCTTTGAAACTGAATTCGAGAACAAGCGCCACCCCCATTACGGACGTTTTTTAAGGCTTGAACAAGACCGTCTCATAGAAATTACGTGGGTAACCGGTGATAGAGGTACAAAGGGTGCTGAAACAGTCGTACGGGTAGACCTTGAATCTTTCGAAACAGGTACGAGGCTGCGTCTTGCACATAAAGGGTTTCCCGATGAAGAGTCGAAGAACCAGCACGAACTTGCTTGGCCCTTTGTTTTGGAACAGCTCGACAAACGAATGATGGAATGGTGATAAATAAAGGGAAGCGGTTGAATTTGACATTCAACCGCTTTAATAATGATAAGTCAATCAATTTTCGGGTTTGCTGATGGGTAAAAATGGATATATAGATATAAGAAAATGTCTTATCGTGGACTTGCTTGTCACTATTTTTTCATTAAAATTACACAGCCAATTGAATGTTTCGTAATATAATAATAAAATGGGCAAAATAGCTTTTATATAATTCTAGAATGTTTATAATATGTATAAAGAACCACTTTAAGGGAGAATATACCTATGAATCTTGTTTGTTATGAATTAACTAGGTTAGTTGATGATTACTATAAATGTGAAAACAAAATAATTAAGGAACAAATCCGAGGGGATATTAAATTTTTGACAGATGCTTACCTTCTGGATGAAGAGAAACAAAAACCTGTTGCTACACAGCGTTGAATCCTTCCCTATCCCCATCGGTTTGCCTCTTTTCCTTCCTTCCTTGCTTGATTCCTTCATAAAGTGGATACAAAAAGCGGCTGAAGTTTCATCTTCAGCCGCTTTTTTCATGATGTTCATAGAAATGTTACGATTGGCCGAGATTAACTACAAAGGTGATTATGCACAGTGATAGAAAAATTGGGATATAAAGGAAGTGGAACGTCCCAAAAGATCATGAAAAAAAGTTACCAGTCTACCCTAAAGAAAGGTGGTGAAAATAAACCTTTTCATACCTGCTTTATTATAGGGTCTTATTGGACATGCACGTTTTTTCTGCGTTCTTGGACCTTCATTCTTTTATTTCCCAAAAAAGACAAATCGTGTTCGGGATTTGCTAGCTAATTTCCTTTACAATAAGAAGATATGTTTTTGACAGGGCAGGAGGTG
>Ga0209013_10002469_pt1 | contig 16743 bp, 15 predicted proteins | sample Cruoilmetagenom2_FD_187291 | JGI IMG/M metagenome (GOLD analysis project Ga0209013, IMG submission 187291) | Oil polluted marine microbial communities from Coal Oil Point, Santa Barbara, California, USA - Sample 2 (SPAdes) (version 2) | ecosystem: Environmental > Aquatic > Marine > Oil seeps ...
GGGAGAACGTCGTCGACGTGAACCTCTCGGAGAGCGGCGTGCACCCCATGACCTTCGGCGATCTGCTGGCCATGGACGGGCGCGAGCCCAATGACCTCGCTGACATCGGCATGTTCTACCCGCAGGCCAACGGCACGCGCGAGCTGCGTGAGACCATCGCCGCCCTCTACCCGGGCGCCACCGCCGACGATGTGCTCGTGACCATCGGTGCGGCCGAGGCCAACTACCTCGCGATCACCACCTTCCTCGAGCCGGGCGACGAGGTCGTCATGGTGCTGCCCAACTACATGCAGATCTGGGGCGTGGCCAAGAACCGGGGCTGCGTGGTCAAGGAGGTCCACCTCGACGTCGACGACGACTGGTCGCTCGACGCCAACGCGCTCGATGCGGTGGTCACGCCTGAGACGAAGATGATCGTGGTGGTCAATCCCAACAACCCCACCGGGCGGATCATGAGCGAGGCCGAGATGGACGCGGTGGTGGCTGCGGCCGAGCGGGTCGGGGCCTGGCTGCTCGCGGACGAGGTCTATCGCGGCGCCGAACGCGAACGCGACGGGGAGACGCCCTCGTTCTACGGCCGCTACGACAAGGTGCTGGCCCAGGGCTCGATGAGCAAGGCCTACGGTCTGCCCGGTCTGCGCGTGGGCTGGACGGTCGGCCCGGCCGATGCGGTCGCCGAGATGTGGCGCCGCCACGAGTACACGACCATCGCCCTCTCGATGCTCTCCGACCACCTCACCGCCACAGCCCTCTCACCCGCGGTGCGGCCGCAGATCCTGGCTCGTACGCGCCTCCTGCTCAAGGGCGGCTACGGCCTCCTGGGCGAGTGGCTCAGCGAGCAGGACGGCGTGTTCACCGGCACCCCGCCCGACGCGGCCGCCATCACCTTCCTGAAGTACGACCTGCCCATCAGCTCGACTGACTGGATGGAACACCTGCGTGATGAGCGCAGCGTCCTCATCGTGCCCGGCGACCACTTCGGGCTGGAGAACCACATCCGTTTGAGCTTCGCGGTGCCGGAACCCGAGCTCGTGGACGGCTTGGCGCGCATCCACGAGTCGGTCCAGGAACTCCGTGGCTGAGGCGGCCGGCTAGACCAGCAGACTCAGCGTCAGCAGGATCGCGGACGCCGCGCTGGCCAGCAGGCGCACGTGGTTCCCACGGGTCCAGCGCCGTTGGTATGCCTGCCATGTGGCCACACCCTCCGGACTCCGGGCCTCGACCGCGGCCAAGCGGTCGTTGAGCGGGACGTTGTAGACGCCCGTGATGATGATGGTCGCAAGGTAGGAGGCCGCTCCGGCGAGGACCATGCTGGACCCGGGCGCCTCGAAGTCAACGATAGCCAGCACGGCCAGCGCGAGGCTGACGACAGCGGTGCCGAAGAAGATCGACATGAACCCGGGCGTGGGTGCCTCCAGGTTGATGGCCTGCATGGCTGCTGCCCCCTGGCTCGCCGGCAGGCGCTGCAACCCGGCCATGGTGAAGGTCGAGAAGGTGAGATACACACCGGCGTTGAGGCCGGCGCCCACGATCCCGAGGATCGTGAGCACCAGCGCGAGATCGAGCCCGTTCATGCTGCGACCGCGCTGCCGATGGCCCAGTCTCCGCTGGCAGCAGCATCACGGGCGTAGTCGCTGAAGTCACGCGGCGCTCGGCCGAGGGCACGCTGGACACCATCTGTGGTGTGCGAGTTGCGCCCATCGAGGACCTCGGTGAAGAGGTAGCGCATGAGCCCGACGACATCGCCAGGGAGGCCCTGCGCCGTCATCGCCGAGGCGAACTCGTCGATGCTCACCGGTTGGTAGCGGACCTCACGACCGCTGGCGTGACTGATCTCCGCTGCCGCCTCGGCGAACGTCAGCGCGCGGGGACCGGTCAGCTCGTAGAGTCGGCCGATGTGCCGGTCGTCGGTCAGGGCGGCCACGGCCACGTCGGCGATGTCATCGGTGTCGACGAATGGCTCCGGGGTGTCACCCGCCGGCAGCGCCAGCACCCCCGAGAGGATGGCGTCGCGCATGAAGCCCTCGCTGAAGTTCTGGGCGAACCAGGTCGCGCGCATGATGGTCAGATCGGCACCCGAGTCACACACGGCCTCCTCCGCGCGCTCAGCCTCAGCCTCGCCGCGGCCGGCGAGGAGGACGAGCCGCTTGACACCCTGCCCGACCGCCTGCCGGGCGAAGGCACCGAGGGTCTCGACGGCACCGGGTACCGCGATGTCGGGGTAGTAGGAGATGTACACGCGCGAGACACCCTCGAGGGCGGTCTTCCAGGTGGCGCGGTCGTTCCAGTCGAAGCGCGGGGTGCCCGAGCGTGAGCCGAGGCGCACCGGCAGGCCCCGATCGGCCAGGCGCTGAGCGACGCGACGGCCGGTCTTGCCGGTTGCGCCGAGGACGAGAGTGGTATCGGTCTGGGTGTGCATGTGGCACCTCCTTGGTTTGCTTGATGCCACTAGTGTCTGGGTTTGCTGACGGACTGTGAATGCTCTTCACGCTCTGGAACATGCCCGAACGTCCAAACATGCTGGACGGATGCGCATCCGTGACGGAGACTGTGGGCATGGCCGACCTCGACCCCTGGGCACCATCCGATCCGCTCGGCCAGGCGCTGCACTTCCTGCGCATGAGCGGCGCCTTCTACTGCCGTTCCGAGCTGACCGCGCCGTGGGGCATGACCTTGCCCGCCATGCCCGACTACCTCTGGTTCCACGTCGTGACCAGTGGATCCGTCCGGGTCGTGACCGACGACGCCGGGGACTCCAGCGTCACGACCCTGGGTCCGGGCGACTTCGCGCTGGTTCCGCACGGGCAGGGCCACCAGCTCGACAGCGAAGCCGGCGTGCCAACCCCGTTCATCCTCGACCTCGAGCGCGAGCTTGTCAGCGACCGCTACGAGATCCTCCGCTACGGCGGCGAGGGCGATTCGACGATGCTCATCTGCGGCGCCGTCCGCTTCGATCACCCAGCCGCTCGCGAGCTCGTCGCGTCCATGCCGGACACCATCCACCTCAAGTCGGCCGAGTCACCGCAGCTCGAGCGAATGTACGGCGTCGTCCGGCTCATGGCGGCCGAAGCGCAGGCGCTACGACCGGGCGGAGAGGCCGTCATCACGCGTCTTGCCGACATCCTCGTGATCCAGGCCATCCGCGCCTGGATCGAGCAGGACCCTGCGGCACAGACCGGCTGGCTGGGCGCGATGCAGCACCCGCAGATCGGCCGTGCCCTCGCACTCATCCACGAGGATCCTGCGCGCGAGTGGTCGGTGGCGACGCTGGCCCACGAACTGGCGATGTCGCGGTCGGCCTTCGCGGCGCGCTTCACGCAGCTCGTGGGTGAGCCGGTCATGCAGTACGTCACGCGTTGGCGGATGTACGTGGCCCACGACCTGCTGCGGCGTGATGGCAGCACCGTGGCCGAGCTGGCGGGGCAGCTGGGCTATCGCTCGGAGGCGGCATTCGCGCGGGCCTTCAAGCGGGTCCTGGGTACATCGCCGGGCGCGGTCCGCCGGCTGCCGGAGGCGACCGCCATCGCCCTGGACTAGCAGGTCGCGTGGTCTAGCCGGACACCGGGATGAGCGTCTCGGAGTCTGCACGGGCGAATGCATCCGTCCCGACAGGTTCGACGATGTCGAGCCGCTCGTCGGCCTCGGAGGCCGCCGCCGCAGCTCTCGCCGCGACGGTGTGCTCCGCCGCATCCTCATCGTCTGCCGCGAGACGGGCCTCGAGTTCCATGACGTCCACCTGGCCCGCCAACTCCCAGCGCATCTCCTGGAACCGCGCGGCACTGGCGTGATAGCGCTCGTCGACGTCGGCCCACCGCGCGACACACTCGATGGCCGACTCACGGTAGGCCCGCCACGCTCGCAACAGTGCCACCTCGCGCCGCGGCTCAGCCTCCGCCGGGATGACGGCAAGGTCGACGACGCCAAGGCCTCGGCGGAGCGGAGTGAGGCATCGCTCGAAGAGCAGCACCAGCACTTGGGGGATGCCGGTCCTGGAGTCCTTGGGTCTGGGCATCAGTGCGCCGCTGTAATCGCTCACGTCGGTCGGACTCATCCCCGGTGCATCCGGGATCCAGAAATCACAGGACTCGATCTCTCTCGCGACCTCGTCTCGAGCCAGAGTGACCTGCCCCTCGGTCCAGATGCGCAGCTCAGCGACCTCGTCGTCGTTCAGCTTGGCCATGGCTTCGACCGAGGCTTGCCGTGAGGCATCGACCCGGCGTCTGGCGACCGACTCGATGTAGTCCACGGCAGCGTTGCGCAGCGCAACCTGGGGCGTGGCGAGCGCGTTCAGCGCCCCGGTCGCGAGTCGGCGAGTCTCGGCGGTCGCCAGATCAAGTTGCCTGAGCTCTTCGTCCACGTGAGCACTCCGATACGACCGATGGGCTCGATCGACCTCCAGTATTCGGGCAGAGCCGGCGTCCGTCACGACGACCATCGGGTCATCACCGGTCCACCCGGGTAGGCCAGCACCGTGCGGACCAACCTAGACTGAGGCGGTGACGAACACCGAGCTACCCATCGATGTCGAGACCGAGGTCCGTGCGGCCGAGGAGCGGGCGCGCCCGCATCTGCTAACGACGCCGGTCGTGCCCTCGGTCGGCCTGACCGTAGAGATCGGCTCGCCGGTCGTGCTCAAGTGCGACAACCTTCAGCACACCGGGTCGTTCAAGGCGCGAGGCGCGCTGAGCAAGGTGCTGGCCCTGTCGTCCGGTGAGTTGGAGCGAGGCATCATCACGGCCTCCACCGGCAACCACGGCGCAGCCGTCGCACACGCGGCGCGGATCGTGGGCGCGGAAGCGCTCGTGGTCGTGCCCGACAACGCCAACCCCAGCAAGCTCGCGATGATCGAGCGGCTGGGTGCCCGCCTGCACGTCCATGGCAGCGACAGTGTCGAAACCGAGGCTGCGGCGCGGGAGCTGGCCGAGGAGCGGGGCATGGCCTACATCTCGCCCTACAACGACCCCCGGATCATCGGCGGACAGGGCACGCTCGGCTTGGAGCTGCTCGAGCAGGTCGACTCGCTGGCGGCGGTCTACGTGGCCGTCGGTGGCGGTGGGCTGGCCTCGGGCGTGGCAGGGATCATCAAGTCACTGTCGCCCTCGACCCGGGTCATCGGCTGCTCGCCGGCGGCATCGGCGGTGATGTACCACTCGCTCGAGGCCGGTGAGATCCTGGACCTGCCCTCGGAGCCCACGCTGAGCGACGGCACGGCCGGCGGCGTGGAGCCGGGCGCGATCACCTTCGACATCCTCGCCCGGGTCCTCGATGACTTCGTCACCGTCGAGGAGGACGACATCCGTCAAGCCTTCCTCGATCTCATCGAGATGGAGCACATGCTGGTCGAAGGGTCGGCCGCCATGGCCTACGCGGCGGCGCGGGCGCATGCCGTGGGTGTCGAGGGCACGACGACGGTGATCCTGTGCGGCGGCAACGTCGGCACAGACAAGCTGAGGGAGATCCTGGACGCATGAAGATCATCGAGCGGGCGCAGATCGAGGAGATCCTCGCAGGGCTGGACCTGGTGCCGCTGATCGAGGAGGCCTTCCGGGGGTACTCAGCCGGGCGCGCCATCGTGCCGCCGGTGGGCGAGCTGCTGATGGACAAGGGCGAGGTCCATATCAAGTACGGCGCCATCAGGGGTGACGACTACTACATCATCAAGATCGCCTCGGGCTTCTATGGCAACGCCGCGCTGGGGCTGCCCTCGAGCAACGGCATGATGCTGGTGTTCCGGCAGGACAGCGGTGAGCCGGCCGCAGTGCTGCTCGACGAGGGGCACCTCACCGATGTGCGCACCGCGATCGCTGGGGCCATCGGCGCGAAGGCGCTGGCACGGCCGGACGTGGAGCGCATCGGCGTGCTGGGCACAGGCGTGCAGGCGCGACTGCAGGTGCAGCAGCTGGCGCCACTGTTCGAGACGCGCGAGGTGGTGGCCTGGGGGCGTGACCCCGAGCGCGTGGCCGCCTACGCCACCGACATGGCCGCTGCCGGCTTCCGCGTAGAGGCGGCGGATCATCCCGGGGCGGTGGCTGCGGTTTGTGGGCTCATCATCACCACGACCCCCTCGACTGAACCGCTGCTACAGGCTGCCGATATCCGGCCCGGCACGCACATCACCGCCATCGGTTCCGACACCACCGAGAAGCAGGAGCTGGCCGCCGACGTGCTGGCGCTGGCCGACGTAGTCGTGGCCGACAGCCTGGAGCAGTGCCACACCCGCGGTGAGATCGCCCAAGCCGTGGCCGCCGGTGCCATCGCCGAGGACAAGGCCATCGAGTTGGGCGTACTCCTGGCAGGGGAGGCGGTCGGGCGCACTTCGGCCGAGCAGATCACCGTGTTCGATTCGACCGGCGTGGCCGTCCAGGACATCGCCATCGCCACCGCCATCGTGGAGGGCGCGCAACGTGACTGACGACGCATCCGAGCGACTCGCCGAGGTCTGGGCCTCAGCGCAAGCGCGACTGCCCGACGGCTGGACGCTCGATGGCTTGCGCTGCGCATCCACCGGCCTGGCCGAGGGCCAGCGCTCCGATGACTGGATTGCGGTAGCCATCTCGGCTGATGGCGATGAGCGCGCCCACCGCTCGAATGACCCCGCCGCGGCCCTCGAGGGTCTGGCGGCCGGTTTCGAGGTGCCTCCCGAGCGTTAGGGGCGGTCGGTCGCCCACAGCGCATCGACCGACAGGTAGCGCTCACCGCTGTCGTACGTGAACGTCAGGACGCGTGAGCCATCGGGCATCTCTGGTCGCAGCTGAGCCACCGCGGCCAGGGACGCACCTGACGAGACGCCGACGAGCAGCCCCTCCTCGCGCGCTGAGCGCCGCGCATAGGCCATGGCGTCGTCGGGGGCGACCGCGATGACGCCATCGAAGAGCTCTGGCCTGGCCACATCGGGGATGAAGCCGGCGCCGATGCCCTGGATGGGGTGGGGTGAGTGGCTGCCGCCCGACAGCACTGGCGAGAGCGTCGGCTCGACCGCGTAGATCAGGAGGTCGGACCAGTGCTCCTTGAGGGCCTCCGCGCAGCCGGTGATGTGCCCGCCAGTGCCCACGCCGGTAACGATGTAGTCAAGGCCATCGGGAAAGTCGCGTGCGATCTCCTCGGCAGTGGTGCGACGGTGGGCGGCGGGGTTGGCTGGGTTCGCGAACTGGGACGGGATCCACGAGTCCGGCGTCTCTGCGGCGATCTCCTCCGCGCGCGCCATCGATCCCTTCATCCCCAGCGCGCGCGGCGTCAGCTCGAGCTCAGCCCCGTAACCGGTCATCAGCTTGCGCCGCTCGACGGAGAACGAGTCCGGCATCACCAGGATGAGGCGATAGCCCTTCACCGCGCACACCATCGCCAACCCGATCCCGGTGTTGCCCGACGTGGGCTCGATGACGACCGAACCGGGTGCGAGGACCCCACGGGCCTCTGCGTCTTCGACCATCGCCAGCGCGATGCGGTCCTTGATGCTGCCACCGGGGTTCGCGCGCTCCTGCTTGAGCCAGACCTCGACCGCGTCGTCGTAGAGGTGGTTGACGCGGACGTGTGGCGTGTCGCCGATGGTGTCGAGGATCGAGTCGTAGCGCACTGGTGCTCTCCTGTTCAGATCACGAAGTCGGCGACATCGAAGCCATCACGTCCTTGTCGGATGCGGTAGCCACTGTTCTGGTGGACGACCGAGTCGGGCGGGACACTGCTGGTGAGGAAGACGTTCCCGCCCACGACGCTGTCAGCCCCCACGGTGGTGTCGCCACCAAGCACGGTGGCGTTGGCGTAGATCACGACGCGGTTGCCGATGGTGGGATGGCGCTTGGTGCCGGCTGCGTCCTTGGAGACCGACAATGCGCCGAGCGTGACGCCCTGGTACAGCTTCACATGGTCACCGATGACGGCCGTCTCACCGATGACGATGCCCGTACCGTGATCGATGCACAGCGAGCGGCCGATCGTCGCACCGGGGTGGATGTCGACCCCGGAGCGCGAGTGCGCCAGCTCAGCCATGAGCCTGGGCACGATGGGCACGTCGAGCAGGTGTGCGGCATGCGCGAGCCGGTGCACGGCGATGGCCAGGAACCCGGGGTATGCGGCGATGACCTCGTCGATCGACTCGGCTGCCGGGTCGCCGGCGAGGATGGCCGCGGCGTCCTCGAGAGCGTGCGCGTGCACCTGGGGTAGCGCCGCGAGCAATCCACCCACCAGATCGTCGCCGCTCCCATCGACCAGCGGCTTCGACACGCGACCGAACAGTCGGCAGGCACCCACGAGGCGATCGGAAAGATCTGTCTCGTCGGCAGCAGGCTCCACGGCAAGCTGTGGGAAGAGGCTGCCGATCAGCGCATCGGTGAGCTGCGCCACGTCGCGCTTGAGCCGGAAGGGGTGGCCACTGGCGAGGATCCGCCTGGCCAGCGGTGCGGCAGCGCCTGGGTGGGGACGCTTCGCGCCATCTGGTTCCACCGTTCCCGTTGCTGCCATGGTGTCGCCCTCCTGCGTCTGCTGTAACCGAACCTAGAGTAGCCGCGGTTCCCCGTCCAATCGATTGCTGGTGCGACAGTGATCGACACAGACGTTCACTGCTCCCACCTTGGGGCGACAGCCCGCCGTGCAAGGGTCCGGTTGGCCCGGCGATCCGCGACAGCCGGCCACTGCGCGCAGGATTTCTGAGACTCAGTATCGTTGGTACGACCCAAGCACTCCACCCGACCGGAGACCGACCCTTGACTGAATCCGCCCCCACCATCCTCATCGTCGGCGGCGTCGCCGGTGGTGCGTCCGCGGCTGCTCGTGCGCGCCGCATGAACGAGAACGCCGAAATCATCATCTTCGAGCGCGACTCGTACGTCTCCTTCGCCAACTGCGGTCTGCCCTACTACCTCGGCGGTGAGATCCAGGACCGCGAAAAGCTGCTGGTCGCCAAACCCGGACTGTTCCAGCGCCGCTTCCGCATCGAGGTGCGCACGCGCCACGAGGTCACCGCCATCGACCGCGCGGCCAAGACCATCACCGTCGCCGACCTCGACGCCGGCAAGACATACACCCGGTCATACGACAAGCTCATCGTCGCGCCCGGCGCCGATCCTCTCGTGCCGCCCATCCCGGGCAAGGACGCTGCCGGTGTCTTCACGCTGCGCAACCTCGAGGACACTGACAAGATCGCCGAGGCCATGCCCGATGCGCGCCACGCGGTCGTGGTCGGCGGGGGCTACGTCGGTCTCGAGACGGCCGAGCAGTTCCGCCGCAAGGGCCTCGACGTGGCCCTGGTCGAGATGCAGGCCCAGGTCATGCCCTTCCTCGACCGCGAGATGGTGGAGCCGCTGCACCGCCAGCTGGAGTACAACGGCATCCGCCTGGAGTTGGGCAACGGCATCGCGTCGATCGAGGAGGTCAACGGCCGGGCCGTGGCCGCGGTGCTGGCCGATGGTACGCGCCTGCCGGCCGACCTCATCCTGCTCGGTGTGGGCGTGCGCCCCAACGTACAGCTGGCCGAAGATGCCGGGCTGGAGCTGGGCGCCAGCCGTGGCATCGCCACCGACGAGTTCATGCGCACCAACGATCCCGACATCTACGCCGTCGGCGATGCGGCGGAGTACACCTTCGGCAGCACCGGCGCCAAGCAGCGCGTTCCGCTGGCGGGTCCGGCCAACCGTACCGGTCGCCTCGCCGGCGAGCATGCCGCCACGGGTGAGTCGCGACCGGCGCCGGCCGCGTGGGGTACGTCGATCGTGCGTGTCTTCGGCACTGCGGCCGGCATCAGCGGTCTCTCATTGCGGGCCGCCAAGGAAGCCGGCTTCGACGCCAACGCCGTCCACGTCATCGCCAACCACCACGCCAGCTACTACCCCGGCGCCCAAGTCATGGCCGTGAAGCTCGTCTTCGAGGAGGGCAGCGGCAAGGTCCTCGGTGTCCAGGCGGTCGGTGGCGAGGGCATCGACAAGCGCCTCGACATCATCGCCACGCTGACGCACTTCAAGGGCACCGTCCACGACCTGGCCGAGCTCGATCTGGCCTATGCGCCCCCGTTCGGGTCGGCCAAGGATCCGCTGCACATGGCCGCCTTCGCGGCCGAGAACCACCTCGACGGCCTGGCCCGCGTGGTCCAACCCGATGTCGACCTGTGCCCCTACCAGACCATCGACGTGCGTGAGACGCACGAGGTCGAGGCTCTGCCACTGGCCGGGTGCGATAGCGTCATCAACATCCCGCTCGACCACCTGCGCGATCGCCTTGGAGAGCTCGACGCCTCCAAGCCGACCGTGGTGGCCTGCCGCTCCGGCCTGCGTTCGTATCTGGGCACGCGCATCCTCGCGCAGCACGGCTTCAAGGAGGTCTACAACCTGTCGGGCGCCGCGGCCATGCGTGAGTTCGCGCTGAACCGTCGCCTGCCGAGCGTCTACACCGCGTCAACGACGGGCTTGCCGGCACCGGATGCAGTGATCATCGACTGAGTCCGCGACCGACAAGCCTCGGAGGTAGATCGCGCTCCGGCGTCGTGGGTGGTGAGGCCGAACGGTTTCCCCACCCAACGGCATGGACCGCGGCCACGTCCCGCACCGCCGTCCGCGGCCACGTTCCGCGGCCACCTCTCGCGGCCAACTCGTCAGATGGCGTGCTGGGTGGCCTTCCGCAGATGGCCTGGCCACCGTCGTGCGGCCTGGCGCTCATCTCCATGCCCGCAGGCTGACTGAGCCATGCCCGTGCGGGCATCAGGACGGTGGGACGTGGGCGGCTCGACTCGCTCAGGGTGCCGTTGCCGAGACCCCGCACCTGGCTACGGCCACCTCGTGTGACATATGACCAGATGCAGCACCCCGTTTCACGAGCCTCGGGCGTGGATCGCGCTCTGGCGTCGTGGGTGAGGCCGAACGGGTTCCCCACCCAACGGCACGGATCGGGGCACCAGGTCCGCGACCGACCGCCACGTCTTACGATGGGCTCGTGAACCGCGAGCCCATCGACGTCATCGACGTCATCGACGTCATCGCTGTCATCCCGGCCTACCAGGCGGCGGCCACACTCGATGAGGTCGTGCGCCGGACGGCCGAGCACCTGCCGGTGCTGGTGGTCGATGACGGCTCCAGTGATGAGACCAGTGCCGTGGCCGAGGCGGCCGGTGCCGAGGTGCTGCGACAACCCGCCAACCAGGGCAAGGGCGCGGCACTGCGACGTGGCTTCCGGCACGCCCTCGACGGGGGAGCCGAATCGGTCTTGACGCTCGACGCTGACGGCCAGCACGATCCTTCCTGCGCACCGGCGTTCCTCGAAGCCTGGCGCACCAACGGCGCTCCGCTCGTCATCGGGCGGCGCGACTTCAGCCAGATGCCACTTTCCCGGCGCATCGCCAACAACCTCGGAACGCAGATGTTCTCGTGGGCCGTCGGTCGGCATATCGACGACAACCAGTCGGGCTACCGGCTCATCGCGCGCCCACTCCTGCCGCACCTGCTCAAGAGTGAAGAGGCGGGCTTCGAGTTCGAGGTCGAGATGATCACCGACGCCATCCGCGCCGGTCTGGTCATCGACTGGGTACCCATCCCGACCATCTACGAGGATGCCGGCAGCCACATCCGGCCGGTCGCCCACGTCACCAACTTCCTGCGCGTGGCGCGTGTTGCCCATCGCTCGGTGGGTACGCCGCTCGACCTCGGCGAACGAGCCGCACCCCAGCGCCAGTAGCTCTGCCGATCGGGCGATCTCGGCGTGACTTCCAGCACGCCGGCATCCCCGCCTCCGGGCGCATACTTGAGGCGAGCCGTGGGACAGCCGTGACTTCCGAACCACGCTCACCCCTGTTGGAGGAGAGCCTTCCTTGACCATGACGCGCGACGAGCACGAACCCCGGATGGGCAAGCGTGAGTTCATCGTGCTCATCTCGATGCTCATGGCGCTGACGGCGCTGGCCATCGACATGATGCTGCCGGCCTTCGGCGAGATGCGATCGACCTTCGGGCTGGAGGCGGACTCGAGTGCCGTGGCGCCGGTCATCACGGTCTTCCTCATCGGGTTCGGCGCGGGTCAGCTGCTGTGGGGCCCGCTATCCGACGCGCTTGGACGCAAACGCATCCTCTGGATCGGGCTGGCCATCTACTCGCTCGGCGCCGTTGCGGCAGCATTCGCACCATCGCTCGGCGTATTGCTGCTGCTGCGCCTGGTCGGCGGCATGGGCGCTGCCGCCGTCCGCGTGTTCACACAGGGCGCGATCCGGGACCGCTACCGCGGCGACCAGATGGCCAAGGTGCTCTCGTACATCATGGCCGTCTTCCTGCTTGTTCCGATGGTCGCGCCCTCGCTGGGCACTGCGGTCCTCGCGGTCGGTGATTGGCGCTGGGTCTTCGCCTTCTTCCTCATCGCTGCCGCGGTCGCGGCCATCTGGTCCACGCGCCTGCCGGAGACCTTGCCGAAGGAGCGGCGCATCGCGCTCGATGTATCCCGGCTGGCGGCGGCGACGAAGGTGGTCGTGACGAGCCGCTTCGCGATGGGTCTCACCATCGCCCAGATGGCGGTGTTCGGCTTCTTCGCCTCGTACCTGGCCTCGACCGAGCTGATCCTCGCTGACGTCTTCGGCCTGGGAGCCTGGTTCCCCATCGTCTTCGGCGGGGCGTCACTCATGCTCGGCGCCGCGATGCTCTTCAATCCGCGATTGATCGACCGCTTCGGGCTGCGTCGCATGGTTCGCTATGCCCTGACCGGCTACCTGGCGACATCACTGTCGTTCGCGGCCATCGCCATCGCCAGTGGGGGTCGTCCGCCCTTCTGGCTCTATCTCGTCGGGATCCTGCCCATCCTGGTCGCGCATTCGTTCGTGATGCCCAACCTGAACTCCGCGGCGATGATGCCGATGGGGCGCGTCGCTGGTACGGCATCAGCCATCATCGGCTCCATCGCCGTTCTCGGCGGAGCGTCGATCGGCGCGCTCATCGACGCCGCCTACGATGGCTCCGTCACACCCTTCGCCCTGGCCGGCGTGGTCCTCTGCGTCGTCGCATTCCTCTTCTATCGCTGGTCTGATGCCACCTGGGAGCAGTCGGCCGACCGCGAGCTGTTGCCGGTAGACGAGCAGGCCCAAGCGGCTGCGGCGCCGCCCATCGAGGTCGCTTGAGCGAACCCTCCGCTAGTCGCGGCCGCGCAGGTGGACCAGCCAGTAGATGGCGCCGACCAGGATGGTGCCGCCGACGATGTTGCCCAGCGTGACCGGCGCCGGGTTGCCCACGAAGCCAGCCATGTCGAGCATGGCGTAGTCGTCGGCGCTGGCGCCGATTTCGGTCCAGAAGGAGTCCGGGCCGACCACGCGGATGAGCATGGCTGCGGGGATGAAGTACATGAAGTCGACCGAGTGCTCGAAACCCATGGCCACGAAGGCGGCGATGGGCGGCACGATGACGACGACTTTGTCCACGGCCGCGCGCGTTGATGCGGCGCGACGCCCAGGCCACCGACACAAGGTTGTTGCTGGTGAATAGCCCGGCCCCGCCGAGGATGAGCTTGAGGCTGAAGGTGACGCTGGCGATGAGGCGGGCGAGGATGCCGCTCGAGCCTGCCACAGCCCTCGTCGAGAGGAGCGCCGCGACGGCGATGAACGCCCCTGCCAGGATGCCCAGCAGGAGCAACGGGATGGCGACCATGGCTGCCTTGCTGACGCCGATGTCCTTGGCCTTGGCGGCGGTCTCGGCGGGCAGCAGGGGTCGAGTCTCATCTGTCTACCCGTGTGCAACGTCGGACGTCAGGGCATTGGGGCGTTGCCGCAGGCGCGTCACCTCCGTGCCACGCTGGTGCGACCATTGCGCTCGTCACCGGTTCGGTGACGGCCGACAGCCTTCTGGAGGACTCCGATGGATGACCAGCTGATCCGGCAGCTCGGCGCCGATGCCATCCGCAAGGAGAGTGCCGCTGCCGCCGGACTCGCCGACCGACTCCCCGACACCTTCGCCGAGGCCGTCCGACTGCTGCACGACTGCAGGGGCCACGTGCTCGTGTCGGGCTCCGGTACCTCCCACGCAGTGGCGCTTCGTTTCGCCCACCTGCTCTCGTGCGTGGGCACCCCGGCGCTGTTCCTGCATCCGGGCGACAGCCAGCACGGTGCTGCTGGCGCGGTGCGTGCCGAGGATGTTTGGGTCGGCCTGTCCAAGGGCGGCGAGACGACCGAGGTCATCTTCCTGGCCGGCATCGCGAGGAAGCGCGGCGCCAGGGTTGTGGCCATCACCGAGAAGCCCACTTCCAAGCTGGGGCAGCTGGCCGACGTGATCCTGCATGTCACCGCGCCGGACGGCATCGATCCCTACGGGATGATCGCCACGGGCAGCTCGCTCTTCAACTCTGCCTTCACCGATGCCATCTGCGTGGCCCTGCTCGAGCTGCGCGACTACTCCGTCGACGACTTCGGTGAGACCCATCCCGGTGGCGCCGTCGGACACAAGATCAGGGAGAACGACGCCAGGTGAGAGCTGCCCAACTAGGCGTCCCAAGGAGGAGAAGAAATGGCACGAGCAACGCTGGGAGTGATCGTCGGAAACCGCGACTTCTTCCCCGATGCCCTGGTGACCGAGGCGCGAGCCGACGTGCTCGCCCTGTTCGAGGAGATGGACATCGAGCCCGTCATCCTCGACGCCGAAGCCACCAAGCTCGGTGGCGTCGAAACCTGGCGTGAGGCACAGATCTGCGCCGACCTGTTCGACCAGAACCGCAAGCGCATCGAGGGTGTGCTGGTGGTGCTGCCCAACTTCGGTGATGAGAAGGGCATCGCCGATACGATGCGGCTGTCCGGGCTGGACGTGCCCATCCTGCTGCAGGCCTATCCCGATGACGTCAACGACTTCTCGCTAGCCCGCCGGCGCGATTCGTTCTGCGGCAAGATCTCAGCCGCCAACGACCTGCGCCAGTACGGCTTCGGCTTCTCACTGACCGACAAGCACACCATCCCGGTGCAGTCGGCAGAGTTCCGCGCCGACCTCGACAAGTTCATCCGGGTGTGCAAGGTCGCCAACGGCATGCGCCACGCGCGCCTCGGCGCCATCGGCACGCGGCCGGACGCCTTCAAGACCGTGCGCTACAGCGAGAAGCTGCTGGAGGCGTCGGGCATCGCGGTCAGCGTGGTCGACTTCAGCGAGGTCTTCGGCTGGGCCAACAAGCTCAGTGTGGACGACGCCAGGACGGTGGCCAAGCTCGACGAGATCAGGGTCTACATGCCGCACCCGACGGTGCCCCCGGAGAAGCTCGTCAAGATGGCCAAGCTGGGCGTCGTCGTCGACGACTGGATGGCCGACAACGACCTCAACGCCAGCGCCATGCAGTGCTGGAGCTCGCTGCAAGAGAACTACGGCGTCAACGTCTGCACGCTGATGAGCATCATGAGCAACAAGCTCATGCCCAGCGCCTGTGAGACGGACATCACCGGCCTGGCCTCGATGTACGCGCTACAGCTGGCCGCCGAGCAGCCCGCTGCCATCGTCGACCTCAACAACAACTATGGCGACGATCCCGACAAGTGTGTGCTCTTCCACTGTGGCAACTGGCCCCTCAACTTCTACCCCGAGGGTGAGGCGGAGATGCAGATCGCGGACGTCCTCGGCGCCACGCTCGGTGACGATAACGTCTACGGCGCCATCAAGGGCCGCGCCCCGACCGCACCGCTGACCATCGCGCGCATCAGCACCGACGACGTCAACGGCAAGGTCAAGGCCTACGTGGCCGAGGGGCAGTTCCTCGACGACCCGCTGGACACCTTCGGCTCCAGCGCCGTCGTGGAGATCCCCGACTTCCAGCCGCTTCTCAAGCTCATCTGCAAGGTCGGCTTCGAGCACCACTGCGCCATGAGTCCGGCGCACACGGCCGATACCGTCGCCGAGGCCTTCGAGACGTATCTCAAGTGGGAGGTCTTCCGGCATGGATAGCAATAACGGGAGGTGCTGAGGCAACGGGAGGTGCTGAGGCACGGGTAGGACATGACCAACCTGATCGGACTGGACGTCGGCACGACCGGCTGCAAGGCCGTGGTGTTCGACCTCGACGGGGCGCTGCTGGCTGGCGCCAGTCGCGAGTACCCCGTGGACCTGCCTCGGCCGAACTGGGCCGAGCAGGACATCGAGGCCGTCTGGCGACTGGCCGTGGAGTCGATGGGGGAGGCCATCGCCGCAGCCGGCGTGCGCGAGGTGGCAGCCATCGGGCTGTCCGTGCACGGCGAGGCCGTCACGCCCGTCGATGCCGCCGGGCGGGCGCTGCGTCCGACCATCCTGGGCATGGACACGCGCACCGACGCGCCTAACGAGCGGCTGCGTGAGCGTTTCGGGGCGAGGGCGCTCTTCGGGAAGACGGGTATGCCCATCCATACCGTCAACACGCTGCCCGAGCTGCTCTGGATCCGCGAGCACGAGCCCGACACGTGGGCCGCGGCCGACCAGTTCCTGCTGGTCGAGGACTTCCTCATCGCGCGCATGACCGGGAGGGCCTTCATCAGCTCGTGTCTGGCCTCGCGCACGCAACTGTATGACCTCGCAGGGGACGCTTGGGACGCTGAGATCCTCGATGCTCTGGAGCTGACGCCCGACCGGCTGGCCGAGGTCGCGCCTTCCGGCACGCAGGTGGGCCGGCTGGCCGCCGACCTGACCGACCGACTGGGGCTCTCGAGCCCGCCCGGCGTGGTCACCGGCGGCCACGACCAGGCTTGCGGTGCCCTGGGGGTGGGACTGACGCGGCCCGGGTTGGCGATGGTCTCGACCGGCACTGCCGAGGTAGTGGAGGTGGCGCTGGGTTCAGCCGTCGTCTCCGAGC
>Ga0209013_10002470_pt1 | contig 16742 bp, 15 predicted proteins | sample Cruoilmetagenom2_FD_187291 | JGI IMG/M metagenome (GOLD analysis project Ga0209013, IMG submission 187291) | Oil polluted marine microbial communities from Coal Oil Point, Santa Barbara, California, USA - Sample 2 (SPAdes) (version 2) | ecosystem: Environmental > Aquatic > Marine > Oil seeps ...
TCTTAATTTTAAACCGGGTTGGAATCTTATAAAAACCGAAGTTATTGGTAAATACAAATTAGACCATGAAAGAGGCTTGGATGTATCTTGGTTTAAAAACCATAGGCATACTATTATATCATCTATGCCTAGTGATGCTATTTATTATTATAGAGCAATTCCACAATATTAATTATTTTTATAAAAACCGCTAAAAATTTAAATTATGAATTCCTTTAAAGCTCAATTAAAATCATGCGTCTTTTCTATATTCCTTTTAATTATATCAGGATGCAAATCTGATAAAAAAGAAAAAATTGAAGAAAAAGACAACGCCATAGAAATTATTACTAACCTCATGGATTTTCAAATGCAGGACACTTTGTCTTCCGGTTGGAATACATTTAAATACATAAACAAATCTAACGAAACACATTTCTTTTTGTTAGACAAATATCCAGAAGGAAAAACTCTTGAAGATACGCATCGAGACGTATTACCTCCTTTCGCTAATGGTATGAAATTAATTATGGAGGATAAATTAGGTGAAGCATATACTGAATTCGCCAAACTTCCCGAGTGGTTCGGAGAAATTGTATTTGTTGGCGGATCTGGTTTGGTCTCCCCTAAAAACACAAGTATTACCACAGTTAAATTAGAACCAGGACTTTACATTATAGAGTGCTATGTTAAAATGGCTAATGGTGTATTCCATACATCCATGGGAATGGCTAAAGAGATCTGGGTAACAGAAGAAGACAGTGGAAATCAACCACCTAAAGCCGATGTAAACATAACTATATCTAGTACTGAAGGTATAAACTATGAAGGCGAAATCACTAAAGGTGAACACATATTCTCTGTACTATATAAAGACCAGATTGTTCATGAAAACTTTATTGGCCATGATGTCAATCTAGTTAAACTAGATGATTCTGCTAACTTGGATACCTTAGAAGCTTGGATGAACTGGGCAACACCAACTGGTCTGATGACACCTTCTCCAAAAGGTGTAACTTTTTTAGGTGGCACTAATGATGCACCAACAGGAAGTACACAATATTTTAAAGTGAATTTAGAATCAGGTAATTATGCTCTAATTTCTGAAGTACCTAATACAAAAACAAAGGGTATGCTTAAAACTTTTACTGTAGGAGAATAATAATATTAAAACATCAAGAAATTAAAAATGCTATTAATTGTGGTGAAAGGGGAGATAATAAAGAATTTGGTTTCTAAGTTATTTCCCTTTTTTAATAACCTACGTATTCTATAATTTCTAATCCATAACCAATCATTCCAACACGTTTGGCTTGTTGTGTATTAGAAATTAGGCGTAGTTTGTGTATGTTTAAATCGTGTAATATTTGTGCTCCAATGCCAAAATCTTTCGCATCCATTTCCATTCTTGGAGCTTTTATAACGGTATTTTCTTCCTGACTTTCTTTTAAGGCCGTTAAGCGTTTTAAAAGGTTTATCGATTGCACCTGTTGATTAATAAAAACTATAGCACCTTTGCCTTCATCATTAATTACTTTAAACATGCTGTCTAATTTCTTATCAGCATTGTTTGTTAAAGTGCCAAGAATATCATTATTAACTAAAGTAGAATTAATACGAGTTAATACGGCATCATTAGATTTCCAAACACCTTTAGTTAATGCTATATGTATTTGATTATTAGTTGTTTGTTGATAAGCTCTTAAACGGTAACTTCCAAAGCGAGTTTCTATTTGGAAGTCTTCCTTTTTTTCTATTAAAGAATCGTGCTCCATACGATAAGCCACTAAATCTTCAATAGAAATAATTTTCAAATCGAACTTTTGTGCAACATTTACAAGCTGAAGTAGCCTTGCCATTGTGCCATCTTCATTTAATATTTCGACTAGTATTCCAGCAGGTTTAAATCCTGCTAATCGTGCTAAATCAACAGCAGCTTCAGTATGTCCAGTTCTACGTAAAACACCACCATTTTTTGCGCGTAATGGAAAAATATGACCAGGACGACCTAAATCATATGGTTTTGTGTTTTCATCGACTAGAGATTTAATAGTTTTAGATCTGTCATGAACTGATATTCCTGTAGTACAACCATGACCAATTAAATCTACCGAAACCGTAAATGGAGTGTGATGCAAAACTGTATTGTTTTTTACCATCATTGTTAAATCTAATTCTTCACATCTATTCTCGGTAATTGGTGCGCAAATTAACCCTCGTCCTTGTGCTGCCATAAAGTTTATCATCTCTGGAGTTACTTTCTCTGCAGCGGCTATAAAATCGCCTTCATTTTCACGATTTTCGTCATCTACAACAATAATAACCTTACCTAAACGAATATCGTTTATAGCTTCTTCAATAGAATTTAGTTTAATCTTTTGAGTTTTATGTGAAGTTTTAACAGTTGTCATATATTATAATTACCATGCAAAGATATCGCATATTTTAAGACCTATCTAATTTGTTTTAAATCTTCTTTGAGTTTGTTTTTAAAATAGAAATGATAAATGAAATATAAAGGAACACCCAAAATAATAAGAACAATGGCATTAGACATTATTTTTCCTCCAAGAATTTTATAAAAATTTGATTGATTGATAAAAGCTTTTATAAATGAAATTATATATAATAATGATGCCATAGCACCAATAACAACTAATATTTTGCCTAAAAGAGGAAACCCATTATTATTTAAAACAGCTCCAATTATGCTAAAAGTAAGCGTTATGAAATAGAGTTTAAATGCAATATTAGAATTTTCATCATATGCAGATTTATACCTTAAAGCATTTTCATAATTTTCATTAGTCAAGTTACCACCAAAACGTAATTCTTCTTCAGTGATACCTCTGTTTTTTAGTATTAGTAGCGATGTATTTCTATAGCTATCATCAAAATCGTATTGTCTGTAATTTTTAATTATATCAATAAGTTTTTTATTAGAGTATCCATTTAAATGTAAATAGTCTTCAGATTGTTCATCAAGAAGTATATCACTATTAATAGGTGTGATAGTTTTTTTCTTTAATAATTTTTTTAGAGGAACTAAAACGCCATCTAAATCAAGTAAACTCCTATCCTTTGTTGCTCTATTTGTAAGGTAAACACTTAAAGGTAACATTAAAAATGTAGAAAGCCATGAGGCTATAATAGGGTTTAAGCTACTGTCTTCAGCACTATTTTTAGCGAAGATGCCTATAAAGTGATAGGTTAAAAATAAAAGAATAGCAATAATGATAGGTAATCCAAAACCACCTTTTCTAATTAATGCTCCTAATGGTGCACCAATAAAGAATAAAATGATACATGCAAAGCCTAAAGCAAATTTTTCATAAAATGAAATTATATGTTTATTTATATTTTTTTCTCTTAATGCTAAAGTTCTTTGTTTAGTGCTTATAATTTGATTAGTACTATTAACTGAATTTATTGCAATCTCTATAAGCTGTACATTTTTTAGCGGCTTAAATAAAGTATAAATACTATTTTTATTAAATACTGAATCAATTTTTTTTGGTTCTATATTGGAATTTAAAGCTCCTACAGTAGAGCGATTATACATTGTAACAGCAAGTTCTTTAAAATTGGTAGTTTCCTTTTTAATTAAAGAATCAATGGAGTAATCAAGCTCTTTAACATTAAGCATAGTGTATTTAGAAGACACATCTTGCTTCTCGAAATCTACATCATTGAGTTTAGAAAGATCTACATTTATAGTATATTTTTCAAAAGTGCTTTTTGCATGAGGTTTTTTTTCTCTCTCTTTATAATTTTTGGGCTGAAGCGCATCATAATAATTGCCATCAAAAAGGGCTAATTGCAAAACATTTGAATCTTCATTACTCATTAATTCGCCTGTTTTAGATACTATAATGGTATGATTCTTATTAGATTTGTCTTTCTTTTGATGTATAGTTACACCCTTGAGATATTGACCGCGATCACCACTTTTTTCATCAACTTTTATATTAATATTCCCAATTTGATTAAATTGGCCTTCTGCAATTGCCATTGCAGGCTTTACTTTTGCGATGTTCTTTCTTAAATTATAAAAATTAAATTCGGCTAAAGGAATTACATTATTGGCAAAGAAAAAGGTAGTAATTGCTAAACCTATTATAAAGAAGCTTGTGCTTCTCATAGCTCTTTGCAAAGATATTCCTGTAGATTTCATTGCAGCAAATTCATAGTTTTCGGCAAAATTACCAAATACCATTATAGAAGATAATAAAATTGTAAGTGGTAATACCAAAACGACAAGCCTTGGTGTGACAAACAATAAAAATTTTCCAATAACGTCTATTTCTAAATCTTTACCAGCAAGTTCAGTGATATAGAGCCATACAGATTGTAGGACAAAAATTAGCATGAGAATAATAAACACGCTTAAAAAAGTTTTTAAATACGTAGTGAGTATGTATCTATCTAATATTTTCACAGAGAAAACCTAATCTAATTTATTGATGTAATAATCTTTGTATTTACTTTCATCAAAAGTAAACAAGGTTTTTGACAAGGGTTCATTTGTTTTAAAAGAATTAACAGTAAGTGTAGTTTTAGTATCGTTACTGCCTATTTCTATTAAATTATAGATGTGTTTTGTTTTAATATCTATGCCTAATAGCACATGTTTAATTTCAGATTTTGAATCTATTGGTATTAATTTTACGTACTGTATTTTTCTACCATTTACATTTTGGATAATATCTATACTATAATTATAACCGTTTTCGTAAAAGGAAAGCATCTTACTTGGAGTAATTGTGTATTCGTCTTCAGTATTTTCACTAGATATAGTTACCTCCTCATCTTCAGGACTAATACTATAAAGTGTTTTACCATCAAAAATTCTAGTAATACCTAAAATATTAAGAACATATTTCTCATTTTGCATAATAACATCACCTCTTGTTTCTTGTCTAATATTTTCTTCGGAATTATTTAAAACATATTTAAAATCTATAGAAATATTTTCATAAGATTTCACTTTTGTAGTAACTTCATCAAGTAAGGCTTTTGCTTCAGAAGAATTTTGAGCAAAAACGATTGTACCTATTAATAAAGTTAATATGAATATTATTTTTTTCATTGAATTACTTTTTATTTATTCCTATGACATGAGGAATTTTTTATCACCAATCTATTGTCGTTCATTTTCTAAAAGCTGATCTAAAGCTACAAGATCTGGCACTAATACTTGTCTTGCCTTACTCCCTTCAAAATTACCAACGATACCAGCAGCTTCTAATTGATCGATTAATCGTCCTGCTCTGTTATATCCTAATTTTAATTTACGTTGCAATAATGAAGCCGAACCTTGTTGTGCGGTCACTATAATTTCAGCAGCTTCTCTAAATAATTGATCTCTTTCAGAAATATTATTATCAATACTTGTGCCACTTTCCTCTCCAATATATTCAGGAAGCATGTGTGCTTCTGGATATGCTTTTTGAGAGCCTATAAACTCTGTAATACGTTCAACCTCTGGAGTGTCTACAAAGGCACATTGTAAACGAATAAGTTCGTTTCCTTGAGTAAAAAGCATGTCTCCACGACCAATTAATTGATCTGCTCCTGAGCCATCTAAAATAGTTCTTGAGTCTATTTTACTTGTAACTCTAAATGCAATACGAGCAGGGAAATTGGCTTTTATTAAGCCTGTTATTACATTTACCGAAGGTCGCTGTGTTGCGATAATTAAATGTATACCAATAGCTCTTGCTAATTGCGCTAAACGTGCAATTGGCGTTTCTACTTCTTTTCCTGCAGTCATAATTAAGTCCGCAAATTCATCAACAACAAGAACTATATATGGTAAGAAATGATGTCCATCATTTGGATTCAATTTCCGAGCCTTAAATTTAGTATTATACTCTGCTATATTTCTACAAAATGCATTTTTAAGCATTTCGTATCTATTATCCATTTCAATACATAATGAATTTAAAGTATTGATAACCTTTGTGTTATCTGTGATAATGGCTTCTTCACTATCGGGAAGTTTTGCTAAATAATGGCGTTCAATTTTATTAAAAAGTGTTAGCTCTACTTTTTTTGGATCTACCAAAACAAATTTAACTTCGGCTGGATGTTTTTTGTAAAGTAATGATGCTAATACTGCATTGAGTCCAACCGATTTTCCTTGACCAGTTGCACCTGCCATAAGTAAGTGTGGCATTTTAACTAAATCGACTACAAAAGTTTCGTTGCTGATTGTTTTACCGAGAGCAATCGGTAATTTCATTTCAGATTTTTGAAATTTTTGAGATGAAATTACAGAATACATTGAAACAATAGTAGGGTTTTTATTTGGTACTTCTATACCAATGGTACCTTTCCCAGGGATTGGTGCTATAATGCGAATACCAAGTGCAGAAAGTGAAAGCGCAATATCGTCTTCTAAATTTTTAATTTTTGAAATTCTAACACCTGCATCTGGAACAATTTCGTATAGTGTAACTGTTGGTCCAATGGTAGCTTTAATGCTCGCTATGCTAATTTTATAATTCCTAAGGGTTTCTACAATTTTATTCTTGTTTTCTTCTAATTCTTCTTTATTTACTGTTATCCCTTCAGCATCATATTTTTTTAATAAATCTAGAGGTGGAAACTGGTAATTTCCAAGTTCAAGAGTTGGATCAAATTTACCAAAGTCTTCTACTAATTTATTGGCAAGATTATCGGTTTCCGATTTTTCTTCAGCTATAGTTTCAACTTCAATCTCAACATTATCTTCTTGTTTAATCTTTGCATCATCATCAGCGTTAGGCTTTGAATGATTTGATATGGTAGGTTCTAAATTATCTATCTGAACTTCAAAAGCAGATTTAATATCTTCAGCTTCAGCAGTTAAATCATTATCTATCGAAGTAAATTCATATTCAGTATCATTATTAAATTCATCTTTAATTCCCTTTTTAGCAGATTTAAATACATTACTAAAATGTTGGGCTGTTATTTTAAAACGGATTGCTAAATAAGTGATTAACCCAAAAAGGAGTAATAATGAAGTTCCAATTTTACCAATATAGTCTTGAAGTAAATCGTTCATTTCAAAACCAACAGTACCACCAAGTAATGGGTTTATATTAGCAAAAAAGCCAAAGAGAATAGACGTCCATATAATAATTAGTATGCCCCAAAACCAATGGCGTTTTAATCTAGTTTTATTAATAGAAAGGATGACATAAATTCCTGAAATAAATATAAGTCCAGAAAAAATAAATGAGGCGATACCAAATCCACGAAAAATAAATAAATCACTTACCCAAGCGCCAAACTTGCTCAACCAATTTTGAGCTTTTATATCTCTTGTTGAGAATTCAGTTAAAGTACTTTGATCGGCGTTACCAGTAAAGAAGTACGATAAAAATGCAATAAAAAGTAGAATACCAAGAATAAGCAATAAACTTCCAAATACTAATTTTTGTTGATTAGATAAAGTGAAATTTAGTCGTTTAGATTTTTTTGCTGCTTTTTTTTTGGTCGCTCTTTTCTTAGCCATTAACGATTCGTTAGTTTAAACAAAAATACAAATTACAAACGTTTATCCTAGTGGGAAAGTATTTAAAAAACTTTAGGAAAATATATTATAAAGCCTATAATAATTGCTGCTATACCAAAAATAAATATTGCACCAGCAGCAAGGTCTTTAATGAGTCCGATTTTTTTGTGTTGGTCAGGATGAACAAAGTCTGCCATTTCTTCGATGGCAGTGTTAATACCTTCTAATGCCATAATGGTACCAATGGTTAGAATTTGTACAATCCATTCTGTAGGAGATAAATTATAATAAAAGCCAGCAATAGTTACAATAACACCTATAAAAAATTGCACTTTTATACTGGCTTCTGTTGTGATAAGTAGATAAGCACCTTTAAAAGCGTAACCAATACTTTTTAGTCGGTTAGTAATAAAGTTACTTTTCTTTTTCATTATGTTAATGCATCTAGAGCTGCTTTATAATTTGGTTCTTCAACAACTTCTTGCACTTGCTCAGAATACAATACTTTACCGTCTTCATTTAAAACAATGATGCATCTAGATAAAAGTCCTTCAACAGGACCATCTGTAAATAATAAATTATAATCTTTTCCAAATTGACCATCTCTAAAATCGGAAAGCATCTCCACATTTTCTATGCCTTCTGCTACACAAAATCTAGACATTGCAAAAGGAAGATCTTTTGAAATACAAAGTACAGTTGTGTTTTCTAAATCTGTTACAACTTTATTAAACTCTCTTACAGATGCAGCACAAGTACCAGTATCTAAACTATGAAAAATGTTTAAAACCAATTTTTGTCCTTTATAATCTTCTAAAGTTTTATTAGATAAACTAACTGTTGCTAATCTAAAATTTGGAGCCATAGTGCCTGTTTCTGGTAAATTTCCTGAAGTGTGTATTGGGTTTCCTTTTAATGTTACTGTTGCCATTATTTTTATGTTTTAATTTGAAGTTTAAAAGTAAGTATAATTAGTATTTTTTATGTTATGTTTTTTTGAAAAATTTTGAAAACAAAAATGCTTCTTAAAAATTGTAAGAAGCATTTAATAGATGTTAAATAAATTAAGTGTCGATTGAGCCTAAAACACGTTTCATAAAACCATTTAAGGCTTCTTTTTTTGGAGTACCTTCAGTTATCATTTTATTAACTTCAATGGCACCATACATATTAGAAATTAATTCTCCTATTACATCTAGTTCTTCATCTTTAAGTGAAGAAACTTCGGTTAAAGCCTCTAATGTTTCAATAGTTTCAATAACAAAATCTTCGTCATTATCTTCTATAAACTGTGTGAGGTGCTTAATTATTGGTAACTTCATTTACGAGTTCTTTTAAAACATCAAACTTGTTAGTTTGCACTTGGTTTATAAAATTTCCATTTGTGAATGTAGCAAATGTTGGTAAATTATCAACGTTTGCCATTTTACGAGACTCAGGAAATTTTTCGGCATCCACCATTACAAAAGTAATGTTATCATTTTCGGAAGCTAGTTTTTTAAATTTAGGCTTCATAATTCGACAATTACCACACCAAGATGCACTAAATTGCACAATAACAGTTTCATTATTGTTTACTATTTCTTGTAAATTATCTTGTTCTATTTCTGTTATCATCTTGTCTAATTTATACTAGTGAGAAGCTAAATATTCAGCAACACTATCTCTGTTTTCACTTAAAGTATCTTTTCCTTCTTCCCAATTTGCTGGACAAACTTCACCATGTTTTTGAAAATGAGTATAAGCATCTACCATTCTTAAATATTCTGGAATATTTCTACCAACTGGTTCAACATTAACATTCTCTGCAAAAATAGTTCCCTCTTCATCGATTAAATATGTTGCTCTCCAAGTAATGTATGGACCTTCCATTGTAATAGTGTCTGACTCTTCATTATAAGTTTCTTCGCCAATTTGTAAAATGCCTAATTGATTAGATAAATTTCTATTAGTATCAGCTAGTAGAGGATAAGTAACACCTTCAATACCACCATTATCTTTTGAGGTATTTAACCAAGCAAAATGTACTTCAGGAGTATCACAAGAAGCTCCAATTACAATAGTGTTTCTTTTTTCAAATTCACCAAGAGCCTCTTGAAATGCAAAAATTTCAGTTGGACATACATAAGTAAAATCTTTTGGGTACCAAAATAAGACTACTTTTTTATTGTTTTTTCTAGCTTCTTCAAGAACGTTTACTTTAAAAGTATCTCCCATTTCGTTCATTGCATCTACACTTAAATCTGGAAATTTTTTACCTACTAATGACATTTGTTTTATTTTTTAAATGAATAATATTTTTCTTAGTTACAAAGATAAACACAAGTAGCCTTTTTAGTGTCATTAAAAATTTTAATTTTTTATTATGTAATAGATAATAATTATAGATAATATTTAAATGAATAAAAATATTCTATTTAGTAGTTAATTGTCTGATTTTTATATTTAAAGCAGCAAAAAATAGTGTAGTAAATGGGCTCAACCAATTAAAAATTGCATACACAAAATACTCAGCAACACCAACACCTAGCACTCCAGACTGGTAGGCACCACAAGTATTCCAAGGAATTAAAACAGAAGTCACAGTACCTGAATCTTCAAGCGTTCTACTTAAATTCTCTGGTGCTAATCCCTTATCATCAAATGCTTTTTTAAACATTTTACCTGGAATTACGATAGCCAAATATTGATCGGATGCAATAGCATTTAGTCCTAAACAACTAACAACGGTACTAGCAAACAAACCAAATACTGTAGTAGCTATAGATAGTAATGCTTTTGTAATTCTTGCCAAAGCACCAATGGCATCCATTATACCACCAAATACCATGGCGCAAATAATTAAGAAAATGGTCCACAACATTCCTTTCATTCCTCCAGCAGAGAAGAGATCGTTTAGTTTTTCGTTTTCAGTTATTATTTGAGTATCAGTAAAAACTGAATTTAATACAGCTCCAATTTTTGATTCAGATAAAGTGCTTAAAATTTCTGGTTGAAAAATAAATGCAAAAATTGCAGCTAATATTACACCAGTTCCTAAAGCAATTAGCGGTTTAGTTTTTACTAAAATTAATGCAATAACAGCAATAGGTACTAAGAATAGCCAAGGTGAAATATTGAATGTTGAATCAATTGAATTTAAAAAATTACTTACATCTGCTATTCCAGTAGTCTCAATGTTAAAGCTAATAACACTAAAAATAATAAGCGTAATAATTATTGTAGGAACTGTTGTAAAAGCCATATATCTAATATGCGTAAATAAATCTGTTCCGGCCATTGCAGGAGCAAGGTTGGTTGTATCACTTAATGGAGACATTTTATCTCCAAAATAAGCACCTGAGATTACAGCTCCAGCAACCATTCCTGGGTTAATGCCTAATGCTGTTGTTCCAATTCCAACTAGTGCTATTCCCACAGTTGCCGAAGTCGTCCATGAGCTACCAGTTGCAATTGAAATGACTGCTGCAATAATAACAGAGGCAGGTAAAAATATTTCAGGGCTTAGTACTTGTAACCCATAATATACCATCGCTGGAATAACACCACTTACTAGCCATGTTCCTGCTAATGCACCTACTAAAAATAATATCATTATTGGAATAAAAACGCTTTTAAGATTTTCCCAAATTTCATTCAGCATTATAGTAAATGATACTTTGTTAAATATGCCTACTACTGCTGCAATAACACCTCCGAGTAAAAGAATAATTTGATTTGTATAGGTTCCAAACCATTCTTGATCTTCGACAAAAAATATGTTATAAGCTAACATTGACATTAAGATTACAACTGGAATCAAAGCTTCCCAAATGTTAAGTTCTACATTCTCTATTATGTTTTGACCGTCAATTTTAATCTTGGAAATATTTTTATCGTCTTGCATTATATTTTTTTTGGAAACGTAATGTTACGATTTTCGGATAAGCTGTGCAAATACCATAAAAAAAGCTTGAAATATTAGTTCAAGCTTTTCATAAATATAGCTTTAATAAGAAACTAAGCAGTTACTGCTTCTTCTTGTAATATATTTAATTCATTCATACATCTTCTCATTGTTCTGTAAGTACGCTCAATATCATCATCTAATCCAATAGAAAAACGAATAAGTCCATCGCTTAATCCCATTTCAGCTTGTTCTTCTTCTGGTATTTCAGAAGATGTTGAAGTTCCGGGAGCAGAGAATAAAGTTTTATAAAACCCTAAACTTACTGCTAAATAACCAAGGTTTTTGTGTTGCATTAATTCCATCAAAGCATTAGCTTTATCAAGTGAACCAACATCTATAGTTAACATACCACCAAAGCCATAATCTTCATTCATCATACTTTTATAAAGCTCATGTGATGGGTGAGAAGCTAATCCAGGATATACGGTTTTAAGACCAAGTTCTTCAAATTTTTCAGCTAAAAATTGAGCATTCTTGCTATGTTGCTTCATTCTAATATGAAGCGTTCTCATATTCTTCAAAATAGAAGCAGACCTCATACTATCCAATGAAGGGCCTAAAAGCATTGCTGCTCCATCATTTACGTTTCTTAAAGAATCGATTAAATCTTGTGAACCACAAACAACTCCTCCCATGGTATCGTTTGTTCCATTTATAAATTTAGTTAAACTATGCAATACAACATCAGCTCCTAGTTCAGTAGGAGAGATTGATAATGGCGAAAAGGTATTATCAACTAACAATTTTAGACCATACTTTTTAGCTAGCTTGGCTAAACCTGTTATATCTGCAACTTCTAATAAAGGATTACTAACAGTTTCGCAATATATGATTTTGGTATTTTTTGTAATGGCTGCTTCTACAATATCGAGTTTAGTTATATCAACAAAACTTGTATTTACATTAAATCTAGGGGCAAAATTTTTTAAGAAAGCATATGTACCTCCATAAATAGTTCTGCTAGAAACAATATGGTCGTTAGCTCCACAAAAATGAAGAATTGTAGTTGTAATTGCTCCCATACCAGAACCAGAGACATTGGCAGTTTCAGTACCTTCCATAGCTGCAAGGGCTTCGCCTAAATATAAAGTGCTAGGAGATGCATGTCTGGAATATAAATAACAACCAGGTGCATGACCTTCAAAAGTATCAAGCATTTTTTTTGCTGAAAGAAAAGTGTACGTTGAAGAATCTGAAATAGATGGGTTTACACCACCAAATTCGCCAAAGTATTGTAAATCTTGTATTTTATTTGCAGGTTTGAATGACATAATATCAGAATTTAATAGATTGTAATACAAAAATCGTTATTTATAGTTTAATAATCAATAGTTTATATATATATTAGAAAATAAATCTAAGATAAATCAAAAATATAGATATATTTTAATTATATTGCTTTATTAAATTATTTAAACTGAAAAATTTTCAATAATGAAATTCGATGAGATAGATAAAAAATTATTGGCTTTATTACAATCAGACAGTAAACAAACAAATAAAGAACTTTCAAATAAATTAAATTTATCGGTCACTGCAGTTTACGAACGCATAAAGAAATTAGAACGTGAGGGAATTATAGAAAAATACGTTGCCTTAGTAAAAAAAGAAATGGTAAATAAGTCTTTTGTTGCCTTTTGCCATATTAAGTTAGTTCAACACTCACAGGATTATGTAATGAAGTTTGAAAAAGATGTAACAAACTTAAAAGAGGTTCTTGAATGTTATCATATTAGTGGCGATTACGACTACTTATTAAAAGTACTGGTTAAAGACATGGAAGAATTTAGAGAATTTATGGTGAAAAAATTAACAACAATAAATCATATAGGGAGCACTCATAGTACTTTTATGATTAGCGAAGTAAAACATACTACAGCTATTAACATCTAATTTTATGCAAACTAAACCATATAAGTTATTAGAATTCTTCCTTTTGTTTATTGCAGTTCCCATAAGTATGGCTTTACCTTTTTTAATTTGGATAAAGCTCGCTATAGGACTCGTTGGTTTTGTTTATGTTATTTTCATTTTGTTGAAAATAGATAATACTAAATTTAGCATATCAAAAAATATAAATTGGAATGTTTTCTGGAAACAAACACTAATTAAATTAATTGGCATTATTATAATAACAACGCTTTTTGTGTGGTTTACTAATAGTGAAGACTTATTTAATGTATTATTTAATAAACCAAAGTTGTGGATTTTTATTTTGTTCATATATAGCTTTTTCTCTGTGTATCCACAAGAATTAATTTATAGAACATTCTTTTTTCGGCGTTATTCAATTATTTTCAAAAATCAAAAATTAATAATTTTCATTAACGCTATTGTATTTTCTTTAGCTCATATTTTTTTCAGAAATACTTTAGTAATGATTCTTACTTTTTTAGGAGGATTGTTATTTGCAATTACCTTTATTAAAACAAGATCTACACTTTTGGTGACTATAGAACATGCTATTTATGGTTCATGGCTGTTTACTGTTGGTATGGGAGGAATGCTTGGGTTTCCTTCGTAAGAGACTATTTTAAAAAATCGTCATTAGCTATTCGCCATTCATAAATCTAAATTGTATTTTTGCAATCAATTTTTATAAAAAATTATCTTATGAATTCATACGATGTCGCTGTTATTGGTTCTGGTCCTGGAGGCTATGTTGCTGCAATACGTTGTGCACAATTAGGAATGAAAACTGCTATTATTGAAAAATATGCAACTCTTGGCGGAACATGTCTAAATGTTGGTTGTATACCAAGTAAAGCACTTTTAGATTCTTCACATCATTATGAAGATGCAGTAAAACACTTTAGCGACCATGGTATCGAAATTCCTGGTGATGTTAAGGTTAATCTTGAAAAGATGATTGCACGTAAGCAATCAGTAGTCGATCAAACTACTGGAGGCATTGATTTCCTGATGAAAAAGAATAAGATTGATGTATATAACGGTTTAGGAAGTTTTAAAGATGCTACTCATATTTCTATTTCTGGAAAAGAATCTATAGAAATTGAAGCAAAGAATACCATAATAGCCACAGGAAGTAAACCATCAAATTTGCCTTTTATTAATATTGATAAAGAGCGCGTAATAACTTCTACCGAAGCATTAAAACTTAAAGAAATTCCAAAACATTTAATAGTAATTGGTGGAGGTGTAATTGGTTTAGAACTTGGCCAAGTGTATAAACGTCTTGGTGCAGAGGTTTCTGTTATAGAATATATGGATCGAATTATCCCAACAATGGATGCAGGGTTGTCTAAAGAGTTGAATAAGGTTTTAAAGAAGCAGAAATTTAAAATTAATGCCTCTCACAAAGTAACCTCTGTGGAGCGTGTAGGTGATGAAATTATCGTAAAAGCGAACAATAAAAAAGGTGTTGAGGTAGAATTTAAAGGAGATTATTGTTTGGTTTCTGTGGGACGTCGTCCATATACAGATGGCCTGAATGCTGAAGCAGTAGGAGTGAAATTAAATGATAGAGGACAGGTTGAAGTAAACGACAATTTGCAAACTAGTGCTTCTAATATTTATGCCATTGGCGATGTGATTAAAGGGGCTATGTTGGCTCATAAAGCTGAAGAAGAAGGTGTTTTTGTAGCCGAAACTATAGCAGGACAAAAACCACATATCGATTATAATTTAATTCCTGGCGTAGTTTATACCTGGCCAGAAGTTGCTACTGTTGGTAAAACTGAAGAGCAACTTAAAGAAGCTGGAATAGAATACAAAGTTGGTCAATTCCCGTTGCGTGCTTTGGGTAGAAGCAGAGCAAGTATGGATCTTGATGGCTTTGTAAAAATTTTAGCCGATAAAACTACTGATGAAATTTTAGGAGTCCACATGGTTGGAGCTCGTGCTGCCGATATGATTGCCGAAGCTGTTGTTGCTATGGAATATAGAGCTTCTGCTGAAGATATCTCACGTATGTCTCATGCACATCCAACATTTACCGAAGCAATAAAGGAAGCCGCTCTTGCAGCTACTGAGGATAGAGCTTTACATATTTAAGTTTATAAAATAGTACGTTTAGTAAGACTATTTGTAATATAATTTTTACTTTTATTTAAAGTATTATTTTACTTTTTTTATTTTTATAATTGTTATATAAATAAATAATGTTAGCTTAGCTTATAGATTTTAGCAATCTTGTATTATTCCCTACAATTAATCCCCCCAATTATACTTAAATTTTTCTATTCTTTTTAATAGATAAAACATCTTATTTATTCATGTTATGTAATTAAAACCAACTTAATTATGATAACAAAATTACTTTGCAGTAAAACATCCCAAAAAACTTTAATTCTTTTTACTTTTTTACTTTTTTACTCAATTGTGTTTTCACAAAACGAGTTTATTACCACTTGGAAAACTGATAACCCAGGAAGTTCAAATGACACATCCATTACTATACCAACAACAGGAGCAGGATATAATTATGATGTAGATTGGACTTATGATGGCATGACCTTTAATGCTGAAAGCACTGGTGTTATGGGAAACATCACTCACGATTATGGAGTAGCTGGGACATATACAGTAGCCATTCGTGGTGATTTCCCAAGAATTTATTTTGAGAGTGGATTAGACCAAAAAAAAATAATTTCAATAGACCAATGGGGTGTCATTGCTTGGACCTCTATGGCTAGTGCTTTTAGAAGGGCTTCAAATTTAGTTGGCAATGCTACAGATGCTCCCGATTTATCTGGAGTAACAGATATGACTTTTATGTTTGCTGAAACAACAGTGTTTAACCAAGATATTAGTAGTTGGGATACATCTACAATAACCAATATGAGTCTTATGTTTTATAGAGCAACAGCTTTTAATAATGGAGAACAACCATTAAATTGGAATACTAGTGCAGTAACAAATATGGGAGATATGTTTCATGGAGCTTCAGTTTTTAATCAAAATATTGGAGGATGGGATACATCTAAGGTAGTTAATATGTCTTATATGTTTAGGGATGCAGCAGCTTTTAATCAAGACATTAGTGGCTGGTATACTGGTTTGGTATCTAATATGACAAGGATGTTTGAAGGAACCACAGCTTTTAATCAAAACATAGGAGGATGGAATACATCGAAAGTAGTATATATGGATTTTATGTTTAATGATGCTACAGCTTTTAATCAAAACATTAGTGACTGGGATACTTCTATGTTAGAATTTTTAAATGAAACATTTTCAGGTGCTACTTCTTTTAATAACGGTGGGCAACCATTAACTTGGGATACACCTAAAGTAACTGAAATGAGCGGAACGTTTAGGAATGCAACGGCTTTCAATCAAGATATTAGT
>Ga0209013_10002471_pt1 | contig 16741 bp, 13 predicted proteins | sample Cruoilmetagenom2_FD_187291 | JGI IMG/M metagenome (GOLD analysis project Ga0209013, IMG submission 187291) | Oil polluted marine microbial communities from Coal Oil Point, Santa Barbara, California, USA - Sample 2 (SPAdes) (version 2) | ecosystem: Environmental > Aquatic > Marine > Oil seeps ...
AACGATTCAAAGTGTTCGTGAACTACTGGCTGCTTCCGGTCTGGAGCAAACTAAATTATTAAATCGCTCACATATTCATCGTCGTGTCAGTGCCACTGAAACCCTTCGTTACGATCAGGTCTTTCCATATATTGCAACCGGCAGTTTGTTAGAAGAACCTTATCCAAAGCGTTTTGAACAGGAAATGATAGAGTCAGATGCAAATAGCTTTAGAGCAAAAAAATGTTTTGCCAATGTTGATGGTGAAATGGTTTGCATGCTGCCTTAAGCAATAGTGTCATCGTATGAATAAACGTCAAAAAGGAAGTTCTATGAAAGCATCAGACTTATTCATTAAAGCATTAGAAAATGAGCAGGTTGAATATATCTTTGGTATACCTGGAGAGGAGAATCTCGACTTTCTGGATTCATTAAAAAACTCATCAATTCAATTGGTATTAACACGTCATGAACAGGGTGCCGGTTTTATGGCGGCCACTTATGGTCGACTAACAGGGAAACCCGGTGTTTGCTTATCAACATTAGGCCCTGGAGCGACTAATCTTGTCACTGCAGCAGCATATGCCCAGCTAGGCGGGATGCCAATGATGATGATCACAGGGCAAAAACCGATTAAAAAAAGTAAGCAAGGTCAGTTTCAAATTGTTGATATTGTGCACATGATGAAACCTATTACCAAATACACCCGGCAGATTGTCAATGCAAATAATCTCCCCTCATCAGTCAGAGAAGCATTTCGTCTCGCGATGGAAGAACGGCCCGGTGCTGTACATATTGAATTACCAGAAGATATTGCCGCAGAAGAAGTTGATGAGCGAATATTTGAAGTGATTAAGTATAAACGCCCTGATGCAGATGATATCGCCATACAGACAGCCGCTGAAATGATTGAAGCAGCGAAAATGCCTTTATTGCTCATTGGTGCCGGAGCAAATAGAAAATCAACTCAGGAGGCCCTGACTTATTTTATTAAAACCACAGGAATACGATTTTTCAGTACTCAAATGGGTAAAGGAGTCGTTGATGAACGGCATCCTCAGTTTCTGGGTACTGCGGCATTATCCGAACACGATTTTTTACATTGTGCTATTAACAGAGCCGACCTGATCGTCAATGTCGGTCATGAGATTATGGAAAAACCACCTTTTTTAATGGAACAAGGTGGTAAAAAAGTCATCCACGTCAATTTCTTTCCTAACCAGGTCGATGATGTTTATTTCCCTCAGTTAAATGTGGTAGGCGATATTTCAACATCGGTTAAGAAAATTGCGGACAAAATTGAAGACAATAGTCACTGGGATCTGTCTTATTTTAATAAAATCAAACGCGATGTTGATATTCACTTATCAAAATATTCGATGGACAATCGTTTCCCAGTCTTACCACAAAGAGTGGTTAATATTATCCGTGAACAAATGCCTGATGACGGCATAGTGACCCTGGATAACGGTGTCTATAAAATCTGGTTTGCCCGTAACTACCCTTGTCACCAGCCCAACACCTTATTATTGGATAATGCCCTGGCAACGATGGGGGCAGGTTTACCATCAGCCATTGCTGCAAAATTAATTAATCCAGATAAAAAAGTCATCGCAGTTTGTGGTGACGGCGGTTTTATGATGAATTCTCAGGAAATGGAAACCGCCGTCCGATTAAACTTAAATCTCATCGTCATTATTTTAAATGATAGTGCTTACGGTATGATTAAATGGAAGCAGCAAGGCCTGGGTTTTGATAGTTTTGGTCTCGATTATAATAATCCGGATTTTGTAAAGTATGCAGAAAGTTATGGTGCTTTGGGTCATCGACCAGAAAGCTGTGAGAATTTTTTTGAAATTTTACAAAGCTGTCTGCAAACTAATGGTGTTCATCTGATTGACCTGGCCATTGACTATTCTTTAAATCACTCTATTTTGAATGAAAAAATTAAACAGAAAACATGTATTTTATAAATAATCAAATTGAAATGATAAGCTGATCCCCTCTCCCTCTGGGAGCATCAGACGTTCTCCATTACAGAACAATTATTTAGTTACGAAACAAGTTCTGCCTGATCAGCAAGCAGGAATTTTGTTAATTTTTTCTTTAATACTTTATTCAATACAATATGGTCAAATGATAACTTGCCTGCACCATGAAAGAAGATTGCAGCCAGCATAACACCCCACATAATATGATCCACTGTACCAGCAGGACTGATATCAGGATAAGAGAGTGCTGCGATTACATTAAATGCAAATAATGCCAGTGCCGTGGGTCGTGACAGAATTCCAAGTAATAATAAAGTCGGCAAGCTTAGTTCTGCGGCAGTACCCATCCATGCAGCAAGCTCAGGATTTAAGAAAGGAACATTGTATTCATAAGCAAAGAGCATTTTAGTCGTTTCCCAACTCTGTATTTTTGTCCAGCCTGAGAAAAAAAAGATATTAAACAAATAGATGCGTACACCAAACTGGAAGACAGGTGACATAAATTCAACTTTATTGTTCAATTGTTGATAAAAAGAAAGCAACTTGCTCATTTGAAATTTCCTCATGTACATGTACTATCAGAACCATCAGCTAAATAACCGCTGATAATATTTATTTAAATTAATGATAACGGATGAATCATGTTTCTAATATTCGTTATGCTACTTGATGATACTTCGGAAATTACCTAATTAATGGTTTTTTAAAGGAACATTTAGTCAAAACAGAAGATTTATAACTTTTTGATTGAAAACTGGTGTTCAATTCCCTATCCTTGACTTTAGATAACAATTCATAAAATCAAACCGATATTGAGGCTATAGTATGACCGGGTTAAGTGAGTCTGATAATATTTCTGAACACGATATTGCAACAAAAGAAAATATTGAGAAAGAGACGAATATCGCAATAGTGGCTGAAGCATTATTTCTGGCAAATCTTTTACTAATTCCGGTCATCCCGTTTCTTGTACTTTTTTATCTGTTTAGAAAATATGCACAGAAACCAGGTTCAGTTGCCTACAATCACCTTCGACAAACATTTATTGCCAGCATATTAGCTGGACTTTTTATTGTCATCATTGCGGGTGTTTTTTACTTTTTCAGCAGTACCAGCGCCGCAATAACCTGGACAATCATTCTGACGTATCTGACCTGCGTGCACAGTGTTTTTGTTATGATGGGAATTTATGGCTTATCAAAAGCCATGGTGGGGCAAAAGGTGAAATTTCCATTAATTTCTTAACTGGTCTCTCTCATTTTTCAGTTGAGATCATTTCAACTTTTTCTTTTATTTTGATTATTGCTTTTCTTCCTTGATTTGCCATGGCTTCATTTATCATATTGGCAAGTTGTATTTTTTCCACCTCTTTAGCTTCAAAAATCATCCTGCCTGGATAAGTAGAATAAGCGGCAGTGGGCATATTGAATGTCTCTGCACCAATGTCATCCTGTTCATATTTATAAAAACAGGAAGCCTGTTGATTAACTATTTTACCATTGGATTGTGTTATAGAATAAGAAACTCGCATTTCTAAATCTTCGTAGCCCTTCATTACAGGCTTATGCTCCGTCCATTTCAGGTTCTCCGGAGAATTTGCCAATAACATCGTCAGTTCCTGACATAAGATTAAACGAACATCGGGTGTTTTAGAGCATGAAATACTCAAAAGGCTAATGATTATAACAACTATAAAAAGTGGCATATTTGATTTGGGTTCTCTTAGTTATAAAGAATTACCAGGGAGTTTGAGAATCTTATAGTAGTAACCATAAGGCAAATAATTTAAAGAAAGATTTTTTCAAAATATTCTCTTGGGATAAAAAGTAATCAAACGTCTTCCTGGTATTTTATCTTGAAAAAGATTGAATATAACACTGGTACAACAATCAGAGTTAAAACAGAAGCAAAGGCCAGTCCTGACATAATGATAATAGACATATTGACAAAAAAGACATCTGAAAGCAGTGGAATCATACCTAAAATGGTAGTTGCCGCCGCCATCATCACAGGTCTCATACGACTCACCGCTGAATCCAGAATGGCTTTAAAGGATTCAATACCCGAATCAATCTGCTGATCAATTTCTTCAATTAAAACAATGGCATTTTTAATCAATAGTCCAATGAGGCTTAATGCTCCCAATAATCCCATAAAATCAAATGCACCATTGAGACCTAAAAGCCCTGCGGTAATACCAATTACTGCTAAAGGCACTGTTAACCAGATAATTAAAGGCTGTTTCACTTTTCCAAATAACAGGATAGTAGTGAGTATCATCAATAAAAAACCACCCGGCAGAGCCGATGCTAATGAGTTTTGAGCAAGCGTTGAATCCTCATACTCGCCACCCCAGGCCAATTGATAACCCGGAGGCAGCTCCATCGCTTCTATTTGCGGACGCAGATGTTCAAATAACGCATTGGAATCGACACCTGTTTCAGGGTTACACGAGGGAATAATCGTCTGTCTTCGATCACGTCCCCTAATAACCGTATTATCCCAGACCGTTTCAAAATTTTTAACAACCTGAGCAATGGGCACTGATTTTTGTATGACTGGACTCCAGACCTGAATATCCTGAATATTACTGATATCTTCACGTTCATCATCTGTTGCCCGAGCAAAAATAGGTAATAAACGTATACCATCCCGATAAAGACCAACCTGTGTGCCGTCAAAAGCATATTTTAATGCTTTTGATAAATCCTCATAGTTGATTCCAAGCTGACGTCCAACCTGTTCATTAAATATGGGTTTAACTAACTTAACGGGTTGACGCCAATCATCCCGAATTTCTTTGGTACCGGCATTATTACGGAAAATATCTTTAGCCTGTTCAGATAATTGCCTTAGAACTGCACCGTCCGGGCCACTGATACGTGCCTCAATCTTACTGTCTCGTCCCGGGCCAATACGTAGTGGTTTAATTATCGGCTCAATGTTAGGAAAGTTTTTCATATAGGCATCTGTTTTATCCCATATTTCAGCAATCTGCTCACGTGTTTCAGTTTGAACAATAATTTGAGCATAAGCCGGACTGCGTTCTTTAGGTTCATAAACCAGTGAAAAACGCTGATCACCACCGCCAATAAGCTCAGTTGTTTTAGTGACTCCCGGCAGAGTACGAATGTAGTCACTGATTTTCAAAGTATCATCGCGTGTTTTATGGATGTCAGTCCCTTCAATTTCCCAGACCTCAACAAAAAACATCGGGGTGTTTGAATCCGGGAAAAAACCACCGCGTACAAATCCAAAACCGTATAGGGCAATTGCGAATAAACCAACAATAACAGCTATAGTCAAGCCGCGAAACTGCAATGCTTTCTTTAAAAAATTACGATACAAGACAAATACAAAACCCGAGTAGGCATCCTGGGTGTCCTTTGACTCGTCTTCCCCTGAAGAACCAATAGCTTTTTTTGACTTAATGAACAGTGAACAAAATAAAGGTGTGGTACTGACAGCAGTCACCCAGCTTAACAATAAGGAAATCAGGATCACATAAAACAGAGTACGACTGAATTCACCAGTGGAATCCTGTGACAGACCAATAGCAGAAAAAGCCAGGATACCAATAATGGTTCCACCCAGCAGGGCAATAGAATTCTTGCCCACGACTTCTTTAGCCGCTTTTACCGCATTCATACCTGACTGAATCCGCACCATCATACCTTCAGCAATCACAATGGCATTATCCACCAGCATCCCAAGAGCAATGATCAGTGCACCCAGAGAGATTCGCTGCAACTCAATGCCATACAACTCCATTATCAATACCGTACCTGCAACAGTGATAAGCAGTACTGCACCAATAATTAAACCTGCCGTCACACCCATAAACAACAGCAGCACCACAATAACAATAACAATGGCAGCCGCCACATTGATCATAAAGCCAGACACTGAATTTTGAACTTCTGCCGGCTGGTTATAAATCACATCAAGTTTCATACCTAATGGTATGAGTGACGAAATTTCATGCATTCTTTTTGAAATTTGTTCACCAACAGCCACCACATTCACACCAGACTGCATTGAGATGCCCAGAGTCAGAGCCGGTTTGCCTTCATAATAAATTAATAAATCAGGTACCTCTTTATATTCGCGACGAATTTGAGCGATATCTTTCAGGTAAATCAGTGTCTTGTCGGATGAGCTGATTAAAACATCACCAATCAGACTCACTGATTGAAATTCACCCGTGGGTTGAATCCGCAGATATTCATCACCGACCAGAACCTTACCCGCATCGGTCACTACATTTTGTGACTGCAGAATCTGACCTATTTGCTCTATTGACAAACCCAGTTCACCCAGACGTTGCCGGGAGATATCCAGATAAACCACTTCAGCCTGGGTACCGCCGATGACGATTTTTCTCACCCCATCAACCAGAACAATTTCTTTCTTAAGAAAATCTGCTGCATCTTTTAAGTCACGATAACTATAACCCTCACCCGATAACGCCACATAAACACCATAAACATCGGCAAAACTGTCCACAATGACAGGTTCCTTCGCACCAGGCGGTAACTTATACAACATATCCGCTATTTTCCTGCGTACCTCATCATAAATATCCAGAAAATCATCTTTATTGTATTTATCTTGAAAGGTCACAGAAATATCGGACATACCGGGCCGTGAAATGGACATTTTTATCCATTTTACCTGGGGCATTAATTGAATGGCTTCCTCTATATGATAAGTCACTTCATCATAAACCTGCTGCGCTGTGGCACCAGGATATTGAGTAATAATTTTGACATCTTTAATGGTAAACTCAGGGTCTTCCAACTTACCCATTTTCATAAAGCCGCTATAGCCGCCTGCCAGAAAAACAATCACTAAAAGCCAGGACACTACCGGGTTTTTTACCGAATATTCTCCGATATTCATAGTTTCTTATCCCTTCGCCGGCGTTGTAGTGGTTGAGTTTTCAGTGGGTGTTTGCGGCATAACGGGTTGCTCATGCTTTATATTATCTTTCGCCTGTTCCAGCTCTTCCATAAAAGAGACTTTAAGCCCCTTGTATAAGAATGGCACTCCCGCAATCACTACGTGCTGGCCAATCTCAACACCTTCTTTTATTTGAATCTTATTGCCGCTCATCGTGCCCACTTTCACTGATACCGGTTCAACCTGCATTGTTTTTTCATTAACAACCCAGACTGTACCCTGCAAAGCAACATCAGCCACTACTGCACTGACAGGTAAGTAAATAATATCATCGCGCTCAATGACTTTGCTCAAATCAATTTTTACCATCGCTGTCATGCCTGGCAAGATAATAACGCTAGCGGGTTTGGGCATGGTATATGTTATTGAAAACGTTTGCGTACTAGCATCGGCTTTAGTGGCCATTTCTTTAAATGTAAGCGGGTATTCCTTACCTATTTGAGACTGAAACATGGCGACAACGCGGATTTGATGTTTCATTTTTGACTGTTCAATATCATCAACACCTTCAACTCTTTGCAGACGCAAGATTAAATTTTCCGGAAGATCAAATTTTACTTCCAGAATCTCATTATCATTCAGTGTAATAACCTCCTGCTTGGCCTGAACTTCTTCAAAACTCTGGATATAACGTCTGGCCACTGTGCCGCTAAAAGGTGCCTTCAATTCAGTATAATCGAGTTGTTGTTTAGCAAGGTTTAAGTCTGCTTGAGTACTAAGAAAGGCAGCTTCTAACTTATCATAATCCATTTTCGAAATATGGCCTTCTTTAATCAGTTTCTTACCCCGATTATAATCATTCGATGCCCGGGTAAATAATGCTTTCTTATCTTTGACTGTAATTTGAAAATCCGTCGGATCCAGTTTGGCGATGGTATCACCCTCAGCCACTAAATCCCCTTCCTTAACCAGTAACTCCTGCACCTTACCTGAAACACGAAAAGCCAGCTCGGCTTTTCTATTGGCATCAATACGTCCTGGAAAATGTCTTATACCGCCCGCATCGGGAGCCTTAACAACAATTGTTTTAACGGGTCTGACTTCTGCAACCTTTTCAACTTCCTGTTTTTTACTACAGCCTGAGGTTAATCCCATTGTGAACAGAGTAATCATTAATACGCTAAATGAGTAAAAACTTTTCATCGTTATTCCATTAGTCTAATTGAAAGTGAATATTGACCTGATATTCTATAACCTATTGTAGTTCAAATATAGAAAAATATTAGACTCTTATTGATGGAAATCGATATAGCACACTAACACTTAAAGAAATTAATCCAGGAAAAGTGACAAGAATCAAGAAATTCATTATTATTCCTTGATTCTTGAGCCGTTTTCTGCGAAATTTAGGGTAAATAGAGAAAAAACAAAAAGTTAAGGCGGTAGAAAAATAATGTCTGCTACAAAAGATAGTTCTAATAAAAACAATGATAAAACAAAAGATCACTGTATTGATTTCCATGGGGCCGCCATTATTAATCAGGATGGCCAGGAAATAGCCATAACAGAAGATATGGTTGAAGACGCTTGTAATAAACTTATAGAAGATGAATCCATGACACCTTACCTGGTAAAACAACCGGTATAAGTTTTTCTGGCTTGAATTTGCTATAGCACAGGATTTCAGGTTGCCTGAATAAATCCTCATCTATTACAATAGAAGCAATCAGTTCAAACCAGGAATAAATTGTGTCACAAAACCACATACACCAATCATCCAGCCCTAAATCAACCGACACCGCTCAGATAGAGATAATCCGCCCCGACGACTGGCATTTACATGTCCGTGATGGTGACGTGCTTAAATCCGTTGTGCCGTTTACTGCCCGTCAATGCGGACGAGCTATTATTATGCCCAATCTGACACCTCCGGTCACAACGACCGAGCTGGCCGGAAAATATCGTCAGGCCATTTTGCAGGCAGTTCCCGAAAACCTTGTCTTTGAGCCTTTAATGACCCTGTATTTAACCAATAATACGCCTGCTCAGGAGATTCAGACCGCGGTTGATAGTGGAATTATTTCTGCCGTAAAACTATATCCTGCAGGTGCGACAACCAATTCCGATGCCGGTGTTACTGATATTCGAAAATGTTATCCAACCCTGGAAATGATGCAGAAACTTGGCTTACCCTTATTAGTGCATGGCGAGGTCACCCATAATGAAATTGATATTTTTGATCGGGAAAAACAATTTATTGAGCAGCGTCTTGAGCCGTTGTCCAGAGATTTTCCTGAATTAAAAATAGTTTTTGAACACATCACCACCGCTGATGCCGCTGATTTTGTTGTCGAAAGTTCGCCCTGTATTGCCGCCACCATTACGGCGCATCACTTACTGATGAATCGCAACGATATGCTGGTAGGCGGTATTAAACCGCATCATTATTGTCTGCCGGTACTCAAGCGTGACAGCCATCGACAGGCTCTGGTAAAGGCGGCAACTTCCGGCAATAATAAATTTTTTATGGGTACTGACAGTGCCCCTCATGCTAAAAACAAAAAAGAAACCACCTGTGGATGTGCCGGGATGTTTACCGCCTTTGCTGCCATTGAACTTTATACCGAGGCTTTTGATGATGCAGGCGCACTCGACAAATTAGAACAATTTTCCAGTTTAAATGGTCCTTTATTTTACGGACTTGAGGTAAATAGTGATAAAATCACCCTCAAGCGTGAAAAATGGACTGTACCTGATACCTACCAGTTTGGTGATGATGTCGTTGTTCCATTACGAGCAGGTCAGACAATCAACTGGAAACTGGAAAATAATTAGCATGGCAAAAAACGAAGCAAAAACAGAAATACCAGACTCCGGCATTGCCGCCAGATTCAGAGGTTTTTTACCGGTTGTTGTCGATGTTGAAACCGCAGGCTTTAACTGCAAAACCGACGCGCTGCTCGAAGTGGCGGCAACCATATTACGCATGAATGAAGACGGCGATCTGCATTGTTGTGAAACTTATGCCTATAATGTTGAACCATTTAAGGGTGCTAATCTGGATGAATCAGCATTGAAGTTTACCGGAATCAACCCCTTCAACCCGTTTCGCATGAACCAGCCTGAAGAGCACGTACTAAGAGAAATTTTTCGCCCTATCCGCAGTGAAGTTAAGGCAACCGGATGTACTCGTGCCATTTTAGTTGGGCATAATCCAACCTTCGATCTTAACTTTATAAATGCCGCCATCGAACGAAATCAGATAAAACGTAACCCGTTTCATAAATTCAGCACTTTTGATACTGCGACACTGGGCGGCCTGGCTTATGGCCAGACCGTTCTTTCCAGAGCCGCACAGGCTGCCGGTCTGGAGTGGGATGACAGCAGTGCACATTCGGCAAAATATGACACGGAACAAACGGCTGAATTATTTTGCCGTATTATTAATCGCTGGCATAAACTGGAAAAACAGGAATAAGCTCAGGCGCTTTTACTACAAGAGTATTCGCCTGAGAAAAGAACATATTACTGCGAATCAGAATCACACGAATCCTTATCATGCTTATGCTGCTCGCTATGTTTAACCGATGAATAAGCATCCAGGTTAAGCTGAATTCTATAATTAATGGTATTCTCAGGATATTCTCCAGAACCATCCAGCTTACCGGCTTCCATACCCATTAACAGACTTAACGCATCATCAACATGTTCAATACTGTAAATGGTAAATTGCTTATTCGCCACTGCCTTTATAACTTCATCTTTGAGCATCAGATTAACAATATTACTTTTTGGTATAATAACGCCCTGCTTGCCCGTTAAGCCCCTGAGATTACAGATATCAAAAAAGCCTTCGATTTTTTCATTCACGCCACCAATTGCCTGCACTTCACCCAGCTGGTTTACTGATCCGGTAAGAGCCATACATTGTTTGACAGGAATTTCTGATACCGCAGAAAGTAAGGCACATAATTCGGCAACCGAAGCACTGTCACCATCGACCTCACCATAAGACTGCTCAAAGGTCAGATTGGCATCCAGTGACAGCATACGAGTCTTGGCATAATGATGCCCAAGATAAGATGACAGAATCATAACGCCTTTACTGTGAATGTCTCCACCTAAATCAACTTCACGCTCAATATCAACAATATGTCCATCACCGACTCTCACCGTTGCGGTTATTCGTGATGGCTGACCAAAAGCAAACTCACCTATTTGTAACACGGATAAGGCATTCACCTGGCCGATTTTTTTATTGTCCGTGTCAATTAAAACAGTGCCTTTAATGATCTCTTCATAGAGGCTGTCTCGATATTGATCCATACGATAAATTCGGGCATTAATAGCCGAGTTAACATCCGCTAAACTAATTGCACTTTGCTTATCAGCACCCGATTTTTTTTCTGACTGAGACTGGAGATGATAGTACTCTGCTTCCAAAATCAGATCCCTCAGATCACCCATGTGTAATGAAATTTTGTCACTATGCGCAACCAGTCTTGAACTATGTTCAATAATGCGCTCAACAGCCTTTCGCTCAATAGGGGAGACTTTTTCCTGATTTTGCACATCGGCAATCAGGCGGGCATATTTATGAATCATCGTATCACTGCGCGGCATCTCTTCAGAGAAATCCACATTGACCTTAAACAGCTTGTTAAATTCAGGATCATTTTCTTTGAGCAAATGATAAATATGACGATCACCGATGAGTACAATTTTTATTTTTAATGGTATAGGATCCGGTTCAAGCGTCAGATTTCTTGAAAAACCATGCAGCTCATCCAGTGGTTCTATGGTAATCGTTGATGATTTGATTGCTCGTTTCAGCCCTTCCCATGCATAGGGGTTGACCAGAATTTTGTCTGCATCCAATAATAAATAGCCGTCATTCGCCTTATGCAAAGAACCCGGTTTAATTAAAGTAAATGCAGTTAAAAGATTACCCAGCCCTAAAGCATTATCCGCTTTATTTTGTTCCCCTTCTCTGGGATTGTAGTAGGGCAGATGTTCAATTCGACCAATTAAATTGGAATAGGTGGGGTTGTCTTCAAAAATAATCGGCATATCATCCGTGCCTGAATTATCCACCAGAACATTAACCAGATAACGATGAAAGCTGGCCGTTTTACTAATATGCTTGCGTTTTTCTCCATTGTCTCTGGAATGAATATCCTCCTCATAAAATTCATCCAGATGATTGATAATGTCTTCTTTAACTTCAGTCAGATAATTTTTTACCTGTTCAAATCCGTCATACTCTTTAAACAGCTCCTCCATTGCCGAGTCAACCAGTTGAGTAACAATGTCCTTATCCAGAGCATCCAGTTGATCTTTGCCTTCCTGCTCCCAGACAGGAACTTTGCCCAGTGTTTCCTGGAGTAATTCCTGGTATTTATCAATACTCTTATTGAAAACTTTCTGAGTTTCTTCAGGTAATTTCTTAAAACTATCCAGGTTACTGATTTCACCCTCTACAATAGCAGATAAGGTATAACCACTGGGGGTGCGAATAACGGCAACCTGTTCTTTTTTTGCCTCATCAATCAGATCATTTAAGGCCTTATCACCCCGTGCATTAATCTCACTTTCAATCGTCTGAATCTGGGCCGTATATTCGTCACTTTGAAAGGCGGCAGTGATCAGCGATGATATCAGCTTAACCAGTTTTTCCATGGTTTCGCTCAAAGGTTTGGCAGTACCGGCAGGCAGGCGGAGAAATCGTGGATGCTGGGGGTATTCAAAATTATTGACATAACACCAGTCAAATGTTTCTTTACGATTCACATAGTGTTTTTTTAATAGATTTTTAATCAGTGCTGTCTTGCCGATCCCTTCTGAACCCAGAACAAATAAATTATATCCCTTGTGATTCATTCCTATACCAAATTCAATTGCTGCCAGGGCTCTTTTCTGGCCAATAATTTCATCTAATTTCGTCAGGTCTTCGGTTGTGCTAAAATTCAAATCATCGAGATCACATTTTTTGTACAATTGCTCCACAGACAAAACAGAGTGTGATAGGGTATTATGTTTACGAGTCATTCTATTTTTAATCCAGCGGGATAGTATTTTATAATAATGGCAGAAAAATATTCAAAGCACCACTCTCAAGCTAAAAACCGGAACAAAAGCCAGGCTAAAAAACAGGCCGAAGCCGGAGCAGATGATGAGCATTATATCAGTAAATCTCAGGCAAAGCGCGATGTCGAGGCGCTGCAGAAATTAGGCGGCAAACTGATTAAATTATCAAAAAACACCCTGGACAAGTTTGACCTGGACGAACGCCTGCTCGATGCCATACTCATGGCCCAAAGCATTCACAGCAATAGTGCAGGACGCCGCCAGTTACAGTTAATTGGCAAAATTATGCGTCATGTTGATTCCGAGGCAATACAACTTAAACTTGAACGTTACCAGAATCAGGCGGTTGAAGCGAACGCCTGGTTTCATAAAATTGAAATGTGGAGAGATCGTCTGTTGGCAGAAGGTGACTCAGCAGTTAATCAGTTGTTAAAGTCATACCCTGATATTGAACGTGCCCGCTTAAGACAATTGTTAAGAAATGCAAAAAAGGAATCTGAAAATAACAAACCGCCCAAAAGTGCCCGGCAGATATTTCAATATCTCAAGGAAATCATTCCGGAAAATGAATAAATGTTATTCTAGCCTTTTATTAAACCACAGGGTAATCTGGTATGTTCCAGAACAGGGAAATTTTTGCGGATCTTTTGTAAATTTTCAGCTTTAATGTCACTGATAGCAAAACCTGAACCACTGCTCAGACGGTCAATAATCCCGCCCCAGGGATCAACAATCATACTATCGCCATAAGTTTCACGACCATTTACATGATAACCGCCTTGCGCTGCAGAGACAACAAAGCACAAGTTTTCAATGGCTCGAGCACGATTAAGTACTTCCCAGTGAGCCTTACCGGTTGTTGATGTAAAAGAAGAGGCAATAGCAAATATCTCAACCCCCTGACTCACCATATAGCGAAATAATTCAGGAAAACGTAAATCATAACAAATCGCCAGCCCTAACTTACCAAATGGGGTATCAACGACGACGACCTGGTCACCGGCTTCAGTGAATGTTGACTCGTTATAAGCCCCGTGTTCACCCAGATCCATATCAAAAAGATGGATTTTATCATAGCGGGCAACCACTTCTCCCTGATCATTAAATAACAGAGAAGCAGTAATAACCTTATCGGAAGATTCTGATTTTAAAGGTAGAGTACCGCCCACGATCCAGAGCTTTTTTTCTTTTGCAATAGAAGACAAAAACATTTGAATGGGTGACTTGTCCAGATCATTATCCTGCCGAGGATCGGCAATATAATCTTCTGCCACTGATAGGATATCTGACTCTGACATACCCATGTGTGCGAAATTTTCAGGTAAGACAATTAACTCAGCACCCTGCTTTGCAGCATCTGAAATAAGCCTTTTCGCTTCACTTAAATTTGCACTGACATTCGGCCCGGAAGCCATCTGGATCGCCGCTACTTTAGCCATTTTCCTCTACTACACCTTTTTTAATCACAAACCCTGATATTTTTAACGATTAAGACCTGAATTACAAGTCTAGTAGCTCAATGTAGCGAGATCAAGTTCATAATTTTCAAGGAAATTCTGATTCATCTGTATCAAGTACTTTATTAGTATCATCAGTACTTTCTTCAAAATGAAATAAACTTTTTACATTGTTAAGTGTTTTCTTACTTGTTTTATCTCTTTCAATAACCGGCTCATCCCAGGTTCCTTTTACCGTATAATCATAGGCTGTAATCTTGTTGAGTTGCTCACCCAGTATTTTTTGCCCGACCCAGGCAACCGCTGCACCTGCCGGTCCGGCAACCGCTGCGCCTGCAATTGGCAGAGTAGCAGAAACATTAGGGATTACTGTCACACGCTGATCAAAATCTTGTTTAACCATACCGGTTCGTCCTGTCAGTAAAATCCTGGCACTGGGAGCTATAATAAGTAAATTGTCTGTATGAGCATTACCCTCTTTAAAACGAAAATCTCCTTTAATTTCATCAAACTTAAAGCCTTTATCTTTAACATCTGAGAAATCCAGGGTAATTCTTCGAGCCAAAGCATTCATGTTCAACAGTCCTAACAAACGCCCTGCTGCTCCCGGCTGGGCCTCAAGATAGGTACCTTTTTTAACACTAAGAGAGAGATCGCCTTGTAAACCCTGCTTACTAAAATCCACTGGCGAACCTGCCCAATTTAAAGCAGCCGAGACCATAAACTCGCCATTACGCATCAACTCTCCATAGCCAATATGATTGGAAAGATCTTCTATAGAAGGTATAGAAACTTTTGCTTCTAAATCGACTTGTGGATTTTTTTTCAAGCGATGCCACTTAGCCTTGCCTTCAAGTGTCAGAAACTCCCCCTGCAGTGTTAATGAATCAAATACAATTCCCTGAGCCACTCGACTTGATTTAATAGTAAAATTTCCTAAGCTGTTTTCTCCCAGCTGCAGAGATTCAATAGTTCCATTGAGCAGCGGGAACTGTTCCGGCTTCAGCGAGCTAATTTCATTTTTTTCTATTGTATTAGCCTTTGTTTTTTGTACCGGTTCTTTTTTTAACGCAGGTAAAATCAGTTTTTTTATTGCCAGCTCAACTGGAATGAGGGCTTCTTTGTTTACTTCTTTTTTAACTATTTCAGGTGACTGAGAGGCAAAGAATATCTGCCATTGAGCAAAAGGAACCTGGGTTAAACTACCTGATAGTTTCAAAGTATTTTGTTTAGGCAAGCTGGACTTCTTACTTTCAAAAGCAATATTACCTTTCAACAGCTTTAATTGTTTTTCAGAAGTATCAAACAGGAAAACTGAAGATAAAAAATTTGTATATGCAATATTCAGACGAGCTGTTTGTGCAGGCTTTTTCATTAATGAATAGCTCACATTTAATGTTCTGGAATCCTTTGCCTGTTTTGCCAAAGGGGGCGGAAGCTTTGATGATAAGCCCTTCAGGTCACTACTTATATTAAATGCCAGCATTCGTTGTTTATTAGGCAGTTCAATATCCAGACGCATTTTGGTTTTACCGGTCAGCTGATGTTTAAAAGGCATGAGTGATGCTGGCAGAAAATTAAATTTAGCTGAGTTTTTGACTGAAACATTAGTGTCAATCCTTATACTCATTGCAGGATCTTTACTTGAATGTCGGGACTGTTTTTCAGTCTTAATGGCAATTTTTGCATGATGCCCCATAATATTTGCGGTTAATCTTTTAGCACTAATTAAATTATTATGAATCAGTACATCTCCCTTGAGATGTTCAATAAAGCCTTTTCTACGTTCAAATCCCGGAGGATAATAATCAGCATCATTAAAACTTACTGTCACTTTACTATCTGGTTTTTTCTCTTTAAGAGGGATGGTAATATCAAGATTAATGCCAATATTATCCTTGGCATCTAAAGTTGCAATCAAATCATCAGAAGCCATTTTTGACTGTTTTAAAAACTGATGGGCATCATTAACATCAGCATTTATATCTCCCTTAATAGTTAAAATTTGAGCGAGATACTCTGGTAAATCAACAGAGATATTATTCGAAACAGCAGAAAGTGTTTTTGCATAATGTGAATCAACAATCATACCTTGTTCGGTAAATTGCACCTGTGCTTTGATGTCTGTTAACTTTGGCCAGCCTTTTTGATATTCAAGAACAACATCACTGGTATTAAAAACAATATCCATCTTGCCATCATGATTCTTATATGGAAAATGACTTAAATTCCCCCGATACACAACACCGCCATCTGTTCCCCATCCGGAAATAATTGACTCATCCAGCCACTTCACCAGGCCGTTGCTCATTTTGGTAACGGGTA
>Ga0209013_10002472_pt1 | contig 16740 bp, 18 predicted proteins | sample Cruoilmetagenom2_FD_187291 | JGI IMG/M metagenome (GOLD analysis project Ga0209013, IMG submission 187291) | Oil polluted marine microbial communities from Coal Oil Point, Santa Barbara, California, USA - Sample 2 (SPAdes) (version 2) | ecosystem: Environmental > Aquatic > Marine > Oil seeps ...
GTACATGCTATACTAATGAAGGATTTAAACGAAAAAGGAGTGTTTTAAATGACAAAAAAAGGTTATATCTTAATGGATTCTGGTGAAAAAATTGAATTTGATCTATTCCCAAATGAGGCACCAAACACAGTTGCAAACTTTGAAGAGTTAGCAAACAGCGAATTCTATAACGGAGTAGTATTCCACCGTGTAATTCCTGGTTTCGTAAGTCAAGGTGGAGACCCAACTGGTACAGGTATGGGCGGTAGCGGCAAAAACATTAAATGTGAAACAGCTGGAAACCCACACAAACACCAAGCAGGAAGCCTTTCAATGGCACATGCTGGTAAAGACACTGGTTCTAGCCAATTCTTTATCGTACACGCACCTCAACCACATTTAGATGGTGTTCATACTGTTTTCGGTCAAGTTACAAGTGGACTTGAAGTAGCAAAAGCTATGAAAAATGGCGCTAAAATGGAAAAAGTAGAAGTTTTCGACGCTGAATAAGAAAACTGAAAGACGCCGCTTTGCAGCGCAAAGCATACTCTTTCTTGAAACAAGCAAAAAGCAGCTCCCCAATAATTGGGGAGCTGCTTTTTCTTATAATAAAAATGATATGCCGAATATAAGTAGAAGAGGCACGAGTAAAACAATCCAACTTATAGGATGAGCAAAATTTAAAGTCCATCCTACACCAAATCGCTTTTCTACCATAATACTTGGATCGTTTTTGTTCATGTAAAACATCCCGCCCTTCCAATATCGGTCCTCGTCAACAGCTATCTTGTTTTCTATGGCTGGACTGTTTTCTTCTACTTTTAATCGAGATCCACTTTGTCCTACTTTAATTACATAAATGCCAACAACTGCAAATGTTAGTATTAAGAAAGTTAGAGGGAGAGCCCACATGATAAGAGATGAGGATATCTCGGGATGAATCGTCTGCAAGTGAAAATATCCCATCATAAGTGTTATTCCAATAGTGATAAAGAGCGCTAACAAACTCGTATATTTTCGAAATGCTAGTTGCTGCACAAGTGAAGCTTTTTTATTGGCTGGATTAAGGCGAGCTCCCGAAAATTTCATGCCTTCACTCATCATAAGGAACATACCTTGCATCACAAGTAAAATAAGTGGCAGTGCAACTACACTAAAATATGTTTTTTTGCTGAACGCGTCTGCTTCTCCTGTAGGTCCCCAGTGAGTAGGAATCATCTCTGGCATTTGGTCATATTTCATAAATGTATATATGATTAAACCTATAGTAACAAACATAGGAATGATAAAGAGTACACGGGGTATTAGTTTGAGCTTTTCCTGAAACTTTACATCTACTACTCTCACTTCACTTTTCCCTATTAACCACCCTTGTGTTTCTTTTAGTCTTTTCATTCGAAGATGCATCATAAAATAATAGCCAATGCTCACAAACAACGTTGTAAACTGAACTCCTACACTCACTAAAGCTAACGTTTCTTCTGCCGGATTTTGAGTTAAAGCCCACCAGAGATAGACCCCAAAAATAATCATTCCGAACGTTAGTACAACCGTCGTATACGTATTTTTTAATTTTATCACCACTGAATCTTTTGTATGACTATCTGGTATATACACGCCAAATGCTTCTGTTGGCTTTAGAAATTTCGGCATAAATGCTTGTAAAATAGTTATAAATAATAGGATGAATCCAAAGAGTGCAATAATCATTCTTTCCCCTCCTCAATATTCTGTACGAGCTTGCGTACCATCTCTACTAGTTCTTCTTCTGAGAGCTTTCGAACTAATCCCTCTGTAATAATTGGTCGTAGCTGAGCTTCAAGTTTTTGCTTTTCTTCCTCTGTTGCCTTCGGAATACCACTTGGTCGAATAATTACACCTGATTTTGCCACTATTTGTATAAACTCTTTTTCCTCTAGATAGTGATATGTCTTATTTACTGTATGCATATTCATCCCAAGATCACTCGCAAACGCTCTAACAGACGGTAGCGAGTCACCTGGCTTTAACTCACCTCGTACTATACCTTCCATAAGTTGGTGTGCCAACTGCAAATAGATGGGGACATCAGAATTAGATTCTATTTCAATAAACATGAGTCACCCTCCCTTATTTTGTTCTATATATAGCATAACACATTTGTTCTATATATAGTAGAGCAAACAACAATAAAAAAATCCTACTTAGACTCTAAGTAGGATTGATATTTAGTTCAAAAGATATTGTTTTCCTTTTTCATAATAGATTTGCATTTCCTGAGAAGGAACCATTCCTCCGCCAGTTGCCCAAACTATATGAGTAGTTTTTTTCAAGGGTACTCCTTGTGTTGTTAAATGAATTGGTCCTGTCATGCCCGCAAGTGCAGACGGTTCTAATAGAATATTTTCTGTGTCAGCCAATAAAGCTAAAAGCTCATAAAGTGTTTTATCTTTAATCGTGAAGCTTCCACTTATGAGCTGCTCCAACGTTTTTCCTACAAACCCTGATGGTCGACCTACAGCCAGTCCATCTGCAACTGTTTTGTTATCAAGGCCGATATCAGCTACTGAAATATTTTCATGTAATCCGGTCATTAAACCAAGTAGCATGCAAGGGGAGTTCGTAGGCTCTGCAAAAAAGCACTGCACATAGTCCCCGAATATTAGTTTTAGTCCAAACGCCACTCCTCCTGGCCCACCACCAACTCCACAAGGCAAATATACGAAAAGCGGATGTTCGGCGTCGACAATGATTTGCATTTGTTCTAGTTGAGTTTTCAACCTACTTGCTGCAACAGCATATCCGACAAATAAATCGATGGAATTTTCGTCGTCGATAAAAAAGCACTTTGAATCTTTCTCCGCCTGTTTCCTACCTTCCATCACCGCAATACTATAGTCAAAGTCATACTCTACAACCGTTACGCCTTTTGAACGAAGCATATCCTTTTTCCATTGTTTCGCATCACTAGACATATGCACAGTTACTCGAAATCCTAATTTGGCACTAATTATTCCTATGCTTAGTCCAAGATTTCCAGTAGAACCTACTGCAATCGAGTAATTTGAGAAAAACTGTCTAAATCTATCGGTTGAGAGAATAGCATAATCATCTGTTTCTTCCAATAAACCTTCTCGCATCGCAAGTTGCTCTGCAATTTTAAGCACCTCATAAATACCACCACGGGCCTTTATAGATCCTGAAATTGGTAAGGCATTATCACATTTTAACAGCAATTCTCCATCAAACTCTGTATGAAAGAATTTTTTTATGGAAGATTCCATTGTAGGAATTTTTACAAGTGGAGACTCAATAATCCCCTTTGCTTTTGCTGTTTCTGGAAAAGCAATACATAAATAAGATGCAAAGCGATCTAAACGATCGCTAGCATCTTGAACCATTTCAGCAGTAACAGAAACATTTTTTAATGCCTCTTCTGAATCTATTTTATTTGGATTAAACCATATTATTTCTTCTTTCCTTTGCATCTTGGAGATTAAGGGGAATTTCATTTCTAATTGTTGGTTATTCATCGTTGTAAACCCTTTCTATTCTAAGCTCAACACATGCGTAGTATCCGGAGAGCGCTCGTCAAATTTAAACCCGTTAGCACGGTAAAATGAATCTGCCTTTGCGGACTCTGTTTTAGTTGTTATTTCCTTAAAGTGACCTTTGGCATTTTCAGAAACCACTTTCAACAGTTCGCTTCCTATACCCTTTCGACGATGCTCAGGTAATGTATAAAATCGATATAGTCTTGCGGAGTTGTCAGCTTCACTAGCAGTATTTTTAAACAAACCACCTAGTGCTACTAGTTCATCTTCATCCCATGCTCCATAAATTGCCTCTCCTTGTTCGCTGAAGCGATGTGTCCCGTCTTCATATTCGGAAGCTAATCTGGATACAAAACGATACCCTTCCTTTTCACTTTCTTGAATTAGTTTGGATACGTTGACTGCGTTCAAATCTGAAATATTTTTCACTTCGATTGACATATACGTTCCTCCATTCTATTTTTGAAAAATGAACTCTTTGTTACTTTCTATATAGGAAGGCAAATCCCCTCTATATGTTTAATATATTACCATCATCCATGCTTTATACTGTCCTGCTTAGTAGACGTCATTTATAACCGGGGTTTATTTTGCTGAGTCTGTTGAAGCAAGTAAAATCACTGTATCGTTTGCTTATGGCAGAACTTATGAGGAACATTAACGTCCCTATATTAAATTAACCAGAGGAGTGAGACGATGGGATTTTGGTATTTCTTAATACTATTCGTAGGAATATTTTTAGTAATTAAGGGGCTACTTGGAAACAAAAAATTCATTACAATAATTGTTGGACTATTATGTATTGCGTTATCAATATTTATGTTTTCTTCAGGAAGTGCTGAAATCATTTCAGAATTATTTCATTTGAATTAGAAGATGAGCAGTTTAAAGTCATGCCCGCAGATAGAATTTTCATATATATTAAATAAGCCCATGCTAGTCAATCAGCATGGGCTTTCGTTTATTATTTTATAGCAGCTAATCTAGCTTCTACTTCTTCTTCAGATAATTTATGTTCTACGATGTAACGATTGCGTGGATGCTCGCGGCATTCGTCCGAACAGCTGCGCAGATACTTATGTTCGTTTTCTTCTGAGCAAAGAATTTTGTCATTACAATCAGGATTTGCGCAGTTTACATAACGCTCACATGGCTCCCCTGTGAAATGGTCTTTACCAACCACGACATGCTCTACCTGGTTTACCGGGACAGCGATACGCTCATCGAATACGTACATTTGTCCATCCCAAAGTTGTCCACGTACTTCTGGATCCTTGGCGTAAGTTGCAATTCCACCATGTAGTTGACCTACACCCTCAAAGCCTTCTCTTACTAACCATCCTGAGAATTTTTCACAGCGTATTCCGCCAGTACAATACGTAAGTACTTTTTTACCTTCGAACATTTCTTTGTTTTCAATCATCCAGTCTGGTAGGTCCCGGAAGTTGCGAATTTCTGGACGAATCGCACCACGGAAATGTCCTAGATCGAATTCATAATCATTACGAGCATCAATGACAACTGTATCCTCTGCCTGCATTTGTTCGAAAAACTCTTTTGGAGAAAGGTATTGTCCTGTTATTTCATTTGGATTAATATCGTCCGCTAATCCTAAATGCACAATCTCTTTTTTAGGACGTACATGCATTTTTTTAAAGGCATGTCCTTCTGCTTCATCTATTTTATACACCATGTCAGCAAATCGTTCGTCTGCCTTCATCATGTTCATGTATGCCTCAGTTTGTTCAATCGTACCTGAACAAGTTCCGTTTATTCCTTCGTCTGATACTAAAATACGCCCTTTTAACCCGATTTCTTTACATGCTGCAAGATGTTCTTGCGCAAATGTTACTGGATCTTCAATCGGGACATATTTATAGTAAAGTAATACTCTGTATGCATTTGTGTCCATTTTTTACTCCACCTTTTCTAATTTTGTCCACCGTATAATATACCAAAAAAAACAGCAAATGTTAAATAGATTGTTTCTTTTTAAAATTTAAAAAGCAACTCAAAGACTTGAGATAGAAAGTTTAAATTCTCTTTTAGGTACTCTGTTTAATAGTAGAGCCACCATATACTGTATTTAAGCAGTTTGGTGTGAAGGTTTTACAGTACTTGTAGAGAATCTAATATAGTGGCAGTGAGTTTATTTAAAATAATTTACCGAGTAGATAATAACAATTTCCAGAAGTAGGTGACCTTAATATTATGTTAGCATCCAAAAGCATTTTAAATACCTGGATGAAGTTTGATGATTTCCCCATGGAGACATTGACAAAAGTTTGGTTTTACCACAAAAATAGCGTAACAAAACAAAGAGATGTTTCTCTTATGAGAGAACACCGGCATCAATTTGGTTTATCGGGTAATTGCTTTGACCTTGCATTTCTGTTACTTGATGAATTTAAAAAGGATGGTATCACTGCCTATCCGATAGGCCATAACTTAAATACCCCTCATGCTCATGTTGCAGTCATCGCTTTAGATGAGTTAGGTAACCGTTTTTTTTGTGATTTAGGAGACCAATGGTTAAGACCAATCTTAATAGATACCGACACCCAAGAATATACTGATGAAAAACTCAATGGTTTTTTTCCAGCAGCAACGATTCAAGTGAAACCAAGCAAACGCGGTATAGAGATCCTTTACCACAGACCAAATGGGAAAATATCGAATCAGGTATTTGATACTAAACCAATAGAAATGAATTACTTTATGCAAGCCGCCGAGTTCTCTCAAAACTTTATTAAGCCGCGACCTTTATTAGAATGTAGAACTCCTTTTAAAAATGAAATTGCACATTGGGAATTCTATAACTGGGAAAGTTTTTTAAGTACAAGTGAGGGGTTGTTTAATGAACCGAAGTTGCATTCAATAGAAGATTGGGCTGAAAAAATAAATGATATAACTGGTTATGATCTGCAGTTTTTAGTGGATGTCCTAAAGCAATACAAGGAATTATCTACCCTGGAATAATAGAATTTTAGTATATCGTATCTCCATCAAAAAGATTAAGTTGAGCTCCATAGGTAAGGCGTTAGAATATGTTTATGCTATTTACGGGAGCATAACAAAAAACGAACAAGCAAGCATATGAATGCCTCTTGTTCGTTTATATATTCTTGTCTATTTTGTTTTATTGGCAATTTCTATCGCACGATTGGTACCTTCTGCAGCTGCATCTAGCGCTTCCTGAGCATCCATTCCTTGGTATAGATTTTCAAGAGCCGTTACAATCTGTTGACGTGATTCAGGAAATACCGATATTAAAGCACCTTGTGTTGCAATAGAAGGCTCAGTGCTTTGCAATTGATCTACAGTAACTTTTAACTGTGGTGTAACCTCCCATGCATCTTTGACGTTTTGTTCTTCATATGCAGATGGGTTAATGGCGAAGTACCCTGTTTCTAAGTGCCATCTTGCTTGAATCTCTGGCGTAGTTAAGTATTTCATAAATTCCCAAGCTGCTTCTTGTTCTGCTTCTGCAATTCCTTTAGACATCCATAGGGATGCACCACCAATTACAACACCATTACGTTTTACTTCGTCTGCGTATGGAATATATGCTGCTCCTACTTCAAAAGGAGCGTTATCAATAATACCTTTTACCCCTGCAGAGGAATCCATATACATTGCAACTTTTCCAGATTGGAATGCTGCGCGAATATCATCCCAATTTGTTCCAAAGTTCCCGAAAGTTCCTGCTTTGTTCATCGTGTCTAAAAAATTGAAGGCATTTAGTCCTTCTGGTCCATTGAAAGTAGCTTCTGTTGCATCACCAGCACGACCATTTTCTTCATTTACATATAGACCACCTTGCGTAGCAACTAACTCTTCAAAAAACCATCCATATGTCAGCATGGAGAAACCTTTCATATCATCTGTTTTCAATTTTGCAGCTGCATCAATAACCTCCGAAAATGTTTCTGGGGCTTTTTCTGGATCCAGACCAGCCGCTTTAAATGCATCTTTGTTATATAGCATTACGGGTGTTGATGAGTTAAATGGCATAGAGTATAACTGATCATCTACCGTGTAATAATTTAATATATTTTCTTCCAGCTGAGAAAGGTCATATTTGTCTTTATCGATAAAATTCTGGATTGGCTCTACAAAGCCACTATCAATCATATATTTTGTTCCTACTTCAAATACCTGCGTTATGGCTGGGGCATCTTTTGTACCTCCAACACTACGAAGCTTCGTTAATGATTCTTCATATGACCCTTGGAATTCTGCCTGCACTTCATATTTATCCTGAGATGCATTAAAATCTGCAACAATAGCATCTAAAGAAGTCTGACCTGCTCCAGACATTGCATGCCAAAAGGAAATAACTGTTTTGCCTTCTTCAGTGGTAACTACTTCTTTTTCTGTTTTTCCCTCATTACCATCCTTTTCAGACGAACTACTATCACTGTTGGTACATGCTACTAAAGCAAAAAGACTAAGTAATAATAAAGCTAAAAATCCAAATTTAGATGATTTCCTCATAATTAACGTACACCTCTTTTTTAGTTTTGAACAACCGTTATTTTAGAGCTCCTTGCGTTAACCCTTTTTGTAATTGCTTTTGACCTAAAAATAATAATAGTAGTGTTGGTATGATTACTACAATTACACCTGCCATAACCACCCCCCATTCTGTTGCTACTTCTTGCGATTGAAGTTGCTTCAAACCGATTTGGACGGTACGAACCGAGTTATTGGTTGTCACTAAAAGTGGCCATAAATACATATTCCATGTTGTCAAAAACCCATAAGCCCCTAATGTAACAAGACTTGTTTTTGAAACAGGTAATACTACTCGAAAGAAAAATCCAAACTTACTCAATCCTGCTATTTGCGAAGCCTCATGAAGTTCTTTTGGAATAGTCTTAAAATGTTGTCTCAGTAAAAATGTCCCAAATGCTAAAGCAAAAAACGGCAATGTCATTCCTTGATAAGTATTAATCCAATCTAGTTTTTGGATGGTGAAAAAGTTTGGAATCATCGTCGCTTCCCACGGAATCATCATTGTCGAGATAAATAAGAAAAAGATAAAGTCTCTACCCTTAAACGAGATAAAAACAAATGCATATGCAGCCAAGCTACAAACAACTAACTGACCAAGCATTACTCCCAGTGAAACGACAAAACTATTGATCAGGTAATTAAATAAAGGAAGCCGATCAAACACCTTTACATAATTATCAAGACTAAAGGTAGACGGTAGTAACTTTCCAGATAAAATCTCTCCACCCGTCATGAAACTTATCATAAATGCGTAAATGATTGGAAAAAACATAATAATTGATGTAACAATCAATAAGAAATAAAGAATTAGCTTTTTCCATACCCTCATTGGTAATGCACCTTCTTTTCCCCAAGCTTAAATTGTAAAATTGTTACGATTAAAATACATATAAACAAGAACACGGCCTGGGCACTCGCTGTTCCGAATTGATAATTGATGAACGCTTCTCTATAAATGGAATATACGATTAAATTGGTAGATTGAGAGGGTCCACCTTTCGTTAAAATATCAATTTGTCCAAAAGTTTGAAAAGCATTTATAAGTGAAATGGTAATGATGAAAAACAAAGTTGGAGAGAGCATAGGGATTGTAATCCTCTTTAATCGATACCAATAACTAGCACCATCAATACGTGCACTCTCGTATAAATACTCATCAATGTTTTGTAAACCACCAAGTATTATCAAAAAGGAAAACCCTGTATTTAGCCAAATAGTCGAGAGGGACACTGAAAATAATGCCCATGTTGGATCTAATAGCCATTCAATTTGTGGGAGATTAAAGATATTCAAAAATTTATTGAACATCCCAACACTTGGGTGAAATAAAAATAACCAAACGACTGAGGAGGCTGCTACAGATACCCCCATTGTGGAAGCATAGATCGTTCTGAAAAACCCGATTCCTCTCAGTTTTTCATTTGCAAGTAACGCTAAAATGAGGGCAATAATGATTCCTGTTGGAACTGTATACAAAACAAATAAGAACGTTGCTTTAATACTATTGAGAAATGCATCTGATTCTAGTAAATAAGTATAGTTTTCTAGACCCACAAAAATCGCAGCTTCACCTGCTTGATCTGTTAAAAAGAAGCTTAAGTAAATAGTTCGAAACATCGGATAAAAAACAAATACTGTAAATAGTATAATGGAGGGCAATAAATACAATAGGGCGGTCCTCACATTAGATGACCGTTGCCAATAGCTAATTTTTCTTCGTTTGGTTACCGTCGTCATACAAATACCTCTTTACCAAATACATGATTTTCGACGTCTGATGGAGTTTTAATAATTTTCTTTGTCTCACTATCAAAGAAGCAGAAGGATTCATAATTCATCATTAAAGGAATATTATCGCCTATTTCAATTTGCCATTGTCCACTCCACTTAACTTGCCAGGATTCCCCATTTAATAAAAAGGTGAAAATTGTTTCATTACCTAAAATTTCTACATTGGAAACTTCCACTATGAATTTGTCTTTTTCCACTGTCTCTTTGGTTGCTGCTTTAATATGCTCAGGTCGTATCCCTACAATTATTTGTTCAGTTAAATAATGCGCATCTGCTGTTGGTATTGGAATCACAATAGAATCGCTTAATCGAATTGTACTCGTTATTTTATCGCCAACACCGGTTGCTAGATTCATAGGAGGTGAACCTATAAATGTAGCGACAAAAGGGTTAGCCGGATTATTATAAATGTCGATAGGCTTGCCTATTTGCTGGATGGATCCTTCATGGAGAATCATTATTCGATCACCCATAGTCATTGCTTCAATTTGGTCATGTGTCACATAAATCATCGTAATTCCTAAACGTCTTTGGATTTGCCTTATTTCAGAACGCATATGTGCCCGTAGCTTTGCATCTAAATTAGATAGGGGTTCATCCATTAAACAAATAGGTGCTTCTGTTACAATTGCTCGAGCTAATGCGACTCTTTGACGCTGACCACCCGATAACTCTCTAGGTTTCCGCTTTAAGTAATCCGTCAACCCAAGCATTTCTGCTACTTCACTTGTTCGTTTAGCTCGCTCTTTTTTATCAATTTTTTTTACATGTAAACCAAATTGAATGTTGTCTTCAACCGATAGGTGAGGATATAATGCATAGTTTTGAAACACCATGGATAAATCTCGTTTGCTTGGTGGCAAGTCATTCACTTCTATGTCACCAATTTTCAAGGTCCCACCCGTTATATCTTCTAATCCCGCAATCATTCGAAGCATTGTACTTTTTCCGCATCCTGAAGGACCGACGAGAACAAAAAATTCCCCCGGTTCAATAGTTACGTTAATATTGGATATAACGTTAGATTGCTTATCATACGATTTCGAGATATCAATCAATTCAACCCTCTTCATAGCATTCCATCCTCTCTACCTTTATCAAGTAAAATTATAGTGACGACCTAGCTAAAATAGATGTTAATTATTCCAATAAACTCATTCTACTAGACAAAACTTTATAATGTAAAGTAATTGTCAGTTTTTACTGAATATTTACACTTTTAACTAAATCTTATTAAAACTTTACTAGAAAGGAGTCTCTCATGCGCTTATTATTTACTATACTAGTAAGTTTATGTTTAATAGCAGGCTGTGATAACTCGGAAAACAGTATACAACCAATTTCCAACGACAAGTTATTAATCATAGCGCACCGCGGGGCTTCTGCTTTTGCACCGGAGCATACGATGACTGCTTATGAGATAGCCCACCATGCGGATGTAGACTATATTGAAATAGATTTACAAATGACAAAGGATGGAGTATTAGTTGCTATGCACGACGAAAAGGTTGATCGTACAACAGATGGACTTGGCTTTGTAAAGGAGTATACGTTGGAAGAATTGAAGCAGTTAAATGCAGGGAAATGGTTTAATGAAGCATATCCAGATTTGGCTAACAAAGAGTTTGAACAAGAGAAAGTCCCCACCTTAGAAGAGATTTTTGTTCAGTTCGGGGATGATGTAAATTATTATATTGAGTTAAAGTCACCACGTATTTATAAGGGAATGGAAGAGAAGCTTTTCAGTTTATTAAAAAAGTATGATTTATTAGGAGAGGACCACACCTTGCCAAAAGTTATTGTGGAGTCGTTCAATGAGGATACTTTAACAAAGTTTCATACACTAGAGCCGACGCTTCCTCTTGTTCAACTGTTTAGTTTCAAAGAGAAAGCTGCGTTATCTCATTTAGATTATGAACGTTTGCAAACTTATGCTAGTGGAATTGGGGTTAATTTAAAATCGGTCGATCAAGAATTTATTCACGAAGCCCAATTAAATGGAATGCAGGTGCATCTATATTCTATTAAAACTGAAAATGAAATGAAGAATGCGATCCATCTTGATGCAAACGGGGTATTTGTTGATAATCCCATCTTAAGTGAGCTCCAGTAGAAAGTTAACTTCCTGCTTGAAGCGCATACTCACATAATTTATGGAAGCTTGCTTCAAATTTTTCATTGTCTTCTTTTTGACGTTTCTTAGGACCCTTTAAGCGTCCCCCTGCCTGTCTAATTTTCTTAGATATATGGCGACTGTCTAACAGTTGGTCAATGTTCTCAGGTGTATACCATCGTCCGTTTTGATCGATTGCAAAACCTTGCTTAGCCAATACCATTGCCGCTAGGCCATAGTCTTGGGTAACGACTATGTCCCCTTTTTTCACTCTATTTACTAGAACAAAGTCTACTGCATCTGCTCCTTTAGATACCATTATTGTATCTGCACCTTCTCGTTGCATATAATGCGCAGTATCACATAGTAAAGTAACGTTCATTTTAAACTTTTTCGACACAAAAATCGTTAAATCTACTACTGGACATCCGTCAGCATCAACTAAAACATTTACCATTTTACGCACCTCATTTTCACTTGCTTATCCTTACATTATATTATATCCAATCTAGTAAAGTATAATCTGTCGGAATTGCCTTTAAACCTTCCTACTTATCCTTATCTTTGAAAAAAAAACGCCCAAATTTCTGGACGTTTACTTTTCATATGCTCCTAAAATTTCTACTGCTTTTTCTGTTACCGACGTATCTACCGCCTTATCAAAATCTACATCCCCACTAATAGCTCCGTTTTCTTTGTATGCATTATATTGTTTTAATACATCATCTAAAAACATTGTACCGTCTGGGTTTAATCCAGTTACAAATACTTTTTCCCAAAGCGAAGTATCTTTTAGAGATGTATGCTTTGTCATGATGTCTATAATTTCAGCTTTGTTCTCCCCTTTAATAAAGGCATCATTGTAATCACGAACCCCTTTTAAATAGGCAGCCATGAACCGCAGCGAGACCTCCTGTTCATCACTCATGAACTGTGGTGAACCTAATACCATAGCAATTTGAGACTCAGGTGCATAGTCAGTCGCATCTCCAAACCGTTGATGAAATCCATTTTCAACACCTTGCGCTATTAATGGCTCAATTTGTAATGCTGCATCAATCGAGCCATTTTCAATTGCACCTAGCATACTTCCGAAATCTGCAAGTAATACAAGCTCTACATCCTCAGTTGTTAATCCAGCATGCTTTAGCATTTCCAAATAGATATATTCATCAATCGAGTTTTTAGAGGATATTGCAATTTTTTTACCCTTAAAATCTTCATAACTTTTTATTTCATCTACCATTTGATTTCCAATTACAAATGAAAAATAAGATTTCCCTGGAACATTATGCCCTTTGTCTGCAATAATTTTCACGTCAATTCCTTGTGCAATAGCATTAAAGAATGACGCAGTCGATACTCCTCCTGCGATATCTACATCTCCAGAAGCAAGGGCCGGCAACATTTCATCACTATTCGAGAACACCGCAAACTCTACATCTATATTGTAATCCTCAAAGTACCCTTTTTCTTTTGCGATATAAAACCCAGCTCCAGAGGCAGATCCATCCTCAGCGATAACAACCTTAACCTTTTCCTCTAGTGGTGCAAGATCTCCTGAAGGATTTTCTTTACTCACCTCATCATCTACTTTGGATGAACTGTCCTTATCTTTAGAACTACATGCACTTAGTAAAAGTACAAAAGATACTACAATTAAAAAGCCCCACTTTTTCACATATTTCCTCCTTACTTTCTCGACTTTTGAACTTCCTGCTGTAGATGATTCCAGATCGCTATAAACTGCTCCGCCATTTCCAGATTGGCACGAACTTGCTCCATCGTACGTGGTCTTGGCAGAGGTACTTTTATCTCTTCTACTATCTCTCCCGGTTGAGCACTCATCAATACAATACGGTCACTTAATAACAAAGCCTCATCGATACTATGCGTAATAAAAATCACCGTTTTTTTCGTCTCAGACCAAATAGATAGCAGCTCTTCTTGCAAGATGAACTTGTTCTGTTCATCCAGCGCTGCAAATGGTTCATCCATTAGCAATATTTCCGGATCATTTGCAAAAGCTCGTGCAATACTTATCCGTTGTTTCATGCCCCCTGAAAGTTCTTTTGGGTATAGCTTTGAGAACTTTGTAAGACCAACTTTCTTTAAATAATAATTGGTTTGCTTTCGAACAAACTCTTTAGGCAGATGACGCATATTCAGTCCAAATGCTACATTTTCTTCTACAGTCAACCAAGGAATAACTCCCTTTTCTTGAAATACCATTGATTGCAATGGCCGGAAGTCTGTATCTGATTCTATTGAAAATGTACCCGAACTTGGTTGTTCCAGGTCAGCAAGTATTCGTAGTAAAGTTGTTTTTCCACATCCACTTGGACCAACTATACAGACAAACTCTCCTTCTTCTACGTTTAACGTAATATTTTGTATAGCTGTCACACTATTATTTTTTTTATAAAATACTTTCGTGAGATTATCAATAGAAATTTTTACTGGTTGGTCCATCTAATCACCTCCAAGGGATAATTTTTCTTTGTAGTCCGCGTAATAAAAGAGAAAACATAAATCCAAAGAAAGAAATGAGGATCAATCCGACGAACATTTCTTTTAACATAAACGCTTTATAGGAAGTCCAGATTAAATAACCGATACCTGATGTTGCCCCCATCATCTCAGCTGCGACAATCGTCAGTAGCGCAATCGCCTGCCCCATTTGAATTCCTTCTAACATAACTGGAAGGGCGCCCGGGAAAGCAATTCTAAGAAAGAAATCAGTGGGGCTTGCACCATAATTTTTGGCTACGTCTAAGTGAACTTTTTCTATATTCAATACGCCAGCGACAGTATTAATAACCACTGGGAAAAATACACTTCCTGCAATAGTAACAACTTTTGAAAAATCTCCAATACCAAAAAGGATAATGATGATCGGTAGTAAAGCCAAAGTCGGGATAGGCATAAATGCCATGACAATCGGTGAGATAAAATGACGGATCGGGGCGTACAATCCCATTAGTAGCCCAATAATTATTCCTGGTATTACACCTAATAAAAATCCAGCGGCTATTCTATACAAAGAGACAGAAATATGTGTCCATAACAACCCACTTGTCATCAATTCAAAAAATGTAGAAACAATGGCAGATGGGGGTGGAAAAAATCGTATATCAAGTACACCTGTTCTTGAACAAATTTCCCAAAGTAAAAGAATGAAAATAGGAGAAATAATGGTTAATAATTGTTTTCCTCTCTCTTTTACCTGTCGCTTCTTCCATTCTTGTTGTTCCATTTCATAGGGATTGTATAATTTACCCTCTTTTTCCTCGTGCATTTTTCACCACCTCTTGTAAAAATAATATGATGAAAGGGGAATTTGTGTGAAAGACATACGGTATACTAGATAGTATCTATCAGAATTTTCTAGTTTGACAGAAAAGACGTAGGATGATAAATTGGTAAATATTTGGGGGAGGTAATTTATTTGTCGTCGAAGGAGTTAACTTCTAATAGGGAAATGCCATATTTCGTTATTAGTGTTATTTTCAGTTTGTTATTATACATACTTGCTATCGTGTCTTTATTTGGTATAGCTATTTTATTAATTCTTTTCGTATTTTTGCTTTATGCTAATGTAGTTATGCTCGGCTCTATTCGAGGAAATGGGATACGTATTAGTGAAAAGCAATTCCCGGATGTATACGCGCGTGTCGTGTCTTTGTCTGAAAAAATGAACATAAAAAAAGTTCCTGATGTGTTCGTTATTCATTCAGAAGGAGCATTTAATGCATTTGCTACAAGATTTCTAGGAAGAAATATGGTAGTTATTTATTCGGAAGTTTTTGAGTTAGCTAGAGAACGAGGTGAAGCAGAGCTCGATTTTATCATTGCCCACGAACTTTCTCATGTAAAGAGAAGACATGTGTGGAAGAACATTTTAATCATGCCTGCACAATTTATACCATTTCTCTCGCAAGCGTATAGTAGATCATGTGAATATACCTGTGATCGTGAAGCTGCCTATTATATACAAAATGGAATGGCTGCTAAACAAGCGCTTACCATTCTTGGCGTTGGAAAAAAGTTATATTCAGAAGTAAACGAAGACGCATATTTGGAACAAATCCATACAGAATCGAATATTGCCGTATGGTTAAGCGAAGTGTTATCCAGTCATCCACTTTTACCTAAACGAATTCAAGCTGTCGGGAACTTTATGAGAATAGAAGGTACACCAAATTACTATTCTAACTCCAGCAAAATTGCTCTTGGAGTGGGTGCACTCATTGGAATTTTCTTTGTTTGTTATATTGCGGTCATAGCTTTATTTGCAGCTGGTACACTCACTTATGCTAGTTTGTTTTCTGGGAGTATTTTCAATGAACTATCTCCTGAAGAAGATTATTTAAGTGATGAGTATTCATTGACCTTAACACCTCTAATGGAAGCTGTTTCAGATGGGGATGAAGAAAAAGTTAATAGTCTACTATCTAGTGGAATTGATATAGAAGAGATGGACTCAGAGAGAACAACTGCTCTTCATTATGCAATATACGCAGGAAATATTGCGATAGCAGAAAAGTTATTAGAGGCTGGGGCTAATCCAAATACCTCAGATAATTACTCTAATACGTTAACCGCTGCATTGGAATACCAAAACTATGAAATGGCTGCTCTCCTATATGAGTATGGAGCAGATCCAAAGATAGTTGACCCACAAGGTTTATCCGCCTTAAATATGCTTGAGGTGTATAGCGAGGAAGAATTTTTAGATATTATAAGATAAGTATTGAGATAAAGCATAAGATGTCCTGTTTCTATTGCTTTCGAAGGACTTTAGAC
>Ga0209013_10002473_pt1 | contig 16739 bp, 17 predicted proteins | sample Cruoilmetagenom2_FD_187291 | JGI IMG/M metagenome (GOLD analysis project Ga0209013, IMG submission 187291) | Oil polluted marine microbial communities from Coal Oil Point, Santa Barbara, California, USA - Sample 2 (SPAdes) (version 2) | ecosystem: Environmental > Aquatic > Marine > Oil seeps ...
ACAATAGGCTTATTAAATTCACTACCCCATTGCCTGGCAAGGTCTATACCCTCTTTGGTTAAAGGCGCTCTATAACTAACTACGGCCTGATCTGCTTTCTCCCTGATAGAATGTCGGGTCAATAAGCTTATCGGCTTGCCTTTTGGCAGCATGTCTAATGAATTTCGTAGTTTCGGATGAAGCTTTGGCATTAATTACCTCTCAAGAAGCAAAACAGTATCTCCCTGAAAATATTGTATACCCTATATAGATTCGAGGAACTAATTCTTCTTGCTTTTAATTTTTATTATTATATAAACTAATCAATTATTTACCTTATATAAACCACCTAAACCCCCATACAATATAAGGACTAAGCGGCCTTTTGTGACATAACTGACTCAGCTTCATAATATATCATTAAACATGTAATGAAACTGTTGGTAATGAGAACAAAGAGCTGGAACTGTACCGATCCGAAAGTAGAATGGTCAGAATGATAGATGAAATCCATATTGAAGACTTTTTTAGAGATTCAGCCTTAATCCTCCTCTACTTGTACCGGCATTTTCCACGGAAAGCCACGCTCTATGTGGAAGATATAATAGGGCCGGAGGAACAGGATGAATATGGACTCCACAGCGTAAGACATCTCTCTTGTTTATCCACCATGATATGGTTGGCTGAAGAAGGCTTTATTCGTTACGAGGACACCATACGGCAGGAAGCGCTGGACCAGGTAGTAATCGGCCAGGCTACTTTTCTGCACCTAGCAAGTATTCATAATGATATTTCCCGCTTTGATTCAATCAGCTCAGAAGAAATCAACGATTTGCCTGAATCTGTAAAAGCTGTAAAGTACTCTAATATTGCCCAGATTAATCGGGCACTTCAATCAGGAAGCTCTCACAATGTCCGAATGATCATGCTTGATTTTTTTGGTGAGGCTGGCTCCTCTGACAAATAGTAAGGAATGCTGATATTCAAAAGCATCTCTGATAAGCAAAAAACACATCTAAATACCTTAAAACCCCAAAAGACTTGAAAAACAGCAAAAATGCTGTTATTAATAACAGTGTCTTTAAGCGCAGTTATAAAACGAGGCTCTGGGGATTTTACAGGTTTATAGTATCTGACAATAAATACCCCCCATTAATCAGTAGCAAATAACAACTAAAACCAGATTTTAATTATCAGGAGAATACAATGGCGGATACTTTAACAGCAAGGCAATCACAAGTACTTGATTTTATTAAACAACATATTAATGAGGAAGGTATTGCCCCAACTCGTAGTGAAATTGCACTGGCTATGGGTTTTCGTTCCAAAACGGCTGCCGTAGATCACCTGAAAGCCCTGCAAAAGAAAGGCTATGTTCACTTACACAGTGAGCGCTCACGAGGAATAAAGGTACTGGTAGAAGAAAATGAAGATGAAGGCTTGCCCATTATCGGTAGTGTAGCTGCCGGCGTTCCAATTGAAGCCATAGAAAACATCGAAAAACGCGTACCTGTGCCAAAAAATTTATTCCGTGACAAGCCCACTTATTTACTACGAGTAAAAGGCGACAGCATGACGGATGCAGGCATTTTGGACGGAGACCTAATAGCTGTACAAAAAACAGCAAAAGCTCGTGAAGGACAAATTGTAGTTGCCCGAATCGATGATGAAGTGACTGTTAAACGCCTGGCTATCAAGAAAAGTGGCCCGGTACTCATGCCAGAGAACTCGGCATACAAACCCATTATGCTTGCGCCTGAGGAACTGGTTATTGAGGGTGTATTTGTGGGCTTAATCAGGGATGCTGCCGGGTTTTAATTTTAATCCTGGCTTAAAACTAAAGTCTAAGGCTTAGGATCCAAAGTTTAAAACACCCTTAGTTCAACACAAGAGTTCAACACAAGAGTTCACGCAAGTCCGCACTGGTTTCTGTTTACCAGTGTAGGCAAGCAGTTATTTTGATTCTAATAAAATCCCCCACAGAGACCAAAGCTGTCGAGTTTTTCTGTGGAATATTAGAGCAATCGATACCTCCCCTCTTCTCCTTCCATGAATATTCCATTTACTACTAATTAATACACGACAAGCCTTGACTAAAATGTAACTATTTAGTTAATATCGTCAAATATGTAACTAACTAGTTATATTTTACATGGGTGCGAGTTAAGGAAATGGAAAAAGAAAACTGGCGAGTCCGTATCGAAGAAAAGTTTAATCATTTCTCTAATACAATTTATGATAATAAATTCAAGGTATTAGCTAGCATTTTAGCCTTGGTAGCCGCACTGGCCTTAAATCTGCCAAAAATTACCTTTGATACCTCTACCGAGGGCTTCTTATACAAAGATGACCCCCAAATTCTGGCATACAACGATTTTAGAGATCAGTTTGGCCGGGATGAAGGCATCATTATTGCCATTAAAACCGAAGATGTATTTGATCCCACATTTCTGAGTACCTTATTCAAACTTCATAATGATATTGAACAAAACGCTCCTTTCATAAAAGAGATCAGCTCCTTAAAAAATGCCCGTAAGACCACCGGCAATAAAGATGAATTAATTGTTGGAGAATTATTTGAAGATGGAATACCCCAGGACGAAAAACAGTTGGCCGCGATTAAACAATTCGCCTTATCTAATTCTATTTATAGAAATTTATATCTTAACGAAGATGCCACCTTTACAACCATAATCATCACCACCCAAACCTATACATCTATGGGGGTACGAAATGAAACAGAAAGTGAGTTACTTGAAAGTGGTTTTGATGATGACATTGATATTAACGATTTTGAATTTGATGAACCGACCTCATCAAATAGTAATAATACAACTTCTGAAAAACTGGAATTTATAAACGTACTGGAAACCAACCAACTTATTGCAGTAATTGAAGAAACCCTTCAAAAATATCAGAACGATAACATGAACGTTTACATTGCAGGCTCCCCCATAGTAACAAAAAACCTGCAAGCCTCTTTAATCAACGATATGTCGACCTTTATTTTATACGTAATCATCACCATTGCCCTGTTACTGCTGATTATGTTTAAACGAATAAGTGGTATTGTTTTACCGCTGCTTATCGTTGTATTAACTCTACTATCCACAATCGGTTCGATGGCGCTCGCTGGCGCACCCATTACCGCCCTGACCCAACCATTGCCCTCTTTACTGTTGGCAGTGGGTGTTGGTGCATCAGTACACCTTCTTGCCATGTTTTATAAAAAATACGATGAAGTGAAAGATAAAAAAACGTCCATTGCCTACGCTCTGGAGCACTCGGGTCTGGCAATACTGATGACCTCATTAACAACAGCCGCATCGCTGGCTGCATTTTCATTTTCAGATATTGAACCCATAGCAAAACTCGGTATTTTTGCTGCATTAGGTGTCTGCTACCAATTAATACTGACTCTTGTTTTTCTACCGGCACTTATTAGTCTTTTACCTATCAAATCAAAACAACTTTCTCTTGTTGAAAAACCAATGCTGCTTGACAGACTGGTACACAATCTAGGAGTTGCCTCAATCACCTATCCAAAGTCAATAGTAAGCATTGCAGGGTTCATCATAGTGGTATCCCTGATTATGGCTTCTACCATGCAATTTTCACATAATCCACTCCACTGGTTTGCTAAAGACAATGAAGTACGCATAAATACCCAAATAATCGATAAAGAATTAAAAGGCTCGATTACTATTGAGGTGATTTTAGATACAGGAATTGAAAATGGTGTTTACGAACCCGAATTTTTAAATACCATCGAAGCAATAACTGAACATATCTATACCTTAAAAGGTGACCACTATTTCATTGGAAAAATTATATCAATCAATGATGTAATCAAAGAAATAAACAAGGCCTTAAACGAAAATCGGCAAAGCGAATATCGCATACCCCAAAATAAGAATTTAATCGCTCAGGAGTTTTTACTTTTTGAAAATAGTGGCAGTGATGACCTGGAAAAAATTGTTGATTCACGGTTTTCAAAAACACGAATGACCATAAAAATGCCCTGGGTAGACGCTATTGAATATATGGATTTAATGGATGAGCTGAAAACTATTTTAAACGATGCCTTCAAAGACACTGCAACCGTGTCTATTACGGGTACCCTGCCAATCCTTGCCGACACCATCACCAAATCTATTAAAAGTAGCATTGAGAGTTACATAATTGCATTTGGTGTAATTGCCATTTTAATGGTCATTTTTTTAGGTAGTTTCAAACTAGGTCTGTTAAGCATGCTACCAAACCTTACTCCCATTATGTTTGGTATTGCATTTATGGTTGCTTTCGACATGCCATTGGATATGTTTACCATTTTGATTGGTGCAATTGCTATCGGCATGGTGGTTGATGACACCGTTCATTTTCTTCATAACTTTAGCCGTTATTATTCACAAACAAATGATGTTGATGAATCCATTTTGCTCACTATTAATTCAACAGGACGGGCCATCTTTATCACATCAATTGTTCTCAGTTCCGGATTTTTGGTGTTTATGTTTGCAAGCATGACAAATTTATTTAATTTCGGTCTGATTATGGGTGTTGTAGTCATCGTGGCCATGGTTGCAGACCTTGTTTTAGTTGGCGCTATGATGAAACTTATCGTTAAGCCAAAAGCCAAAGAGCCATATAATGACTAAAATTAAAACATCTGAAAAGATTTTAAACGGTGCGACTCGTTTGTTTGCTGAACACGGTTATGATGGCGCCATTATGGATGACCTGGCTGCACAGTGTAATGTGAATAAGGCCAGCATCTATTATCACCATAAAGACAAAGCTACACTGTATGAAAATGTACTCACTGCGCTTTTTATTCCAATTGCAGATGCTGTTGTTGATGCCGTATCGTCTGAAGATAGCCCTGTGAAAAAGCTTGATACTCATATCAAAACATTTGCAAAATTCAGTGCTGACAAGCCTTGCTTTGCCGCCATTTTAATGCGTGAAATGGCATCGGGTGGAGTTACTATGCCGCTTGGCGCAGCAGAGCAAATGCAGCGCATCCTTTTTTTACTGAATGGCACCCTGCAACTTGGACAGTCACAAGGTATTTTTAAACCTGCTGACCCTTTGATTATTCATTTTATGATTGTTGGCACAATAAACCTTTTTGTAACCAGCATTCCGTTTCGACACTCATTACCCGAAACTAATCAGTGCAATCAATTGCAAAGTTCAAATATTGAAAAAGCATCTGATCAAATTTCTAAAACAATTATCGATTCTATATTAATTAAATAAATTATTAATCTGAACGAGAACTGACATGAAAACAAAATCTCTATTAATCACTTCGCTACTATTTTCACTGAGCCTATGGTCCATTAATGCAAACGCCATTAATGTGGACGAAATAGTAAAACAGATAGATGAACGCGACAAGGGTGACGAATCAGTATCAACCATGGAAATGACTTTGATTGATAAACATGGCGCTAAGCGCATTAGAACCATGAAAAAATATGCCATGGATAAAGGCCTGGACACACAAAGCCTTATATTTTTTATTACACCAGCCAATGTAAAAAACACTGCCTTTTTAACCTATGACTATGATGATTCTTCAAAGGATGATGATCAGTGGCTGTATCTACCGGCCTTAAAGAAAACCAAACGTATAGCTTCAAGCGATAAAAGTAGTTCTTTTATGGGGTCTGATTTCAGTTATTCAGATATGACATCACCTGATATCAATAATTATAGTTATCGCATTGCAAAGGAAAGTAATGTGCGTGATAAAAAGGTATGGGTTATAGAGAGAATTCCAAAAACAAAAAAAATCATTGAAGAAACCGGATATACGAAATCCTATATGTTTGTTCGCCAGGATAATTTTGTTGTTGTGCGCGCACTGCATATCCTTGAAGAAAGCGGTAAGAAGAAATACCTTGATGTAAAAAAACTAGAAAAAATAGATGGCATCTGGGTTGCCAGTGAAGTAGAGATGAAAACCACCAAAGATAAAAACACCCTTCACAAAACCGTGTTAAAGCTTGATAACGTCAAGTTTAACCAGGATATGAATGATACATTCTTTAGTATAAGGCGTATCGAGAAAGGTCTTTAACCTAAAACTTGCACTCTTAAGCGAATCCAACTGCACTTTCTAGGTTTAACCAAACACCCAAACAAGGCAAGTAAATTGAAATCACAAAAAATCACTGCCCTATTACTCATTATCCTTTTCTCTGGCAATCTACCAGCAGATGACCTGGATGATGCGCTTGGAGGTTTTGATGATTTTGAGAATACTTCGATAGAAGGAAGCAGTAACAAAACCGACCCGGATTTTGCTAACGATTCTTTGGCAGAGAATAAGCCCGCCTGGTATACCTTCAGTGCATATACCTCCCTGTTTGGTGCTTATAATTATGCACAAGATAGTGAATCTACTGTTGCACCTGGAGATTTACCAATGGATTTTAGTGGTTTATCTCGCGCCAGAACAAAAGTTGGCTTAAACCTTGAGATGAAACATGGAGAAAATTGGCGTTCCAAAATTGAAACCATTTTCTGGTATGATGCGTCCTGGGCAATTAATGGTAGAGATGACTACACACAGGATGTACTTGACACCTATGAATCTTTTTTAGACCTTAAAGATGCCTATATACAGGGATCTCTGACACCTTACCTTGACCTGAAGATAGGCCGCCAGCTTGTTATCTGGGGTAAATCCGACTCTATACGCATAACTGATATTATAAACCCGCTGGACAACCGCAACCCGGGAATAGTCGATATAGAAGACCTGCGTTTAAGTGAATTTATGACTCGACTGGACTATTATTTTGGGGATTGGGGATTAAGCGGCATTATCATTCATGAACCACGACTTGAAATTGAAGCGCCTTTCGGCAGTGATTATCGCCCCAGCGATATTTTTGGAGTACCTATTCCCTATTCAAAGTTCCCGGATAGAGAAGACCCAGAGGTGAGATTTGAGAACTCCCAATATGCCATGAGCCTGGATGGACATTTCAGTGGTTGGGACCTCTCATATTACGCCGCACATGTATTTGACAATCGTTTTGACATAGAAATAATAAATAACTCACCCCAACGCACCGTTGATAAGATTTATATGGCAGGAATTGCAAGCAACATCGTATCTGGAAGCTGGTTATTTAAAGCCGAAGCGGCTTTGATAAACGATATTAATTACCGGAGCACAGACAATAAAAACCGCCTTGATGCCCTCCTTGGTTTTGATTATATGGGCTTTAAAAACACGGTTTTTTCTTTTGAATTAGCAAATCGCCACATATTTGATTATGAAGAAAAAATGTTAACCATGACCTTACTTGAAGCAAGTGCTCAAAATACCTTTCCTGACTTTGTACGCGAAGACAGTATTCAGCTTGCCATGCGAATGTCCTATAGCTTTGATCATGACAATGCCATGCTTTCATACCTGACAACATTAGCGGGTGGCAACGGAGCCGACGATAAGTTCGATGGTGGCTTTCAGCGTTTATGGATAGATTATAAATATACAGATGCACTATCTTTAAATGCTGGTATTGTTGATTACTTCAGTGGTGATAGCATCATTCCATTTTACAGTGCTATTGAAAACAATGACCGAATATTTACTGAGCTTCAATATAATTTCTGAATATCTATCAAAGGCGCTTTCATATGAAAAATATAGTACTAATTGCTGGAATTGCTCATTTAATAATGTTTCCTCAGGCTTTTGCAGAAACCACTCCCGAAACTGCTGAACCAATGGCATTACATAAAATCATGGAGGATATGGGAAAGAATATGCAAACTATCGTTGATGGCATATCACATGAAGATTGGGTGCTGGTGGAAAAAACTGCGCCACTAATAGCGAACCACCCACAACCACCAATGTCAGAAAAAAAGAAAATCATGGCCTTTTTCGCTGCTGATATGAGTAAATTTAAAAGTTATGATACTAAAACTCATGATGCAGCACGTGTACTCGGTGAAGTAGCTGCTGGTAAAGATGGTCAGGCAATTATTTCAAACTTCGCAACGTTGCAAAATACTTGCTTGATGTGTCACCAGAATTTTCGGGAATCATTTAAATCACATTTCTATGGCATGCACTAAACTGCTTATAATTATAATAAGCCCGGTAGAATCGCAAACCTATTTTTAATTCAGGATATATTAATGACCAATAACGATATTTTACGCCGTATACGCTATACCTTCGACTTTAATGATTCAAAAATGATTGAAATTTTTAATCAGGCCTATCATAAGGTAACGCGCGAGCAAATCAGTGATTGGTTAAAGAAGGATGATGACCCGCAGTATCGTTCGTGTAGCGACCAGCAAATGGCCATTTTTTTAAATGGTTTAATTAACCTTAAACGGGGTAAAAAAGAAGGGCCCCAACCTGAACCGGAAAAACAACTAACCAACAATATTATTTTTATGAAGTTAAAAATTGCCTTAAACCTGAAAGCAGAAGATGTAATAGAGATTCTACACCTGGCTGATTTTCGTATAAGCAAACCCGAATTAAGTGCATTTTTCCGCAAACCGGGTCATAAACACTACCGTGAATGTAAAGACCAGATATTACGGAATTTTTTACAAGGCGTGCAGATTAAATACAGAGACAATAAACCATGAGGCCTCTCGGCATAAGCAAAACCTGCTTTCGTCGAGATGATTCCTTGTCTTTATTCAGGGCGCCCCTTCATCTTTTATATTTAGAAGCCAGCCCTCACTAAGTTTACACCTGTTTGTTCCAGTTGCTCTAACTTCAACTCTGGCAAAAGTATCCTTGATTGATTCAGGTAATTTACCTGTAATTAGGTAGCCTTTTTTTGATTCGGTGATGGCAACTTCAACAGGCAGTTTTTTTATAGTAACTTCAATACTTTTTGGGTTGGTCAGGCTCGAGACCTCAATTGAAAAATCTGAATTTGAAGGAACTACGCTTAAATGGACAGGTGTGTACTGGATAAGCTTAGGTGGTTTGCAAGCTTTTTTACTATTGCCGGAGCTGCTGCTACCGTAACCAGCCAATACATTTGCACTGTAAGCCGTAAATATAAAAATCATTAAAAATTTCAGTGTTTTCATAGTTCATCCTCAATTTTGTGCTCCCGCTTTAACTGATTCATTCAGTTTTAAGCAGGAGCAATACTTATTATTTTAATTGTTTGTAAGTAATATAAACAAACCTAAATTGCACAATATTTGAGCCCAAAAGCGGGGTCTTAAGTCTAAAACAAAGAAGGCGATCCTATCCTACACTATTAAAGAGAATTTCAAACCCTGGTCAACAACGCTTGTGAAATAATATAAATGAACTTCTTTAGACAATTTGCTCAATAAGCAATTCTGGCACTTCTATTATTTTAGCTCGCAAGTACTCGCCCAATGTCTTCGCCTGGCCATCTATTCGCACCGAAGAGGACACACCCTCTCCAAGTACATCATGAATATAAAAATTTAAAGCATTTAGATTAGCCAATTCATAACGATCAATTTTAAAACCTGCCATGTCGGGTAATAATTCTCTTAATTTTTCAATCGTTAGAAACTCATATAAAAAACCAAAGGCCTCATCGGTTTTTGCCCAAACCCCTAAATTAGCACAACCGCCTTTATCCCCTGAACGCGTACCGTACAAACGACCCAATGGGATTTGTTTCATGGAGCCTTTTGGACTATTTACTTTTTGCGCAGCCATTGTAGCAACAGGCTCAGGCTGATAACTAACAACATCCAAACCCAATTGACTTGTTGGCACGATTGTACTCACTTTATTATCAATATGAACATATTCAGTAACATAAGTACTGTCAATTAAAGCAGGCCAGTAGGATATAAAGGTGTCACCACTGCCGGGCTTCCACTGCGAAATAATGCCTGGGAAATTTGCCAGGACCAGCTCAATAGCTTTAGCAGAGAACATTCTACCAACAAGTGCCTGATCATAAGATTTCACATCGATTCGAAGCGTTGCATATGCTTCTTCATTTGTTGGCGGGTTTTCTTTATCGGTTCTAATAATTTGAACAGACACTTCGTCAAATTGCTCTTTACCTCCCACGGATTTAAAAAGCACATCAGTAAAGAGTTTGGCTTTTTCTTCAATGTCCAAACCGGTCAAAACAATATCCATACCGTTGCGGTAACCACCCAGGGTATTTATGCACACTTTATGGCTACTCGGTGGTGAAGATCCCCGACAGTTATTGACATAAACACGGTCTTCACTAATTTGTTCAAGTTTCACGGTATCAAAGTGCGCTATAACATCCGGGTTCAGGTAAGCAGGCGTAGCTATCTCATAAAGTAATTGTGCTTTCACAGTACCTACTGAAACTAGCCCCCCTGTACCAGGGTGCTTGGTAATAGTAAAACTACCGTCTTTTTCGATTTCTGCAATGGGATAACCGACATTATAAAAGCTGGGTACTTCCTGAAAAAAAGAGTAATTACCGCCCGTTGCCTGGGCACCGCACTCAATAATATGTCCCGCCGTTAGCGCACCAGCCAATGCATCATAATCAGATCGTTGCCAATTAAATTTCCAGGCGGCTGGTCCCATTACAACCGCGGCATCGGTCACTCGCGGACAAATTACCACATCAGCACCTTGATCAAGCGCTTCTTTAATTCCCCAGGCGCCCAAATATACATTTGCAGTTAAAACCGGATTTTTTGTAGAAGACAGTGGAACACCTTTATCAATATTTTCAAAGGTTTCTCCTTTATCCTGTAAGTCTTCCATGCAAGAAATCAAATCATCTCCATCAATATAAGCTACCTTAATATCTAATCCGAGATCACTTGCTATTTTCTCAACCGCATCAGCCATGCCTGATGGATTAAGACCACCAGCGTTGGATACTATTTTTATATTTTTCTCTTTACAAGTGGTTAATATTTCCCTGAGTTGTTTTAAAAATGTTCCTACATAGCCTCCTGTGTCTCTTTCCTGCTTTTGATTGTAAAGAATGGACATTGTTAGTTCAGCAAGGTAATCACCCGTTAACACATCAATAGGGCCACCCTCTACCATATCCTTAGCAGCAGATAATTTGTCTCCGTAAAATCCGCTACAATTTGCGATTTTAATTACATCGCTCTTTGTGTCACAATTTATATCACTACTTATGTCATTTTTCTTTTTAGGCATATATTGTCTTACCTACCATGTTGTTCAGAATAATGATTAGCTTACTTCAAGTGAGCCAAAATGATTTCAGCCTCTTTGTCTCCTTGTGCCTTCCCGGCGATTGCGGAAACACCCCGTTTTGCCGGGTTTAAGGGATTAGCACCCATAGCCCTTAAAGAGTTGGGATCTGGTTTAACAAACAGGACACTGCTACCGCTTTCTTTAAGTATGTTGATTTCCTGAGTAAGGCTACTTCCAGGCATGGAAAAATATTTAGCACCAGCGGGAGTCAAAATTAAAACTGTTTTAGCATTCTTCGCATAATCTGCGTTATCTGCCGAACGCATGCCGCCATCAATATAATCATTCTGGTGTATTTTAACAGGTGGCCACACACCTGGAACAGCACAACTCGCGGCTACAGCATCGACTAAACTTACTTGTGAATTTTTATCGAAACACAAAGCTTTGCCATCTGCGGCGTCGATTGCAACAAGTTTTAAATCCAGGGAGGGCCATTCGTGATTGGGTAAACGAGCCTCTATTACATTTAGACGCTCAGTAGATGATACTGTTTTAGCCTTTAAAGCCATATTACCAATGCGCTGACGAAATTTTTCTGGATTTCTCCAGGACAACAACGCTGGCAATAATTTCAAAATCAGACTTAAAGAACTAATCGTAGGAGTAAGCTCTGCCACTTGCTTGCCGGGATCTATTTGACGTTGATAAAGATCTTCCAGGGACGTGCCACTGCTAATTTGCGCCCCTACTGCAGACCCCGCAGAAGTTCCAATTATCTGGTCAAACTTATTAATATCCAGGCCATTATTTTCCAGAGCAAAAAGCAAACCCGTTAGCCAGGCAATGCCGGTAACACCACCGCCGCCAAGAACAAGTGAATGAGATGATATAGTTTCATTATTCATACTGATCTCAATTAATAAAGATTACCCAGGTAGAATCTAATCGAATACTCTTCTACCTTACATACGCAGCGATAGAAATAAAATGACAGATAGAGCCTGACAAAACAAACAAATGCCATATGCCATGGGCATGGCGAAGCTTATTCATATTATCCAATACATAAAATATTATGCCAACCGTGTAGGCAATACCTCCCGCAGTTAACCAATCTATACCTCCAACAGCCAGGGCAGCCTGCAGTTCAGAATAATTCAGTGTACAGACCCAGCCCATAATCAAGTATATTAACAACTGTAACCATTCAATACGCTTTGGAATGAAAATATCCAGCAATAAGCCAATAAGAGCCAACATCCATATTGATACCAGCATGATCATACCACCATTGCCACGCAGGGAAACCAGCATGTAAGGTGTATAGGTTCCTGCAATTAACAGATAAATTGAAACATGATCGAGTTTCTGGAATATTTTCTTAAGTTTGGGTGGGTGAAAGCTATGATACAAAGTGGACATGGTATACAGAAGAATTAATGTAAAACCGAAGATGGCAAAACTGATGATGAGTGGCCAGCTCTGCTCCTGGATGCTGATCGTAAGCAATACACCTAAACCAACAAGTGCCAGGGCAGCGCCAACAAGATGAGTGATACTGTTTAGTTTTTCGCCGTTATACATAGTATTTCAAGTCAAGACAACCGAATAAGGCATTATTTATTGCCATCACCTTAGGTCATGATGACACAGGAAATCACTTCAAAATTGAGTGTAACAAGGTGGTTTTTTAAATGCCAACATCTTGTATCTTCCAGAGATTTTTGTGGCAGAAATGGTTTTTTACGAGAATAGCACGCCGTTATGTTTCTTTACTCTTGTGTGCAAGTTTATGTGCATTTTGCTCCCAGTTCTCACCATCAAAACATGTGATATTTACTTGTACAGGTTTAGTATCGAGGCAATTTAAATTTATATCAATTCCATCCGGGTTTGAACGCGGAGTGTAAAAAGGTTTAATACCACAATATTTACAGAAGGTGTGTTTAGCAACACCAGAATTAAATGTATAAGTCGATATGGCTTCGTCACTAGATAAAAGCTTAAATTTACTCAGCGGAACAATTAAATGAATAAAACCGGATTTCGAGCATACTGAACAATTACACTCTTCAACTTTTAAAATTTCGGGAGCTTCAACTTCAAAAGTAATGGCTCTACAATGACAGCTGCCCTGATATATCACTAACCTTTCCTGAGAAAATAATGTGGAATTGAACCTCGGGCGGATAAGCTTGCCTGCGCAAAAGCTTCAGGAAACACCACAAACCCAGCAGCAACTTCAGCTGCTTTATCAACAAGACCAACAGCCAATTTAATGATTTTTCCCGGTCCAGCAATATTGATGACTCCTGAGCAAGTGCAACTTTTTGCATAATGATTACTCTGAATTTTTCCAAAACCTAACATGAAGTTGAACCTCTAGTTTCGCAGGCGGCGGAGCAAGATTGCTTGCACTATCGCGCTTACAAACAAGACATTATAACTGTCGCTGCATTTCAAGCTACGCTTATAATTGTCAGTGCTAATGTTTGAAATGTTTGTGGACATACACCAAATCATATAAAAGAAGTCATGGATAATCAAAAGTTTATTTAAGGGCGGGGATGCGTGAGTGTCTTCGTATTTTGTTTTATTTGCTGCAAAAAAATAGACTCCGAGTGAATTTTAGGTTAGCGTATTATTCAGGATTTTTCATGGGAGAGAGCGTTAGATGAAACCGTATACCACTATAATTTTAGCCATCACTTTGTTTAATTATTGCACACTTGCTATCGCAAGTAACTGGGAGTCTTTGCCAGAGACAGCGCCGGCACCGAAGGATAACCCAGGCACAGCAGAGAAAGTTGAACTAGGCAAAATGCTTTTCTTTGACCCCAGGATATCCTCAACTGGAACTATTTCGTGTAACTCCTGCCACAACGTATTCCTGGGTGGAGAAGACAACCGACCTTTTTCCGCTGGGGTCGGTGCCCAATTGGGTGGTAGAAGCGCCCCCACTGTTTGGAACTCCGCTTTTAGTCAAGTCCAGTTTTGGGATGGTCGTGCAGGCAGTTTAGAAGAGCAGGCCAAGGGCCCTGTTACCAACCCTATAGAAATGGGCATGAAAAGCTGGGATGAAGTGGTTGCCCGTTTAAACCAGATGCCTGGCTATAAGATAGCATTCAAAAAGGCCTTTGGGAATAAATCAATTATTACGGCAGATAACGCTGCGAAAGCCATTGCAGCTTATGAAAGAACTTTAATTACACCTAATTCGCCCTTTGATCAGTATGTAAAAGGAGACAAAACGGCCCTCACTAAAAACCAGGTTCGCGGTATGGAATTGTTTGCGAAAGTGGGTTGTCAGTCTTGCCATAGTGGTGCAGCCTTTAATGGACAAGCAGTAGGCGCTTCGGGGTTTTATGCGAAGTTCCCCATCTATCGTAAAAATGATTATGTCAGTGAGTATAAATTTCTGGAAGACGGGGGAAGATATCAGGTAAGCAAAGAAATGTCTGATAAAGATATGTATAAAGTCCCTACCTTACGAAATATATCATTAACGGCTCCCTATTTTCATAATGGCTCGGTTAAGACATTGAAAGAAGCGATAAAGGTTATGGGGCAAGTTCAGCTCAACAAATCATTATCGAATTCTGAAGTGGATGACATTCATGCTTTTTTAATGTCTTTGGAAGGTCGTTTTCCACATCAACAAATGCCTCAGCTGCCTGGTTTAAATGGGGGAACCTTTACCCCATAGGCTTCTTTAAAATGCAAATAAAATACTGTCTCTCGTTAAATGCGAGAGACAGTATTTTGATAGTTTAAAAGCTGCCAAATAAGTTGCTTACAACTCGACAAATAAGTGCTGAGAGTATTTTTTCGCTGTGCTTATTTTAATCCACTATGCCACTACATACTCGGGAATATTATTTAGTAGATGCGAAACAATTTATTATAAGGACATCATTCTTCGGGTCACTTTATTTTTTTATCATTATTATTCTCCACCCAAAGCCCTTTCATGAGCTTATGATGCAAAGCAGTACAAATCAGTAAGTGCACTACTGCGTCGTGTTATCATTTATCAACAGCATTACTCATACAACATATTTAAATCATCCAGGAATACAATCGAATTAATTTTCCATTGATTATTTGGTTTATAGAAATCAAAGCGCCAGTAAATTGCATGATTTTGGAATTTATGTAAATAGTAATAGCGAACAAAAGAGTTAGCAATTTTTTCACTACGTATAAATTCAATTCCTGTAGGTTGACCGAACCGTTGCTGAACTAATGGCCATTGCTGGTTTATTTGGTTCCCCAGGCTATCAATTTCCACTTCGGGTAAAGGCCAATAAGCCTTTGCTGCATTAAGGCCTTCTTTAAATTTCATTTGATAAAACAGTTCCACTGTTTTATCAGTGAATTTTTTCGCATCGGCTGGAGTGGAAAAGCCACCAGCAAACACCTGAAGGGAAAAAACCATTAAAACCATTGTTGAAATATATTTCATGTTTTTCTACTTTATTTAGATACTACTAACGCATAAATAAATTTCAATCAGGCATAATTGCCTACATTTAATTCGAAGCTCCTGATTGTCAATATTACTTAACTCTAATATTTATTTAAAATTAATGCGGCCACTTATTGATACGGCGTCAACATCGTCTCCTGTATTGTACGCTAAGCCAATAGACAACTTATCATCAGCAAAATATCTTGCACCAATTCCAAATGAATTTCCTGTATCGTCGAATATATCAATTCTTGAAAATGCGGTGCCTATTTCTACTCTTTCGGATGCCATGTGGCGCAAGCCTATAGTAATTACATTTCCTGTATCATCATCACTTACAGTATTAATGCCGTCACTCACTTCTACCTCACCGTTAACAATTGAAAAATTACCAAATACATCGGTTCCAGGGGCAATTGGAGTATGAGCAGTTATGCCAATATCATATTCTGTAGAATCGATATCTATACCAGCAATTTCGTCAAAGTTTGTTGCCCCAATTAAAGCAGTAATAGCTATATTTTCAGATATACTCACAGAACCAACTACAGCATAGCCATTTGCATCCAGGTCTGTACCAAAACCAGAATTAGTGATTGAGCTATATATTCCCTCAACATAGTCATAACTGAGTTCATTTGAGAAAGCATTTGTAGATAAGGTAAGGATTGATAAGGCAAAAAGGTATTTTTTGCTTTGTGTATTTAACATTTACTGAACTCCTAATGTTTTGAATAAAGTCTATTTAAATAAAACAGTTGTTTAAGTAGATGACTCTATACATGACATCTAATTTTCCTTGCACCAGTGCTTTACTTAATAAAATCAATAATCTAAATGTATTCTTTGAATATCTCACTAGAATAAACAAGCAATGTATAACTTGACGTACAGTTTGAAACATCGCTCATTAATTTATTCTTTCACTTATACCAAGCTACCACTTTAGCAAATCAAATCAGCGCACCAAGTACGATTTTTAACCATAACTAAGCAGTGAAACTGGTATAAATAGAGCCACGTTTAGATTCAGTGCCTACCATTTCTTATATTTTATTTATGAGCATAGAAAGTCTATACCGAGCAAGAATTGGCTCTTTGTTGAATACCTTCCACCTTCTTATG
>Ga0209013_10002474_pt1 | contig 16738 bp, 11 predicted proteins | sample Cruoilmetagenom2_FD_187291 | JGI IMG/M metagenome (GOLD analysis project Ga0209013, IMG submission 187291) | Oil polluted marine microbial communities from Coal Oil Point, Santa Barbara, California, USA - Sample 2 (SPAdes) (version 2) | ecosystem: Environmental > Aquatic > Marine > Oil seeps ...
GCCGAACCTGCCGCCGCTGCGGCCCTCGCCGGTCTCGAGACGGCGCTCGCTGAAAACCTGGTCGACCGCGAGGAGCGTGTGGTTTTAATGATCACCGGCAGCGGTCTCAAGGACATCGGCGCAGCCGCACGCGCCCTGACGCCTCCGGAGCCGGTCGCGCCGGACCTGGACGCCATCGCCGCACGAATTCTTAATTCTTAATTTTCAATTCTCAATTTTTGATTTCGAATTTCGAATTTCGAATTTGCCGGCGCGCTGGAGTAATCAGGTGGCCTGAGCCGGTTGTCCGCGCCTGGGCGCGAGAATCTCAAAACTCAAAACTAAAAACTCAAAACTGACCACCCAATCCTCACTTCCTCAGGCCGCCGGAAACTGAGAATTCAAAATTGAGAATTGAGAACTATTTGGGTCCAATGATCTTGGAGGTGGTGTCAGCGCCGGGCACGACGATACGCGACATCTCCTGGCGCTGCAGCTCCTTGACCTCCTCGATCATCTTCTCGACCGCTGCCTGGATCGCGGCCGGGAACGCCTCGATCGCCGCGGCCAGGTTCTCGGCATCGATGTGGGTCTGGACCGGCAGCGGGCCCATCTGGGACATGAGCTGCGTCTCGGCGACAAAGGCCATCGGTCGCCCGAGATCACGGGACCCGTCCGTGGTCACGGGTGTGAGCTGTTTGAGGGAACCGACCCGAAGATCGGTGAAGACCTCTTCCCGGTACAGGTTCTTGTCATCCAGTTTGAGTTCGGCGAGCGGCTGAAGCTTCTGATCGTTCATCTCTTCTCCTCATTTCGAGTAGTCGTAGTTCCTTCTTTGTCGGCTCGGGCTCCGGCGCGAGATACGGCCTCACTCATCAAGGCATTGACACGCCCCTCGAGCTCGGCACGGTGTTCTTCCAGCGAATCGCTGTCGCCGTCGGTGGGTATGGTTAAGGGCTCGCCGACTGTCACGACCACCCTGGCGAGGGGAGCCGGAACCAGGTGCCGGTCCCACGTCGGCGGTCGCCAGGCCCGACTCGCCGCGCAGCCGATGGGCACGACCGGCACGCCCGCCATCCGCGCGATCATGACCGCACCCGGCTTGCAGTAACGAACGGGGCCCTTGGGGCCGTCCAGGGTGATGCCCGGAGAGGCACCATCGCGGCGGATGGCGCGGTAGAGACCGCGCAGGGCGGTGAGGCCGCTGCGGGTGGCCGACCCCCGCACCGCCGTGCAGCCGAAGAGCGCGAGCATCTGTACCCCGAACTCACCGTCGACGGACGGGCTGATCAGGAAGGTGACTTTCGCTCCGAGCCTTTTGAGTCGATACATGTACCAGGTGAGCACCAAGAGCCCCTCGTGCCAAAAGCCGAAGACCACGGGGGTGCCCACAGCCGCGAGCTCGGGGAGCTTCTCATCCCCGTGGACCTCGAAACGGTACATGGCCCAGGTGGCGCGGAGGAGGCCGGCGGCGATCGGCGCCCCGACCGCAAAGAGGATGCGCCGCCACCACGTCATCTTCCGGCGGGAGATAGGCTCGCGTGGATTCTTTCTCGGTACTTCGGTGTGCTTACTCATGGGTATTTCGGTCCTCGTCGGGCTGGGCGCCGCGAGAACCGGGGGATGGTATCACGTAGGTGGTTTTGAGTTTTGAGTTCTGAGTTTCTGGTGCCCGCCGGGCGCCGTGACAAGTTCGGGCGAGGGGAGATCCACAGAGACAAAGAGACACAGAGCAGCACAGAGGAGCCAATGCCGAGGCGCCGAACTCCCATCCCGGCGCTCAAACCGCAGATCACGCAGATCGACGCAGATCCTCCCCGCACACCGATCGTTTTTCTCTGGTTCGCCGACGAACCTCATGTAGCCGGCGGAAAACGCCCACAGATCACACAGATGAACACAGATGCGGCCCCCCCGGCTTGGAGAAACCGCAGATAACGTGAACCACGCGGATTCGCAGGCAAATTAACGCAGAGGCGCAGAGGCGCAGAGAGGCATTTGGGAGGCTTCTTCGTTCGACGAGGTCCTGGCCGCCCGACGGCGGCCAGGGACCGCTGGGCCGGGTAACCGCTCCGAATGCAAACATTCGTCGCGGTTGCCCGGCCCAGCGGCCTGCGCTCAGAGAGCGCAGGCCTCGCCACCTCTCCTTCTCATTTCATGGTTGGGAGGGGCATGCATCCCTCCCCAATGGAGGAAGGAGAAGGCGGAACCGACGCGCCCTCGGCGCGGCGGCCGGTGGGAAGCGCGACGACGACGGACGCTTGCGTCCGGAGGCGACGGGCTTTCTACCGGCGGGCGGCGATCGTTCGATCGCCGGCAGTTCCGCCGTCAATCTCCGGCACTGCCGCTTCACATCAGCTTCAACCCCGTTGCGTCTTTGCGCCTCTGCGTCTTTGCGTTATGGGCCGGCGGGCGAATTTCCTGAGGCTCTTCCAAGACTCCATCTGTGTGATCTGTGTGATCTGTGGGCAAATTCTGGCGGGTGGGGGGCTCTGCGCCTCTGCGTTCTTTCTTCTGTGTCTCTGTGTCTCTGTGTCTCTGTGGTTTTCTTCCTGTTCACTTCCTGTCGTCGTGGTTGTGGTTCGAGCGACCGGCACATCTGCGTGGATCTGCGTGATCTGCGGTTTCTCCGGGGGGATATCAGGAAGAAACCCGAACTCCTCCTTCCGCAGCTAGCCCAAGTGGTAGTAAACAGGGGACGAGCCGAGCACGATGTCGGTGCCGGCCGGGGCGGGAAGGGACTGCCCGTCGCGGTCGATCGCAGATCGGGCGGGCCGCGGCAGCGTCGCACGCTGATTTGGCGTCACGCTCCAGCCCACCACTAGCTCGCCGGCATCTCGGGTGAAACGGTAGAGGAAGGCACCGTCCGGTGCCGGCAGAGGCCCGTGGAAGGTCGTGCCCTCGACCTGGCTGATCAGGGTCTTGAGGGCGCTCCAGGCCGGACGGCGGCGCAGCGAACCGTCACTCTCCGGCGCGACAAGGCCGTAGCCGCGGGCGATGAGGCGCCACCAGTAGACCCTCTCGATGAGGCCCGTGCCGAGAGCCAGCAGGTAGTACCGGGTCAGGTAATCCGCCTGCTCCTCCTCCCCTACCGAAACGGTCTTGCCGGCCGGAGAGTGTGGCCCCTCCCACAGCGGCCAGTTGACCTCGGTGATCCAGCAGCGATCGCCTGATGATCGGCCAACCTCGGCGATGGCGCGCACCAAGGTCACCTTGTCCGCGGTGTCCATGCCCAGGTGGAGGTTCTCCGGTGCGCCGCGGCGGTCGACGTAGAGGAGGCTCGAGACGATATCGAAGCGGAGGCCCGGAGTTCGTCGTTCGACCAGCGCTAGCAAGACCTGCAGCTCGAAGTCGATCACTGCCGGCCCCATCACCTCCACCCCCTCGTGTCGGCGCAGGATCTCCGCCGCCTCCAGGTAGAGATCCACGTACTCGTCGCGGGTCCAAACGCCCCACTTGCTGCGGTTGATCGCCTGCCCGACCTGGAAGCGCCGGCCGAAGGGGCTGAAGCGCTCCGCAATCTCCGCCACCGCCTCTCGCCATCGTGCCCGGTCGCGGACCAGCTCGCGGTTCTGGGGAATCACAAAGTCCAGCTCGTGGCCCCGCGCCGCGAGCTCGGCGGCCAGCCGTTCCTCCTCGCCGTGATCCCGGTCCCAGGGGTGGATCCGGAGCAGCACCGGGCCCACCCCGAGCTCGGCGATCCCCTCCAGATGGGCGTCTCGATCCTCCGGCCACGGGCGCACGGCGAGGCCGATCCCGCCGAAGCGGGTGGGCGCGCCGTAGCGCGCCTTCTTCAGCTCGGCGTAGCGTCGGCGGACACGAGGGGTCGCACTGGCCACAATTGCCAAATCGCGGAGGTGAGCCGGGCTGTCGGCGAGGCGGATGGCCAGCTTCTCGCCGCGGCTCGCGTGCTGGTGCGGCTGGTCCGACAGGTGGTCCCACACCGTCTTGTCCCGCGAGGATGCGTCGGACGCGGCGGCCGGAATGTGGGGATGGTGCGAGCCGCCGTGGGAATGACGCCTGCTCAACCTCAACCCCCTCATCTGATTCTTGATCGCGTGCTTGAGCAGGTAGCCGTTGACCGAGAGGACGTAGAACCACCAGCGGAAGGAGTACCGCGAGGGTACCGTCCCCCAGTAGCCGCCGAGGAAGGCGGCGCGGTGTGCGCGGCGGAGCACCGGGAATCGGCAGATGTCTCGGGTTCGGCGCACGACGCCCGGATGACGGCCCACCCGCGCCCGGTTGAAGTCGATCAGAAAAAGATCGAGCTCCTCGTCTTCGGGCACCGCCAGAACGTTGCCAAGGGACAGATCGCGGTAGAGGATGCCGGCATCGTGGATCCGACGGGCCAGCCCGCCGAGGCGAGCGAGGAAGGCCTCGTCGTCGACGTCGGGAAATTCCCCGGCATCCGGGTTGCCGTTGAGCCGGCGGAAGAAATGGCGCACCTCGAAGGCCCCTTCCAGGTGCGTGGCGATGAAAAACGACGGACCGTCGGCCGCCTCCGACTCCACCAGAAACACCGGATCGGGGGTGGAAAGGCCGGCTCGCACCATTTCCTTGGCCACGCGCCAGCTGCGCTCCGCCTTGCTTCCCCGGATCCGTCGGTCGAGGCGCCGGAGCCAGCCCTGGTTCCTGAACTGCTTGACGACCACCTTGGCGGGCCCCGAGGCGGTCTCGATGACAGCCGTGTAGAGGTAGTTCCTGCCCCAGTGAATGGTCTCGACGGCGGAGGACGGGTCGACCAACCGGAGGACCTCTCCCACCACGTCCGCGGGACGGTGCGCCGCAGCGACCTCGCCGCGGTATCCCCGGCACTCGAATCTCTCGAACGTCGATCTGTCGGTTGCCGGCATCGGCGAAGGATAGCAGGCCGGGAAGAAGCTCGCGTCTGGCGGCGGCTCCGATCGGACTCAACGCTAACCCGCATATCTCACCGGGTGTCTACTGCGGACGGCGAATCGCGGCGTCCCGCCGTGCTTGCCGCAAATTGTGCTCCTCGACGTAGCGCAACTACGACAGCGTCGCCCCATTCGCGACAAACCCAGCGGATACTTGCGCTTCGCCGCCCTCGTTACGAAACCCGGTGAGATATGCGGGCTATGACCCCAAGACCACCAAGGGTCTTCTTGACCTTATGGAATGGGCCAATCGGCGACGCCTCCACCTTCAGTTATTTCCTGGACTCAAAGCAAAAACCGGACAAATCCTCGCCGAAATGATCTCCTTGGTGTCCTTGGTGTTCTTGGTGGTGAGTCGTCTTACCTAAAGGACGAAGGAACGTGCAATAGCGTCCGCGATCGCCAGGCCGCGGACGGTCGGCCGGATACGGCCTTTCTCCACGCACAGATGGCCCGAGTTGGACCAGCGCTCGACAACGGCGGCGTTCACGCCCAGGAGATCATGACCGAATTGCTCGTCCACGGCGGCGACGTCGATGCCGTCGGAGGTTCTCAGGGAGAGCATCACCGTCTCCAGGAGCAGCTGGTCTCGGGTGAGCTCCTCTTCCCCTTCTATCGGTCGACGGCCCTCGTTCAGCGCGCTTTGCCAGAGCCGGAGCTTGCGCCGGTTCCACCAGCGACGGCCATCCACGAACGAGTGGGCCGAGGGCCCCAGGCCCAGGTACGGCGTGTGGTCCCAGTACTTGCGGTTGTGATGCGATCGGTGCTCGGGCCCGCGCGCGAAGCTGGAGACCTCGTAGCCCTCGTAACCCGCGTCCGCCAACAGCTCGTGCGTGAGCAGGAAGAGCTCCGCCTGCGCCGTAGCACCGAGCTCGCGAATGTGACCCTCCTCGAACCGCCGGCCGAAAATCGTGCCCTCGTGAATGGTCAGCTGGTAGCACGAGAGGTGGTCCACCCCGAGCGCGACCGCCTCCTCGAGCTGGGCTCGCCAGCTGGAAGCGGTCTGTCCGTCCAGACCGAAGATGAGGTCGACCGACACAGTATGGAACCCGGATTCGAGAAGGACCTCCGCAGCCCGGCGGGCATCCGCCGCCGTGTGCTTCCGACCGAGGAAGCGAAGGGCCACGTCATCGAAGGACTGGACCCCGAGACTGACCGTGTGTACCCCGAGACTTCGCCACGCCGCCACCGTCGTGGGGACCACGTCCTCGGGGTTGGCCTCGAGGTAGAGCTGGGCCTCAGGGAGGATCTCGAGATTGCCTCCGACCCCTCTGAAGATTTCTCCCAGACGGTCCGGCGCCAGGCAGGATGGAGTCCCTCCGCCGAGGTAGACCGTGTCGAAACATAGACCCCGGTCGGCATACATCGCGGCCTCGCGGACCACCGAGCCGGCCCAGAGCGCCCGCCGCTCATCCCCGGCAATCAAGACCGCGAAGTCGCAGTACGGGCACACCGAGGTGCAGAAAGGCACGTGAATGTAGAGGCCCGCTCCCGAACTCGCGCTCAAATCAGCACTTGGGAGGGGAGCTTCTGAATTCAAGGTGCCCCCTTTCCCAATCGCGTTCCCGGAGTGGATGCCAGGCACCTCGGAAGCAACCCGCCGACGGGAGCGGCTGTGGCTGCAGTCGGGGATCGCCGGCGGGCGGCCACCCGCTTACGGTGGTGGGTCACAGCGCCCGCAGGGCGCCCGTGACGCGCTCTGGACCTCGTTCCGGTTCGGCGCTTCCGATAGGTGGCCCGACCCGCTCTCGTCGCGCTCTCCGAGGTTGCCCCCCTTGACAATGTTCGGGACTCGACGCGCTGGGTCACCGCACCGTCCACGTTCCCAACATTGTCAAGGACGGCACGCCCGAAGAAGCGCGCAATCCAAAGCTCCAGACTCGCGCCACCGGTAAGAAGCGCAGCCTTCTGTCATCGCACTCAAGCGCGGGTAATACGCCTCGAGCCACTCCACCTTCTCCTCGCGCCGGTAATTCCGAATTCCTAATTCCTAATTCCTAACTCAGTCTTTGTCGGTCTTCAGCACCGCCACGAAAGCTGACTGGGGAATCTCCACCGCACCCACCATCTTCATTCGTTTCTTGCCCTTTTTCTGCTTCTCCAGGAGCTTCCGCTTGCGAGTGATGTCACCGCCGTAGCACTTGGCGGTCACGTCCTTGCGGTACGCGTTGATGGTCGAGCGGGCGATGATCGTCCCGCCGATCGCACCCTGGATGGCGATCTTGAACTGCTGCCGTGGAATGGTGTCGGCGAGCCGCTCGCAGTAGTGGAGGGCGCGCGGCCGCGCCTTGTCGCGATGGACGAGCTGGGCCAGCGCATCAACCGGCTCCGTGTTGACCAGGATGTCCACCTTGACCAGATCGGTGGGCCGGTAGTCGATCATCTCGTAGTCGAAGGAGCCGTAGCCCTGGGTCACCGACTTCAGCCGATCGTAGAAGTCGAAAAGCACCTCCGCCAACGGCATTTCCGAGGTCAGCTCCACCCGCCCCACCGCGAGGTAGCTGAAGGTGGTGTTCTCCCCTCGGCGCTCCCGGCACAGTTCCATAACCGCGCCGACATAGCGCTCGGGCATCATCACCGACGCCTTGATGAAGGGCTCTTCTGCACCCACGATGGAGCCCGGATCGGGGTAGAGGCTCGGGTTGTCGACCCACCGCTTCTCACCGTCGGCGAGCTCGATTCGGTAGCGGACCGACGGAGCTGAGAGAATCAGCGAGAGGTCGTACTCCCGCCGGAGCCGCTCCTGAACCACCTCGAGGTGCAGCAGACCGAGGAAGCCGCAGCGAAAGCCGAAGCCGAGGGCGGCCGACGAATCCTTCTCGTAGGTCAGGGCGGCGTCGTTGAGTTTCAGCTTCTCGATCGCCTTTGCGAGGTCCTGGTACTCGTCGTTGGACATCGGGTAGATCGAGGAAAAGACGACCGGCTTGGCCTCCTTGTACCCGGGCAAGGGCTCCTCGGCCGGCGCCTCGGCATCGGTGATGGTGTCGCCGACGGCGATGTCCGACACAGCCTTGACTCCGGCGATCACATAGCCCACCATCCCCGCGGCTAGCTCCGGCGTCTTGACCCTCTTCAGCTGCAGAAGACCGACCTCCTCGACCTCGTACTCTTTTTCGGTATGCATCAGACGGATTCGCTGGCGCGGGCGTAGAGTCCCCTCCATGACCCGGACCAGGAGAACCGCGCCGCGGTAGGAATCGTACTGGGCATCGAAGATCAGCGCCTGGAGCGGCGCCGAGGGATCGCCGGGTGGTGGCGGCAGCCGCTCGACGATGGCCTCGAGCACATCCTCGATTCCGGCCCCCGTCTTGGCTGAGCACAGCACCGAGTCGTCCGCGTCGAGGCCGAGGTCCTCATCGATCTCCTCCTTCACCCGCTCCACGTCGGCGGCGGGAAGGTCGATCTTGTTGATCACCGGCACCAGCTCGAGGTCGTGCTCCAGCGCGAGATAGAGGTTCGCGACGGTCTGGGCCTCCACCCCCTGCGAGGCGTCGACCAGAAGAAGCGCCCCTTCGCACGACATCAGCGACCGCCGCACCTCGTGCGAGAAGTCGACGTGCCCCGGCGTGTCGATGAGGTTGAGCCGGTAAGTCTTGCCGTCTCGGGCGACGTAGTTGAGGCTCACGGTGTTGGACTTGATGGTAATCCCTCGCTCGCGCTCGATGTCCATGGAGTCGAGGATCTGGTCCCGGAACTCACGCTCCTCCACCCCGCCGCAGTGCTGAATCAGGCGGTCGGCAAGCGTCGACTTTCCGTGATCGATGTGCGCGATGATGCAGAAGCTGCGGACGTCGTCCAACCTGGGAACCTCCCAAACCGCTTTTCAGCGGCGCAGCGCATTATCCCGGAAAACAGTCCCAGGATCTACCCGTGCTCGGAAAACCGAAGCGCGGGCAGGAAGCTCCGAATCCCCTGATCGCCTCCCCGCGCCGAAATTCCTAATTCCTAATTCCGAATTCGGTCCTCACCGCGGCTTCGCTGGAGCAACCCAACCCAAGACGAAACCCCGACCGGTCTACCCGCTCATTTCACTCTGCAGTCGGTGGGCCTCGGCGATGAGCGGATCGCAGGTCTCCTCGAGCAGGGGATTGACGCTCTCCGCCGCCGTCAAGGCCTCGACGGCGCGGTCCGCGGCCCGTCGCCGGGCTGCCTCTTCATCGGCCGCGCTTGCCTCGATGAGGTGCAGCCGCCCCTTGACGAGCAGAAAATCGGCGTCGGTGGGGTCAATCTCCAACCCCCGTTCGGCAGCGGCGAGGCCCACCGCCACCACCGCCGCCGGGTCCATCCTCCCCGCCAAGCGCCACCGCGCCCGCAGCATCGCCGATCTCGCTCGATTCAAGAACAGCGCTGGTGCGGCGGGGTTGAGCTCCTCGGCCTCCGCGAAATGCCGGCCGGCATCCTCAAGATGACGTTCGACGGACCCGCCGTGCTCCACGGCCCACTCCGCAGCCAGAAGATCGAGCTCGCCCTCCATCAACCGGAGGTCGTAGTGGTCCGGGTTGGCATCCACCGCGGCCCGCGCGGCGAGCCGGCCCCGCCCGAGCACTGCGGTGGGCTGCTGGTCGCGGCGCACCAGATACTCCGCCTCGGTGTGGAAGCACAGGGCGAGGTTGTGGTGCGCGTAGGCAAGGGTGGGATCAATCTCCAACGCGTGGCGGAGATTGTCGCGCGCCTCGCGGAGGGCCGGGAGCGGGTTGCCCCCGGTGACGACCTCGTACTCCGCGCGTTTCTCCCACGAGTAGCCGAGGTTGTTGTACTGGTATGCCAGGCTCGGATCGAGCTCGATGGCCCGGAGGTAAGCGGCCACGGCCTCATCGAGACTCGCCCGCGGGTCTCGCCCGTGGGCCATCTCCACCACGGCCTGCAGCTTGAGGGCGTTGCCGAGGTTGTTGTACCCGGCCGCCATGCCCGGCGTGAGGTCCACCGCCCGTTGGAGAACTGCCAGCGACCGCTCAACCCAGGGCTTGGGATCACCGCCGATCTCCGCCTCGTGCTCCGCCCGCTCGAGCAGAATCAGCCCGCGGTTCGAGTGCACCTGCCCCTTGGTCGGGTTGAGCTCGATGGCCCGCTCGAAGCAACGTGCCGCGGCCTCGAGGCTATCGCTCGGGTCCTCGCCGTGCCAGCGCTGAAACGCCGCCCGCTGCCAGTGGACGAGCCCGGAGTTGCTGTGGGCCGCAAAAGTGGGCCGCACGCGAATGCTCTCCCCGTAACCCTCCGCCGCCTCTTCCAGGGATCGCATCGGGTCGAGCCCCGAGGCCAGCTCGTGCTCCGCCACCAGGTAGTGGGCCGTTCCCAGGTTGAGCCACGCCACGGCGGAGTCGGGGTCTATGGCCAGGGCCCGCCGGCAGGCCGCGATGGCCAGCTCCAGGGAGGGACGAGGGTCCGTCCCCTGACGGCGCTGGTAGCTGGCCTGAAGCCGGTGGATCATGCCCAGGTTGATGGGCGCCTGCTGGTTTTCCGGGTCCATTTCGGACGCCCGCGAGGCCAAGCGCGCCGCCTCATCCAGCGTGGCGATCGGGTTCAAGCCGTGGTTGAGCTCGTACTCCCCCTGCAGCCAGTAGATCTTGGAGCGCAGGTTGAAGGGCCGCGCATCGCCCGGCCGCGCGGTTTCTGCGAAATCAGCCGTCTCCAGCGTGCGCTGTACGAGGTCCTCTCGAAGGATGCCGTCCTGCGCTTCGAGGTGGAAGAGCCGGATCAGCCGCGCCGCCTCACCCTGGTAGAGAGCGGCATCGCTTCGACCCACGTCCAGGGCCCGGGCGAAGACATCGCCGGCGGCCTGGTAGTCGGCCCTGGCGGATTCCGTCCGCCCCGTCTCCTCCAGCTCCTTGGCGCGCGAGACCAGGATCTCGGCCTCCAGGCGCATGGACTCATAACGCCAGGGGTGCCGCTCGTAGGATCCTCGCGCGGCCTCGATCGCGTCCTCGAAACGCCGCTCGAGCAACGCCTCGAGGGCGAGGTGGTGGAGCTCTATTTCCTCCTCCCCGGCTTGTCCACCCCTGAGGTGGGTAAGAGCCGGCTGCAGGAGCTGTGCCTCGATCTCCCGGCGGCGGGCCGCCCGAAGATCCGCATTGCGGATGCGACCGGTCGCCTCCGCCTCCTCGAGGTACGTCTCTCCGAGCACGTGTCCGAGAGCTCCGTCCAACTCAGGAACACGATAGCCCGAGTCCCACGCCGCCTGCAGACGCTCGCGAGCGGCCTCCAACTCACCAAGGTTCCGGTGGCCGATGCCGAGGGCGTGCGAGCCAGGGCCGAAGCCCACGGCGCCCATGCTCTGCATGGTCTCCTCGATTCTTCTCATCCGGCGGCGCACCAGGTCCTCGACCGGCGCCACGTCGTGGAGAGGCAGCATGCGGACGTGGCGGAGCATGCCGTCGATTCGTTCGAGCTCCTGCCCAAACTGCTGCGCCAGCGCCTGCCGACGCTGGGCCTGGAAGTGTTGGCCGACCAGGGCGGCACTGAGGGCGAGCACCGCCGCAATGGCCACGGCCACTACCGCGGTGAGAGCCCTGTGCTTGCGCATCCGCTTGCCGAAACGGTAAATGGGCCCGGCTCGCCGAGCTGCGACCGGCTCGCCGTCGAGGTAGCGCCGCAGATCGTCGGCCAGCGCGCGGGCGCTGGCATAGCGGCGTTGGGGTTCCTTCTCCATGCAGGTCGTCACGATGGTGTCCAGATCCAACGGCACCCGCGCATCGACCTGCCTCAACGGCGGCGCTTCGTGCTCGAGCACCTGGAGCATGGTCGCCACTCGCGTCGTGCCAGAAAAGGGCGCCTCCCCTGCAAGGAGCTGGTAGAGGGTGGCGCCGATCGCGTAGACATCCGCTCGACGATCGACGGCGCCGGGCTCGCCTCGAATCTGTTCCGGCGCCATGAAGGCCGGCGTGCCTACAACAGTCCCGACCATGGTCATGCCCGGCGCCTCGAGTTCACGGGCGATGCCGAAGTCGAGGACATAGGCGCGCAGTGCGCCCTCCTCCTCGGCCTCGACCATGATGTTGCCCGGCTTGATGTCGCGGTGGATGACGCCGGTCGAGTGAGCGGCTTGCGCCGCTTCCGACACCTGCTCGACCAACCGCACCTTCTGCTCCAGGGTGAGCTCCGGGGAGAGATCTCTCAACGAGCGGCCGTCGATGAGCTGCATGGCGATGTAGGCCTTGCCGTCTACCTCACCGACCTCATAGATCCGGCAGACGTTGTCGTGCTCGATCTGCGCCTGGGCGCGCGCCTCGCGCTGGAACCGTTCCACCTGCTCGGAATCGTCCGAACGCATGAACTTGAGGGCGACGGAGCGCTGAAGACGCCGGTCGACCGCCCGGTAGACGCGGCCCATGGCCCCCTCACCCAGACAGTCGACAATTGTGTAACGGTCCCAATCCGGCGCCGGATTCTCGAACTCCCCATCCCCTGAACCCGCGACGCTCGGCTCGGTGAGCTCGTCCTGGAGCTGCTCGGCGTCCTCGGGCGAAAATTGTTCGGAGAATCGGTCCCGGGTGGTCATCTTCTACCAGTCTAACCCGGGAAATTACCGGCATGGAACCGGTCAACTGCCCCTACTTGAGTTTGAGCAGTCCGCCCTTTTTCCTGCCCATGAACTTGGCGATCTCGGTCATCGCCGAATCGAGTTGCTTGATCTGCTTCTGGAGGTCGTTGTACTTCTTGACTCTGGCAGTCTGGTACACCATTTGATCGTCGTCGAAGAGGATCACCGTCGTCACGATAATTTCCTCGTACTCTTCGATGTATTTCTCGAATTGCTTCTTGCTGGTCGAGCGAAGGCCGGCAATCTGGCTGTCCTTGGCCTCTCCATCCACCCTCGAGGAAGTCTTGGTCACGTTGGCAACGTTGTACGTGTTGCCCCTGTAGGACACTGCCTTATCCGCCGCGTAGGCTTCACTGCACACGAACAGTGCCGGGATCGACAAAGCCACAGTCAGCAGAATGCTCGACGCCTTTTTCATGAGATCCTCCTTATCGCTCGGGTCGTGAATTCCATGGTGAGGAGAGTCTAACACCGACCCTCCAGAACGCACGGACGTCCACCAGCAAAGTGCTTTGGACCATCCCTGGGGGGACGATCCCGTCCGTTCCCTGGATCTTCGTTTTCCTGCGTTTTACAGGTTCCTGACGCCCTATGGACCTTGCCTCAGCTATCCTGAGGCGTGCGCATACTCATTGTCGAGGACGAACCGGCGCTTCGCGAAGGACTGGTGGACCTTCTCACCGCTGCGGACCACGAGGTGGTCGCCGAGGCGGAGGGCAAGACGGCGGTCGAGCGCGGAACCGGGGAAGTCTTCGATCTCGTGCTGCTCGACCTCATGCTGCCCGATCTCGACGGCGTCGAGGTCTGCCGGCGGCTTCGCAAGGCGCGTCCCTCGCTGCCGATCCTGATGCTCACCGCCCGGGGCTCCGAGGACGACAAGGTGGCCGGCTTTGAAGCCGGCGCCGACGACTACCTCACCAAGCCGTTCGCGGTGCGCGAGCTGCTCGCCCGCATCGACGCTCTCCGCCGCCGGGCGGCCGCCGCGCCCGCAGAGCCCGAGGTGATCGAGGCGGACGGGTGCGTCCTCGATCTGGGCCGGCTCGAGGCAAGCCGCGAGGGGGAGGTCGTGAGCCTCACTCCTCGCGAAGCGGGAATCGTGCGCTGGCTCTACCGGCAACGCAACCGGGCGGTTCCGCGCGCAGAGCTCCTGGAGCGGATCTGGGGCTCGAGCGGCGATCTGCAGACCCGCACCGTCGACATGACCATCGCCAATCTTCGCCAGAAAATCGAACGCGATCCTTCGCAGCCTCTTATCGTGGTCACGGTGACCGGCGCCGGCTACGCCTGGGGCGGACGGTGAGATCTCATCGGCGAACGACACTGGCGGCCACCCTGGTCGGCGTGGCGGTGCTCCTCCCCACCGCAGCCTGGTACGTGAGTGGGACGCGCGACGCCCGTCGTCAGGCATCGGCGATCGAGGCGGCGGCGAGGGTGGCGGTGCGAGCGGACGTGGAGCGCGAGAGCGCCCGCCTGGGAGCCCGGCTGGAGGTGCTGCGGAGTCAGGAGTCGAGGCGACCTTTCTTTCACTACCAAACGCTGTACCACGACCCCAGGGGTGCGGCCCAGGGCCTTTCGGTGACTCCCTCCCCGCTGGTCTCGGGCGCCGCCGACCCGTTGGTTCTGGCCCACTTCCAGATCGACGAAAATGGCCTGGTAAATCTGCCCACCGTAAGCGAACGCTTCCCGGAGCTGAGCAGCGAGGGGGACTTTGCGGCGTTCTGCGCGCTCCTCACCGAGCTTCAGCACGCGGTGGTGGTGGCCCACGATTCGGATCGCAGCGGCGCCGCTGACGGCGAGCAGGTGCTGACCTTGACCACCTCCGAGTGGGAGCAGATCATCGAGGCGGAGAGCGTCTACGCCTCCATCACCGGAAAGCAGCAGACATCCGCTCCCCTGCCCCGGGACGACGTCGGAAGGGTTGTCATCCGTGTGCGCCCGCTCCACTGGCACACCCTGGTTCTGGGCAGCGGGCCGGCACTTGCTGCCCTACGTGAGGTGCACACCCCCACCGGCATTCTGCTGCAGGGCTTTACGATCGCTCCGGAGGCGGTGGTCCAGTGGCTCGGTGCCGGACCGTATCCCCTCGAGTTCTCCCCCGTCTCATCTTTGGCATCCGGCGCGGTGACCGCCCTCGTTGCGGACACCGACTGGGTGCTGCAGGCCGATGCGGAGGAGGCCCTTGCCGCCGCCGCCGGCCAGGGCCTCGCCGTGGTCGCCCAGTTTCGCCGCACCTTCGCCCTCACCGCCGCCGCCGTTTTCCTTGCCGCGGCGGCCGTGCTCCTGATCCTCTTCCAGACCGAACGTCTCGCCCGGCAGCGCGCACGCTTCGCCGCCGCCGCCGCCCACGAGCTCAAGACGCCGCTCTCGGGCCTCCTCCTGCACTCCGAGATGCTCGCCCAGCACATGGGCGAACCGGAGCATTACGCCCACTACGCACGCATCGTGGCGGCCGAGGCGGACCGCCTTGGCAGGGTGGTGACCAACATGCTCGACCTCGCCCGGCTCGAGCGTGGCGCCCTCGTAGCCGAACCCCGCAGGGGCGATCTCGGCGCCGCGGTCGCCCGTTGCGTCGAGCGCGCGCGGACCCGGCTCGAGGAAGCCGGTGTCGTGCTCGAGGTGACGATCGAACCCGGGCTCCCTGAAGCGCTCTTCGACGACGACACCCTGTGCCAGATCCTCGACAACCTCCTCGACAACGCCGAGAAACACACCCGCTCGGAGAAGGACCGTCGAGTCACGGTCAGGGTGGAGCGTGGTGAAAGCCGGCACCGGGTTGCGGTGGCGGACAACGGTCCAGGTATCCCCCGCCACCAGCGAAGGGCTCTGTTCCGCCCCTTCGACCGGCCACCCGAGGCGGACGGCAAGTCGGGCCTCGGTCTCGGTCTCGCCCTCGCCCGCTCCCTCGCCCGCGCCCAGGGCGGAGACCTGGAACTCGGCACGGAGAGTCACCCCGGCGCGACGTTTGTGGTGACGCTCCCGCGTGCAGAATTCTCAGTTCTCAATTCTCAATTTTGAATTTCGCCATCCGCCCGGCAGAAAGTGGGTGGGCCACCGTAATTTAGAATTGAGAATTCAAAATTGAGAACTCTCGAAGACTTGGGTGTTGGGATAGAAATTCGACCACGCAAACCAGTAGACCGGCGTCACGGCCACGGCCTCCAGGGTCGTGCCCTTGTGGTCGCCGGCGATCGAGCGACCGCTCGTGAGGTCCCACACCGAACCGGTGGCATCGCGAGCCGCGTTGGTTTTCGGGTCCACCTTAAGGACCAGATCGGTCCCCCCGGCTCGCGCCACAAACGCGCGCACCCCACCGTCGCCGCCTCGATACACCACAACCGGCGTCCCACCGAGATCGACGTTGACCATCCCGCCGTCGGCCACGGCCGACTCGGTCACCGCCACCGCGTGCACACCCACCGCCGCGCCGTAGACGAGGGTCTTGCCCGGCATGCGCTCCACCAGCCATTGGCTGCGGAACAATCCCATGCGCTCCGGGTTGTCAAAATAGCTCTGATAGTGCGAGCCCGAAACTTCCTCGCTCTTGGCGAGAACGCTCGTTTCGGGATGCTCCGCGTACCACCGGGCCCAGGTTGTCTCCACCGCCTGGACCTTCTCGAGCTGCGCTCCCTTTGCCTTGCCGTCGATGGCTCGTCCAGTGACGTGGCTCCAGGAGGACCTGGTTTCCCGATCCTGCATGATCAGGCTGTTGCGCCAGAGCTTGCCCGAGACCTGGAAGGTGTAGGTCCGGCCGCCAAGCGTGCGGGCGTAGACCACGCCCGTGTGACAGAGGGGTCACCAGGTGGCGGCGATGGCGGTGCCCCTGATCTCGTCGTTGACGATCTCATGGGCATCGAGCTGCCACAGAGAGTAGGCCCGGGCGTCGCCGTCCACGACCACGCCGAGAACCGGTTCATTTGATTTCATCTGCGCGTCTGCCTCGGCGCCGCGCACGAACTCGGGGTCGTCGATGGCCGGGATCTTTCCTACCGGCAACACCTGATAGACGTCATCTCCGTCCACCGTCGCCACCACCTTCGGTTCTGGCCGCTGTGCCCCGAGCTGGGCGACCGCGGCGAAAACCAGGACGGTGATGAAAAGAACCTTACTGCGCATGGAAACCTCCCTGTCGATACCGGCAGTTTTGCCGCCGGCCCCTCGAGGTTACTCTAGCCCGCACTTCTCACCGGGTGTCTACTGCGGACGGCGAATGGCAGTCATCTGTCGCGCTTTTCGCAAATCGTGCTCCTCAACGTACTGCGGGTACGCCTTCGTCGCCCGATTCCCGAAAAATCCAACATCTGACTACCATTCGCCGCCCTCGCTA
>Ga0209013_10002476_pt1 | contig 16730 bp, 14 predicted proteins | sample Cruoilmetagenom2_FD_187291 | JGI IMG/M metagenome (GOLD analysis project Ga0209013, IMG submission 187291) | Oil polluted marine microbial communities from Coal Oil Point, Santa Barbara, California, USA - Sample 2 (SPAdes) (version 2) | ecosystem: Environmental > Aquatic > Marine > Oil seeps ...
TGTCTAAAGTTCTATTGTTCATTTCACTTTTGAAGAAATGGAAATACGTCCCGGATTTTTCTTTGGATTTGTACATCGCTGCATCTGCATTTTTAATTAAATCCTCGGCGTTGTCGCCATCTTCCGGATACAAACTGATCCCGATACTGGTTTTAATATATACTTCATTCCCTTTTAATGAGAAAGGCTTTGAGAATGATTCCGTGACATCGTCAATAACACCCAAAATATCATTCTTGCAATGAATATTAGATAAGATGATGGTGAATTCATCTCCACCTTGCCGTGATACAATTGCTTCGTGAGGAACACTCTCCCTTAGGCGTTTAGCTACATCTCGTAATAAAATGTCTCCAAAACTATGTCCTAAACTATCATTAATTAATTTGAAACGATCTAAATCCAAGTAAAGAACGGCAATTTTTTGTTCTTTCGTTTTTGCTTCTTTTAATTCTTGATTTAGTCTATCGTTTAACAAAACTCGATTTGGCAACTCTGTCAAACTATCAAAGTAAGCAAGATATTTGATCTCTTCCTCCAGTTGTTTCCGTTCAGTAATATCTTTAAATGTCACTACCTCACCCAGGATTGACTCTCCATCTTTAATTAGAGAGATGACGTATTCCGCAGCTAAGCATGATTTGTCCTTTCGGATAAACTTTTGGTGCCCTCGAGAAATACTCGATTGATCACTATTCGATCTATTTCTTTCAAAGATGATGTTATATGACTTTCCTATTAGTTCTCCTGTTTCATAGCCCAACACGGATTCACTAGCTGGATTACAAAATGTGATTTTCCCATCTAGGTCCAAACCAAAAATTCCTTCTCCTGCCGAGTTCAGAATTAGTTCCTTTTCACGGCTTAGATTCTCTAATTCCAAAACTACTCTTTCAAGCTCAATATTTTTCTCTCTAATTTCTGAAGTTCTCTCTTCAATGATTACCTCTTGTTTTTCCATATATAATAAGTTTGAAAGTGTGGAAGCAGTTGCATCTGTGATTGACTGCGCCAATTGGATATCTGATTCCTCAAAATGAAGGCTTTCTTGTTCAAGTTCAACAATCGCTAACGCTCCTAAAACCTTGCCCATGGCAACTAGCGGAAGCATGAACATCCCTTTCATCCCAAAATTCCTGCATACTTCATGGTTCGGTCTTTCATCTTCAAAAACATTTGGGATGAGTAAAGGTTTCTTAGTCCGAATCACTTCTTGAAATACCGGATCATTCGTCTGGTCGATACGCAACTTGTTATGTGTATTCATCCAGTCTTCCTCTGTCCAATCGCTATCACTGCTCAATCCTGCTGGTTTTATTCTTTTCTCCGCCAAAGGGTCCAATAAGTGCACCCCGATATTATAGTTATTCAACACTTTGCCAACGTAAAAATAACACTTATCCAAAACCTCTTGCATTGTAGAACACATGGATAGTTCACGTGTAAGATCTAATAATAATTGCTTTTCTGCAATAAGATTTTCCTTACGCGTTAAATTTGTCGCATTTCGAATTGCAACACCAGCCATGTTCACATAAGCACCGACCGTCTGAATTTCTTCCTCAGTCAAGTTCATTGGAATCCCGTAATCAAATAAAAAAACCAGACCGAACAACTCATCCTCAAAAGAAATAGGAAGTGCTAACAAAGACTTAATTTGGAAACCTTCTACCGCTCGAGGATCTGGACGATTATCTTTTGATGTATCTGGTATATAGATTGTTTTTTGCGTTTCTATTACTTCTTTTGCAAGTAAGTCATACTCCGTTTCAATGACATGCATATCCAATGTCATTCCATTAATGACCTCTGGCTTCCCAACATACCCCCTAAATTTTCCATCTTTTTGGGGTAAATAAATTCCGACAGAGTCACATTGAACAATTTCTTCAGAAATCGCTGTGATTACTTGCTGTAGTACTTCTCTTAATTCAAGTTGTGTATTTATTAATTTTGTAATATGTGCAAGACGAGAGTATCTTGTTTGTTGTTTTATCATTCAGACTTTCTCCATTTCTAATACTTTCTTAATTAATTTCCAGTTCCAAATAATTACCAATTTTTATATCAAATATCCTTATTTTAACACTATCATACTAATGTAACTTTTCTCTCCTTACTTTTCACCCAATTCACAATTATTATTAAGTGCTTTTTACCTCTATTTTTATCAAAAAATTGGAAACTTTCGTATAAGGTAGTTTATATTAACTAATAAAATTCCATTTAAAAGGTTATTAATTTTCTCTTTAATTAATGTTTTCCAAACTTTGGCCACTACTATTCCAACCTACCTGTTCTTAAAAGCATAAAAAAACAGGTAAGAGAGAAATTAATCTCTCTACCTGTTTTTTGTGGACTTATTGGAAAGTACCGCAGTTTTACAATAAATAAATTTACTCGAACAGTTCAGTGAGTGGATGAATCACGACTGGAAAGCGAACAGTGACGGTTGTTCCCTTCCCTTCTTCACTTTGGAAATGAATGTTTCCATTGTATTTTTCAATAATGTTATAGCAAATCATGAGACCTAATCCTGTCCCTTTACTTTTTAAAGAATAAAAAGGTGTGCCTACTGATTTAACTTCTTCTTCTGACATCCCAAATCCTGAATCAATTACTTTTACTTCCACTTTCTTCTTCATTCGCTTAGCGGTGATTACAACAGAATCACCTTTATTTGAAACTTCAATGGCATTTTTCACTAAGTTAATAAATAATTGTTTAATTTCAATGGCATTGGCAGAAATATATAGTTTATCATCCACTTGTAAGTCGATCTTATTTTCATGAAAGACACCGTAAGACATAAGTAAATCTGTCACACTTTGGAGAGCTTTCCGAACGTCTACTGTTTCCATGTGTTGGTCTTGATCTGGTTTTGCAATGGTTAGAAATTGTGAAATGACATGTTCTGCTGTTTTTAACTCATCAATCATCAAAGTTAAATTACTTTTTACGTCATCGCTAAAAGAATTATCTTTTTCATAGAACTGTAAAAATCCTTTTACCACCGTTAGTGGATTCCGTATTTCATGAGCAACTGCTGCAGCCAATTGACCTGTTGTTTTTAATTTTTCCGATTGCTTTAGTTCTTCATAATACAATTGCTGTTTTTTATTACGATCAGCAGATAGATAAAAAATTAGATATAAGATCACTTGGCTTCCAACAAAATTAATGATATTCCCGGTCAAATCCATCTTGATATGCGCATAATTAGTACCATGATCAATTAATACAACATAACTAAAGGTCAATGTTATTAATAAACCATTAATAACTAACGAGAAATAAAAGAGTTTCGAATCGAAAAACAGAATGGAAAATGCAGGGATAAAACATATAAGGATAAATGTCGACCACGTTTCTGGATATAAAAAGAAAAGAGTATAAAAATAGGCGGCACAAATTGTAATAACGATGATTCGAATGAAATATCTTTCATATTTTGGATATATCAACAAACTTGATGACAAAAACACAACTAATATAAAATGAAGAAACAATCTAAACTCAAGTCCTTCATATCGCGGAATTACGACTAATAATCCTAAAGTCATCAGAATGATTGAAATGACAGCCAATAGGTAATATTGCTTTAGGTTCTTATTTTCATTAAATTCCTTCACAAAAAAACACCTTTGTTCTAATTAATTTTTATAGACAGTTCATTATAAACTACTATTAACAGTTTAGGCTATTTATCCCAATATTCATGCAAAGATAGAAAATATATTATTAATATTAAAATTAAATCCCGCTAAATGGAAATCTAGCAGGATTTATTGACAATTATTCAGTTTTAATTTCCCCAACTATTGCTAGATGTAACGACCCTTAACTAGAAATAACAACAGTTGATTCAATCGATGTTGCTACTATACCGAACTTTGGTTTAGGTACATCTGCTTGCCCGGTTAATAGCAGTTTTACAGCTAAATAAGGGAAGTTAATACCTGACAGACATGAAATATGAAGGCCACCTGACATACGAGGATTAATTTCCAACAGCTTAGGAACACCATTCGAATATTTCACCTGAACGTTATAAATATAAGGAATTTTATACAGGTCATTTACAGTTTGTGCTATTTTGATTAACTCAGTGTTATGCTCTAACTCCCTTACCCTACCCGCTACTTTTTTTCTTGGAACCGCAGCAAGTAACTCGCCATTATATGCAAGACAGTCGATGCTGTATTCATATTGAGGAAGGTACTCCATTACCATTAACTCATTGAAAGTCGGTACTTCTGACAGTGTTTTATGTACTTCTTTAAAAGATGTTTTGTGTGAGATATGACCAAATAATTCGTCCAAAGTCCCATCACTATCTCTTAATACTCTAAAGCCTTCTCCACCTCTACCCTCTGCAGGTTTCATACATACTCTTTTTCCATTTTGACTAATTCTGTCATACACTTCTTTAAACTGTTCTGCCGTTTCTACGACACTGTATTCCGGCAAAATGTCTTTTAACTCACTATCGATTAGCGAATCATATAGTTTTCCTTTATGAGAAATAATCTGCATTAAATCGTTATTTTCACTTACAAGTACTTTCGTCCCCACTTCTTGGAACCTTTCGATGGCTCCAGAAATCTCCACTGCATAGTGATAGGGGATAAACACATCAATTCCATGTTTTTTACAGAAATCAATACAGAACTCTATGTACTCTTCACTATCTAATACTGGCTCAGTTTGGGAGTAGTCACATACTTGGAAGTAGACTGTATCTTTATTGGGGTGTGTCCCATAAATTTCAAATTCCATACTATCTGCGTTATTTTTAATGCTCTCAATTAGATGATATGCTGTGGAAAACCATCTATTAAACCAAATTTTTGTTTTCAAGAAGAAAAACTCCTTTTTATTTGCAGTGTGATTGAAAAAATAAAATATTCCATATTTAATATACCACATGTGAAATGAGCAATTTCAATTCTTTTTCTGCGTGTAAACTCCAGCCCAATCACTACAATTTCGGGTTATAGAAGCCAAACTATAGAATACGAAAAAAGGAATGAATCGTATGGGACGAAACATTCCTTTTCTTCTATATTATTATTTATTTTGAAAGATCAACTACTTACGGTGTCCATTGGTCATGGATGATGCCGACCAGTATATGATCATGGTCTATTTTCTCAAATACAAGCCGCAGACTGCGCCAATCCATCCCCTCAAAGGAAGGATCGATACCGTCTATATAGTATTCAACAAAGACGTGAGAAGCCTTTGGGTACACTTCATTCAAATTATTGATTGTTGTGCTTGCCCCTTGTACCTCGTTTAACGAGATTTTTGCGTCCTCGAAGAAATCTGCATCGTAAACGAACTTCTTATAGTAATCCGCATAAGTCAACTCAATCAAATCGCCCGAACCGGCGAATGTTCGCCACTCATATACCGTAGGATCTTCCATCAAGTCTTTTAGCTCTTCCCTTGAAAACACAAGATCTTTCTCTTGATCAACATAAGCGTATGGCGAAAACCGAATCCCCTTATCCGGATGTGCCCATGCTGCAAGACTGCTCATATCGCCATTTTTGAGAATCCTCATAACTGTTGTAGCCGCCTCCTGGGCAGTCGGTGGCATTCCTTCTGTCGGTTCCCCTTGGTCTATCGGTTGTTCTTCTTGAACTTGTTCCTCTGCTTTTTCTTCCTCTTCCAGTATTTTTTCCTCTTCTTGCACTTGATTCACTGGCTCTTCATGTATCTCGCCCTTATGGTCCTTTGCTTCATTAGTTGTTTCATTACATGCCGTTAGCATTAATAGTGCAGCCCCTAAGAACATTACGCCAATCTTTCTCCAACTGAACATAAACTCACTCCTGACTTAAGTATCTATTCTTTTAGACGGAATGCATTTTCATTTAGTTTCACTACTCTTTCTCATTATTTCAGCAATTCTCTCAAGCTTTTTTTGAAGTTGATCATCCATTTGGAATAGTCCTGAAAAATTTGTCATAACATGGTGATGTCCTATTTAAATTTTTCCAAGAACATGGAGGGTGGGAAAACCGATTTATCCTACAAAGGAACAAAAAACGGCTGGTGCCATAAAGACGGGAATAGGGTTTGGAACTTGCCTTTCGATGATTATCTCCTACACGGCTTATCAATCAATCGGATGGGCCATTATTCATGGCTGTTTTAGTTGGCTTTATGTTTTTTATTACTTTATTAAATATGCGCCTGAATTATTTTGAACAGTAGCTATATCAAAACTAGCTTGTTATTATCGTACATTTGTGCTTTCCGCACGTTTCTCATGGAAGCTTAAACATTAAAAGACAGACTGACTTCTCAAACGACGTCTGTCTTTTTTTTATTTACATTTTGGATATTTGATCCCATATCGCCCCGTAATCCAAGTCGACGATGGGTTCGTTGCTAATTAGTCGGTCTCGAATTTCTGTGACTAGCTGGTACTCCTGTTCATTATTCGCAAGATCAACTTTCTTATGGAATACTCCGTATAATGTATAATCACGTAGTTTCAGGAACATTGGCAAACGCTCCACCCATTCCCGGGAAATCTCCCTGACGCTCATATAGCCTTTCAGGAAATGCTCCAATATTTCTTTTCCAAACACCGACCGTGTTTCAAGGGTTTCTTTTCGGTATTTAGCCCAAATGGAATAATACAGCGGAATTGCAATGTCACTGGCAAAATAGAAATACATCGAATCATCGAAGTCGAATACGTGGATATTGCCTTCATGATAAAAGAAGTTACCCATATGGATGTCCGAATGAATTAAGCCAAATGTTTTCTTCGTTTGTGGCAGCTGTTGCAGGGATGCGACAAGCTGTCTATTGCCTTCGATAATGACTTGATCTACCACAGGATCAATGAAATTCTCCAGCTCGATTAGGTCATCTTCATCCCATTGCAAACGCTGTGTGTTCGATGCATCATATTCTTCTGTTGCCAAGTGCATCTGTGCTGTAATGACCCCCCATTTTTCAAACAGTTCCGGACCAAATTCTGGACTGTTCCTTTGGACTGGACTGCCCGGTGCCTTATCAAATAAACACACATAAAAATTGGTATCACCCACATTCACAGTTTCCACGAGCTCGCCATTTTCAGATTCATGCACAAGCGACACGTGAATTCCTCGTCCATTCAGGAAATTAATCCACTTCAGTTCGCCTTCTACCTCTTTCTTCATCCGGTGTGATGAGTGGGTCAATCTTAGGATATACGGCTTGCCATCGCGCTGCACTTCATACACATAATTCTCAAAATCCCCTAACTTCTTTGCATTGGAAGCATCTGCCTTGTAGCACGTGGCTGCTTCTTTTAGGACTTCTTTTGAAAATAAATTCTCTACCCATTGTTCCATGTTGGTTTCCCCTTTGAATGTTGTTAGTTACTTGACTTATATTTTACATGAATCCTAAGCACTATAGCGATTGAAATTAGAAAATACAGAAAGTGATATTCATTCTACCTATACATCAACAGTACACTCGGATATATTAAAAACAGGTGATGATATGAAAACAAACATGTACGTAAACAATGACAAATTAATTGCAGGAATGACCATGAAAGATGATGTTGAACTTGAATGCAATAATATGGCTCTTCATGCCTGTGAAAATCCTAAAGATGTAATAGAAAACCGAAAGAACCTGGCTGCTTTCTTGAATTGCGGTCTAGATCAATTTGTTTGTGCCAATCAAACACATAGTGCAAATTTCCACCGTGTAACGCTTGATGATAAAGGGAGAGGTGCGCATCAAACGGATTCTGCGATTGCGGATACTGATGCCCTCTATACGTATGAGCAAGATTTGGTATTATGCAGCTTTACTGCCGACTGTGTCCCAGTGACTTTTTACAACGAAGTTACTGGTCTTATTGGTGTGATTCATTCCGGATGGCAAGGAACAATCAAAGAGATTTCCTTGAAACTTTTTAAACATTTAAAGCAGGTTGAAAACTGTAATTTGAGAGATTTACATGTACAAATTGGTGCAGCACTGAGTCAGGAAAAATTTGAAGTAGATGAAGATGTTTATTTGAAATTCAAGGCCCTTGGCTATGCGGATGATTTTATGTATTTCAATGAGCAAACCAACAAATATCATATTGACAATCAACTTACTGTGAAAAAACAATGTGAGTTGGCTGGGATACCATCTAAGCAAATTTCCATTGATCGGACTTGTACCTTTGTTAGCCAGGATGGTTTCTCACACCGTCAAGACAAACAAAGTGGAAGACATCTAAGTTTTATTATGAATAAGGGTAATTGATTAAAAGTGAATTTATTATGGAGAATAAACAAATAAGCACATCAACTTTTACATTGATGTGCTTTCACATTTTTATTTTTGAATAAACATTTGAGTCCAGTAATTTCCATCCTTCACATATCCTACTCCAATATGCGTAAAGTTTTTGCTAAGGATATTCGCTCTATGACCTTCGCTGTTCATCCATGCTTTCACTACTTCAGATGCAGTTCCTTGACCTTTCGCAATGTTTTCTCCAGCTGACTTATACGTAATGCCAAAGTTTTTAATCATGGTAAACGGTGAACCATACGTTGGACTTGTATGATTGAAATAATTTCTGTCATGCATATCTTGAGACTTAAACTCGGCCACTCTTGCAAGCTCCCAATCATTCTTCAAAGCTGGAAGTCCAGCATTTGCTCTTTCAATATTTACGAGTCTGATCACTTCTTGTTCTACGGTAGCCTGTTCTTTTGTAGGAACATTAATCGTTTGTCCAGGGTAGATCAGATTTGGATTAGCGAGCTGTGGATTTGATTCTATTAATTCCTGGACTCCCGTTTGTGTTTTCACTGCAATTTTCCAAAGGGAATCTCCCGAAACTACTTTATAAGAACTATCCGCCATAGCGCTAATTGGAAATAATAAAGATATAGATATAACTGAAGCAATAGTAACTTTACCTACTCTTTTAAACATCAAATCAATCCTTCCAGTTTGTTATATTTCCATGGTAAATAGTTTCGTTGAGTAATTCACCACTAAATATATGGAAGGATTCTTACAATATCATTACACCTGAAATGAATAATTTTAAATCACTTGAAATTCAACGATTCTTTATAAGAAATCTGGTAACAAATTTGAAATATTACTGAAACAGGTAAAAATTACTTATTCAATCTACCATCTCCAACTTTCAATCAAAAGATATATCCCCGTAAATAACAGGATTACATAGGTGAATTTACGAAAGAAACGTTGATTAATTCTTTTAAATAGCAATTGACCCAAATATAAACCGATTAATACAAGTGGGAAAGCCATGCCACTTGTAACCCAAATTGTTTTATTAGTGCCAACGAAGATGATTTGGATTGTCAGACTGATTAAATAGATGAATAAATAATAGGCCAATGTAGTACTACGCAACATTTCCTTTTGTGTATCCGTACCTGAAAGGTAAAGTAATAAAGGGGGACCAGGCATGCCTATACTTGTCGTCAATGAACCCGATAGTCCACCAATCACCAAGTCTCTCCCTTTGGTCTGTTTAACTCGAAACTTAAGAAGAAGCATGATGGTTAACAGCAAGATGATCAGGCTGATTCCCAATTTTAATTGATTTATATCTAGGAATAGAAAGAATGTAATCCCTATTGGCACACCAATCGAACTACCTACCACAAATCGTTTCAAGATTCCAAAGTCTATTTCCTTTTTAATTTTGACTATAAGAGCAACAGATATAATTAGAGATAAGATCAAATTAATTTGAATGGCTTCCACTGGTTCAAATAGTAATAGTAGAAATGGAGTGGCTAAAATGGAAAAGCCAAATCCTGTACTAGTTTGCAGTATGGAAGCTACTAAAATGATCAAAACAAATATAACTATTTCCAAGTATGCACCCACTTTATTTACTAATGAATCTAACATAATTTCTATAGGGTAATTTCCACCCCATATTCTTTTATTCCTGTTGGCGGGAGGCATCCCCTAGCAACGAAGCGGCTAGGAGCAGTGATATACCCACTCCACTTTAAACCGTGAATAAAAAAATAGCCCTAAGGCTCACCTTACTATATCTACTAAAATGAGCTTAACTCATTTTAGTAGATATAGTATCAAAAAATTTAATTTTAAAATCGGTATCAATTTTTACATTTAGTCAGCATTTTTTATTACCATTCAACATCCATGATTTCCGCAAGGACTAAGTTTCTATCCGTTTGAATTTTATTATTTGACCTGTATCTCAAATAATTATAGGAGAAATGGTACATATCCTGAACTCTCTCCTTTGATAGAAAACGTGTAGGAACTTGAATGGCGATATCGTCAGAGAGTAATGGACTATTTGTCGCCATACAAAAACCAAAATCGCCTTCATAATCGGCAATCATATCAAAATGATAGGGCAATACATGAAATCCTGCAGCCACTAAGGTGGCATCTATACTCCACAGGTAATCCGGTACCCAAGCAAACGAGGGACAAGAGATATTAATTACACCACCTGGTTCCAATCTTTCTTTTAATAGCTTAAAGAATTCTACACTGAAAAGCCGGCTTAGTTCTGGAAATTCCTTTCGCGGTTCTGGAATATCAATGAATATAGCATCCCATTTCACTGGATTATCTTCAATGTATTTTCGCCCATCTTCTATAACCGTATTTACCTTTGAGTTATTCAATGACCCTTCATTAAATTTAACAAGAGGTTCTAAATTTTTCCCAAAATCGACCATTACGGAGTCTATATCTACTGCAGTAACTTCCTTCACATCAGGATATTTAAGAATTTCTCTTGTTGTTATGCCTCCGCCACCGCCGATGATGAGAACTTTCTCTTTTTTACTTGCAACTGCCATTGGCACATGTATTATTGCTTCAGCATACATATTCTCGTCTTCCGTTGTTGAGAACATGACGTCTCCATTTGCATATATCCACGTTTCCCCATTTGTTTCAACCAAGGCGATTCGCTGGTTCGGTGTTCTAACACGTTTGACAATATGAAATTCTCCACTCGGTTCCTCTTCTTTTGATACATAGTCACGAATAGAACCCCTTCCCCAATAACGCCAATAGAACCAGCCTACCATTTCACCGAGTAGTACCAGACCAGCTCCTATTAATATCCAACCAAGTTGGCTTAAATCTATCATTAACCTTGCCTCCCTCTCACAATTTATAATTATTATATTCATTGATGATTGAGAGACTTGGGATCCCAAGAAGGTTCATTGACAAATAAATTAGGTTGTTTATGCCATTTTATAAATAATTTGCTTATGAGGGTTTATAGAAACTATTACCCTTTATTGCCACCATCTTAAAATGGTCATATTTCATGACCACCACAAGTAGCTTCACTTAATTCTATGTCCTTTATTTTTCTCACTTCTTTTAACGCCAGACTGTCTACGATTATGGTTACATGCTTGTGGGACTTTAATGCAGATGCAGGGAAATTCATGTCCAATTCTCCTACTAATAATTCCTTTACAGCCTTGGCTTTTGATTCACCCGAGGCTAACAATAAGATTTCTTTGCTTTTTAAAATTCCGGAGATTCCCATCGTAATTGCATGACTAGGAACTTCATCTAAATGATTAAAGAAACGGGCATTTGCCAAGCGAGTTGACTCAGAAAGTGTGGTTACATAGGTTTTCTGTGAAAAGGGTGACCCTGGTTCATTAAAACCGATATGGCCGTTACTTCCGATTCCTAATAACTGAAGATCAGGATAATTTAGATGGTCCAATATCATGTCATACCTTTTACACTCTTCCTGTAAATCAGAAACCATTCCATCTGGCATATGGATATTCTCCGATTTCAGATCAAGGAGTTTAAACAATTTATGAAACATATAGCTATGGTAACTTTGTGGATGATTGTTAGGAAGACCTACATATTCATCTAAATTTACCGTATTAACATTTTGATAAGTTGTGGCATTTCGTTTGAAATCTTCTATCAGCAACTGATAGGTTTTTTCTGGAGTCCCTCCAGTCGCTAACCCTAGTACACAATCTGGTTGATTTTTCACCTTTTCAATTATTATCTTCGAAGCAACTTTACTAAGCTCCTCGTAATCATTCACTGCAATTATTTTCACTGATGATCACCTCTATTAAATGCCAGTTCACCTCCACAATACGTCATCATTACGTCTAATTTTCGGTCTAATAAAACGAAGTCTGCGTCTTTGCCTTCTTTCAAACTTCCTTTTCGATCAAAAATGTTTAGACTCAACGCCGGATTTGTAGATGTCATTTTTATTAATTCTTCTAAGCCACATCCCGTAAACGACTGAAAGTTTTGTAAAGCCTGCCCCATTTTCAGGATACTTCCTGCTAATGTACCGTCGTTTAAAGTTGCTCTATCACTAGAAACATGAACTTCTTGTCCACCAAGGTCATACAAACCCGCTTTCAGACATTTGGCTCTCATTGAATCAGTGATTAGAATGATTGCATCACTTGTTTTACTTTTGTACGTATGGTCGACGATTTCGGGTCGAACATGAATGCCGTCTACGATAATCTCAACCTTCAATTCATCCCGAATCAATGCAGCACCGACCACACCAGGTTCGCGATGATGTAGACCCGTCATTCCGTTAAACAAGTGTGTGACATGCGATGCTCCAGCTTCAATGGCACGGTCTACTTCTTCATATGTCGCATTTGAATGGCCAATCGATGCGACCACTCCTGATTGATTTAAATGGCGAATGAATTCTAAGCCATTCTCTTCTTCCGGGGCTACTGTCACCACCTTGATCATGTCGTTACTCAGTGTTTGCCATTTACGAAACAATTCCAGATTGGGTTCAATGATATGTTCTAAAGGCTGCGCCCCCGCTCTTTTTTTTGATATAAATGGGCCTTCTAGATGAATCCCGATTACTTCTGCAACGCCTGGTTTTTGTGGTTGTTTTATATATTCGCCTACATTTTTAATGGCATTTTCTATATTCTCATGACTTTGTGTGATGGTTGTGGCAAGGAAACTTGTGGTTCCTTCTTTAGGAAGGGCATTTGCCATCTTATATATGGCTTCAGGCGTTGCGTCCATTGTATCTGCGCCATCAACTCCATGAATATGGATGTCAATAAACCCTGGTATTAGTGAGATATCCGAAGTTAGGGTGATAACTTCCGCCCCCTCTTTTATTTCACTCGTTAGCTCATGATAATGACCCGTTTTTGTAATAACTCCCTCTTCAACCTTTATAAACCCTTTTTCATACAACCCATCTTCTGCATAAACTGCGACATTTGTGATGATCAATGGTTGGCTAGATTTCATGAATGCTCCAACTCCTACTCTTAAGAATGCTCCTTTTATCCCTTACACACTTGGATCCGTTTTGAACATTAATTGTACGCTAATCATTTCTAGGAAATACTGAAAAGGCATCCTTTCTTCAATTGAATGAAAAAAGAATGCCTTTTAAATTACGAGGCCATCTTTTCCTCATTACATTAAGGGAAGGCTCACTAGTTATTTTTATACACAGTACCGAAAGATGTCACCCATTTCCCTAGTCAGAACCAGCGTAGGCGCCTTTCAAGTGGTAGCCGGAGCGAGAAGACTGGCAGTGACTTTCTGTCTGGCTTCTCGCGGGAGGCATCCACAAAGCGCCGAAGCGTGTATGATAGGAAATACTCAGTCCAGTCTATATTCGTTGAGTTTCTCACTGGCTACAGACTCGTTGGATTCCTCTTACTTTGCCTGTTTTTGAAGTTCCACCATAGCATTTGAAAAGTGTCCATGCTTCTGGTTAAGTACTGACATGGCCGTATCTAACTCAACAGAAAATAAAATCATTAAAATTGCTGCTCTTGTATCACCATTTGCTCTCTTTATCATTTCACTGGCCATTGATTGATCAACACCTGTTATGTCTTGAATGATTGAGAGAGATCTTAGTCGTAGTTTATCATTTGTGGCTTGAACATTGACCATTAAGTTTTTGTAAACTTTGCCTAGTTTAATCATGCTTGCTGTAGAAATCATATTTAACACCATTTTTTGCGCGGTTCCTGCTTTTAAGCGTGTTGATCCCGTTACCACTTCTGGACCAACCGGCAAGTCAATTGGGTATTTAGATAGCTGAGATAATTCCGATCCTACATTACATGAAATTCCTATAGTAGGAATGTTTTTTTCATTAGCTCTTTCTATTGCCCCGAGAACGAATGGCGTACTTCCACTAGATGCGATGCCAATAATCACGTCATTTTCGCTTAGGTATCGATCTACTTCATTTTTTCCTTCTTCTCGATTATCCTCTGCATTTTCAACCGGGAAGCGTACTGCTTTTTCACCACCAGCGATAATTCCGTTTACTAAATCGGACGATACGCCAAACGTGGGCGGACATTCTGATGCGTCTAAAACGCCTAGACGACCGCTTGTCCCCGCTCCAATATAAAACAGTTTACCTCCACGCTGTAGTGCATCCACTACGATATCAACCGCATCTTTTATACGAGGCAATGCTTCTTCGATTATATCAGGAACTTTTTTATCTTCTTGATTCATTAATTGGATGATTTCGAGGGTTGAAAACTGATGTAAATTATCTGAATACTGATTTCTCATTTCAGTTAAGTTCGTCGGATTATCTTCATTCATTTTTCTGCCTCCATATTTGTCAAACAACCTTCAAGGCTCTTTGCCATGAATTATTGATGTTCTGTTCGACTTGATCTGTTATGATTTCTCCATTTTGGAGGATTGCACACATATACGACCCAATAATGGGTGGATATTGAGGTGAAATAATCGATTGATTCCATCCATTTATTCTCATTGTGCGTTCAAATTCTTCTCTAAAATAATGAGAAGAGAATAATCCTCCCGCAATCACTAGCGGAAACGCCTTACATGCTTGATCATGACGAATGACGGATTTCACTAGTTCTACTAACTCTTCGATTGCGCACTGGATAATGTCCTTAGCGTTTGTTTCCCCTTGCTCTGCTAATAAGACCACGTGTTTAGCCAAGTTCGCAATTAATTTCCTTGGATATGGGTCCTCATATATATAAGTTATTAATTGTTCGGGATTTTCTAATCCAGTTTGTTCTAAAATGGATGTTGTTAGTGTCCCTTTATCATGACCTCTTCCGTCATACGCCCTTAGAATCATTTTCAACGCTTGGTTTCCTATATCATAGCCACTGCCTTCATCGCCTAATAGGTAACCCCAACCGCCTGAACGTATAGGGCGTGTATTACCTTCTTTCACCGCGTATGCAATGGAACCAGTTCCAGCAATCAATACAATGCCTGTATTCGTTTTTGTACCCGCAGTTAAAGCACCTACCGCATCATTCACGATGGTTAATTCGTTGGGTACTAAACCATATTCAAAAATCCATTGTTTCCAACGCTCTCGATCCTCTTCTCGATCGCCGCCTGCTGTTGATACAAATATACCTTTTACTTGTTCTTTATTCGCATGAGCGGATTGAAGTACTTCCGCCAACAAAGTATGTATGACTTCTTTCACGTCTTTGGAAGATCTTGACTTTAGATTGGTGGAGGCGCCAGTTGCACAAGCAAGAATGGTTCCTTTTGCATCCCCGATGATACACATTGTTTTGGTACCTCCACCATCAAAACCTATAAATAAATCACTATTTAACGGCACCAGCTGTCAGTCCTTCCATGAATTGCTTAGAAGCGATAAAGAACAAGACGATCATTGGCAGTGATGATAAAGTCAAGCCAGCAAACAATGCTCCCCAGTCAGCCGAATACTCCCCGAATAATGACATCATTCCTACAGGGATGGTCTTCTTCAACTCATCCGTGATAAAGATCAACGGGAAGAAGAAGTCGTTCCAAGCCGTAATAAAGTTGATGATCATTACTGTACCTATTGCAGGTCGCATTAATGGTAATACTATATTCCATAAAATTCGCAAATCGCTTGCTCCATCAATACGTGCTGCTTCTTCTAACTCAGTTGGCATTGTCCGGAAGAATCCCGTTAATATTAAGATAGATAGAGGAATGCCCTGTGCGGTGTAAACCAATATTAGAGACCACAAAGAGTTCGTTAAACCTAAATCTTTCATTAATAGAAACAAAGGAACAATTCCTAACTTAATTGGAATCATCATGCCCATTAAGAAGAAGAAAAACAAAATATTATTCCACCAGAATGTATATCTAGCAATATAAAAAGCAGCTAAAGATGTCGTGATTAGAATAAGTAAAACGGAAACGACACTTACGAACACACTATTGTAAAAGTACGTCATAAACGGGATTTGATCCAACAGATTACGGTACGTATCCAAACTAAAACTCTTTGGCAATGCTAGTGGGTTCATAAATATTTCAGCACTCGGTTTAAAAGAGGAGAGTATCATTAGTAATATAGGATAAAGACTAATGGTGGCAAACAAAAAGGCAATTATATAATAAAGCGGTCTAGTCCAGATAGTTTGTTTCACCTTATTTCCCCCCTACATCTCTATCTCTTTTTTCTTCATGACTTTCAATAAAATCGCTGTAAATGTTGATATAAAGATAAATAACACAACTGCTAATGCTGATCCAAGTCCAAGTGCAGTTGAATCTCCAGTCGAACCACCAAATGCTAAACGATAGAAGTAGACTGCTAATGTATCGGTCGAACGATAAGGTTCACCTTGTGATCCTTGCATTGCATAAACGAGTTCAAATGCTTCGAATGATTGAATAAATGTCAACAC
>Ga0209013_10002477_pt1 | contig 16726 bp, 14 predicted proteins | sample Cruoilmetagenom2_FD_187291 | JGI IMG/M metagenome (GOLD analysis project Ga0209013, IMG submission 187291) | Oil polluted marine microbial communities from Coal Oil Point, Santa Barbara, California, USA - Sample 2 (SPAdes) (version 2) | ecosystem: Environmental > Aquatic > Marine > Oil seeps ...
GCAAAAATTGTACTGGTTGATACCGCGCCAGATTCTTTTGAAATGGATTATTCAAAACTAGGTGATGCAATCACAGAAAAAACGAAAGCAATTATACCTGTTGATATTGCCGGGAAGATGTGTGATTACAATACAATCTTTGAAATAGTTCAAAGTAAAAAAGAACTTTTTAAAGCTAATAATGACATTCAAAAATTATTTAATAGAGTGATTGTAATGACTGATGCTGCACATGCTTTTGGAGCTGTGAGAAATGGTTTGAAATGTGGGCAAGTTGCAGACTTCACTTGCTTCTCTTTCCATGCAGTAAAGAACTTAACTACAGCTGAAGGTGGTTCTGTTGTTTGGCGTAATGATCTAGGATTGGATGATGAGTGGCTTTACAAACAATTTATGCTATATAGTTTGCATGGTCAGTCTAAGGATGCCTTGGCTAAGACCCAAATTGGAGCATGGGAATATGATATTGTGTATCCAGCTTATAAATGCAATATGACCGATATTATGGCTGGATTTGGCTTAGTTCAGTTAACTAGATATGAAGGTCTGGTACAAAGACGTAAACAGATAATTGAGATGTATGATAAAGCTTTGATACCTTTAGGAATTCAAAGTTTGCAACATTATGATGAGGACTTTGCTTCTTCAGGGCATCTTTATCTTGCTAGGATTCCTGGTTTAGGAGAAGCTGAGAGAAATGAATTAATCATTAAGATGGCTGAAGTTGGGATTGCGTGTAACGTTCATTACAAGCCATTACCTATGTTTACAGCTTATAAGAATTTAGGGTTTGATATTAAGGATTACCCTAATGCGTATAAGCAGTATGAAAATGAAATTACGCTTCCTTTGCATACGTTGTTGAGTGATGAAGATGTTGAGTACGTAGTTGGAAATTTGAAAAAAGTATTAAAGGAAGTTTAAGGTGGGTTACAGATGTATAAGAACTTTTTAAAAAGAGTATTTGATTTAATCCTTGCTTTAGTAGCTCTACCATTTTGGTTTATTCTTCTAGTGATTATAGGGCCAATTATTTACTTTCAAGATAAAGGATCTATCTTTTATAATGCTCCACGTCTTGGTAAGGACGGAATAGTATTCAAAATGTATAAGTTCCGTTCTATGAAAATGAATGCTCCTGATCTTAGAAATGAAGATGGATCAACTTTTAATGCGGAAGATGACCCGAGATTAACAAAGATCGGAAAGTTTATCCGTAAAACAAGCTTTGATGAAACACCACAATTGTTAAATATTATTAAAGGTGATATGAGTATTATTGGTCCTAGGCCTGACCTGCCAGAACAAATTGAATTATATGAAGGTAACGAAGAAAGAAAGCTTGAAATTAGGCCGGGTGTTACAGGATATAATCAAGCGTACTTTAGAAACACTGTTCCTTGGAAAGAAAGAATACAACATGACATTTACTATATAGATCACCTTTCTTGTTTGCTTGATATTAAGATATTTCTCAAAACAGCTATAGCTGTTTTGAAGCGTGAAGATGTTTTTGTTACCGAAAAAAATACAAATTCAAACAAAAATACAGGTGTAGGAATGTAGGGGGGATTTCTTATGAAAAATATAGAAGATGCAGTGACCTTTAATGAATTACAGTGGGATACAGAGTTTTTTGGGGTTTCCAGTTCAAAAGCTATACTGCAAAGACCTCTTACATTACATGAATGGGATGAACTAAAAACAAGGTTTAAAGATTATCAGTTTATTTCAATAATGAATATGAACTCTGAACCCATAAATGCACAGTTAATTGGGAAAGATACCTCAGCGTTTTTGGCAGATGTAAATATACAATTTGAGAAAAAACTATTAGTCTTACCTGAAAAACCAAAGAACGTAACAATACACCAAGCACTAGAAGTGAATGATCAAGTCATCGAAATAGCAGATTTCCAGTTCTCTAAATTTACAGAGGACCCTGAATTAGCCAAACGAGGTGGGGATCAAGTCTATCAACAATGGCTTATTAATTCTTTTGGAAAGACTGACAAGTATTATGCATTATCTAAGGATGAAATGGGCAATATAAACGGTTTTTTATTATTCTCATATGCAGATAGTACATGTGTAATTGAGCTGATTGCAGTATCTCAAAAAGATACTAAGGGCGGCATTGGCACTAGTCTATTTAAGGCTGTAGAATATGAAGCACATCAACAATGTATTAAAGTGATTAAGGTTGGTACCCAAGTACGAAACTTTGTTGCAATAAACTTTTACCATAAAGTTGGCTGTAAACAGGTAGGGTGTCACCAAGTTTATCATTTGTGGAATAACACAGAGATTTTATAGTGGTCTAATTAGTTTTAAGAGATACATGAATAATTCCCAATAAAGTAATAAAGTTAAGTGAGGGGGAGCGCTATGAAGAAAATTTTATTCATATGCACTGAAGGATTTGATACACCTGGACCTTCTAATCATCTAATTAGTTCTTTATTAGAAGATATGCTAGAAAGTGGTTTCAAAGTTACTCTAATCCAAAGTAGAAGAACAAAAATAAACGATGATCTTCCTAATACACTAAAAAATAAGGAACATTTAGATGTGAATATAATTGACAGAAAAATTATTGGAAAAAGTTCATTTGTTTATAGATATTTTGAAGAGGCATTATATGCTTTTAGGTGCTTTAAAATATGGAAAAGAATGAAAGATGTTGATGCAGTTTTTGTTCAATCTTGTCCTACTGTTATTTTTTCAATAATGTTAGTTAAGTTATTTTTGAGAAAACCCATTTTATACAGTATTCAGGACATGTGGCCGGGCAGTGCAGTAAATAGTGGTGTCCTTTCTAATAGATTAACTGCTAGTATTTTTTATAAAATTCAAAAAATCGCTTATAGAAATAGTGATGTATTAACAGTAATTTCAGAGGACATGAAAACAAAAGTAGTTGAGCAAGGAGTATCGAAGAAAAAGATTCATCCCATTGTAAATTGGTTTGATGATCGTACTGTTCAGGAAATATCTTGGAATGAGAATCGATTTATTAGGAAATATAATCTATCTAGGGACAAGTTCTATGTACAGTATGCAGGTACTATGGGATACGTTTTTGATTATAAAATGGTTTTGAATGTTGCAGAACAATTAAAAGAATATAAAGATATAGAATTCCAAATGATAGGGCAGGGGAGTCAAAAGGATGCTTTTATAGAAGAAAAGAAGAGACGTGGGTTAGATAACATAATCTTTTATCCTCTTGAACCTCAGGAGATGGTTTCAGATGTCTATAGTACATGCTCGATTTGTTTAATTCCTCTAAAAAAGGGTATTATCGGAAACTCAGTACCGAGTAAAGCTGGATTACTGATGGCATGTAACCGAGCCATAGTAAATTCAGTTGATGAGGATTCTGATTATTATAGGATGTTTAATGAGAATGAAATGGGGATCTCGGTATCAAATATTAATCCAAGTGCTGTGGCAAATGCTATTCTTTTATTATATGAAAATAAAGAAATTCGCAGGCGCATGGCGAAAAACGGAAAAGAATTCAGTAGTAAATATTATTCTAGAAGTGAAAATACAAATAAGTTTATTTCTTTATTTAAAGAGATGGTGAAACAGTGAAGAAAAAAATATTAATTTTAGGATTTACTAAAATAGCTTACATGCCATACTTAAATTTTTACCTAGAGCAGCTTAATAAAGGCGATTATGATATATCGCTATTTTATTGGGACCGTGATGGGAAACCGGATAAAGAGATTAAAGAAAATATTACTCTTTATAAGTTTCAAAAAAACATGATGGACAGTGTTCCAAAAATCAATAAAATTACCAACTTTCTTGAATACAGAAGAGAGGTAAAAAAGTTACTAAAGCATAATAGATTTGATATGATTATAGTTTTGCATACATTGCCAGGAATTCTTTTATATGATGAATTAATAAAAAATTATAATAAAAAATTCATCTTAGATTACAGGGATTTCACCTATGAAAATATTTCCCTTTATAAAAAGAGAATACACAAATTATGTAATTCTGCTTTAGCTACTTTTGTTAGTTCAGATGCATTCAGAGTACTATTGCCAGATATAGATAATATTTATACATCCCATAATCTAGTAATAGACTCACTTAAGAATAGAACATTAAGATTAAATGAACAAAGATGTCCGAGACCAATTAGAATACGTTATTGGGGATTGATAAGATATACAAAAACTAATATTGCTTTAATAAAACAAATTGCAAATGACGAAAGATTCGAAATGCATTTTCATGGAAGATCACAAGGTGAAGCATTGGAAATTCAAGAATATTGTAATAAACACTTAATAAAGAATGCGTATTTTCATGGTGAATATTTACCAGAGGAAAAATACCGCTTTGCTATGGAAACCGATATTATTCAGAATGCTCAAGATTTAGATAGAATCACTCAAAATGCTGTATCTAACAAATTTTATGATAGCGCAATTTTCTATATACCTCAATTATGTACTAAAGGATCTTTTATGGGTACCAATGTAGAAAATTATGGGTTAGGATTAGCAGTTGATTTAGAAAAGGATAATATTTCACAAATATTAGTAGACTATTTTAACAATATTGATTGGACTGATTTTTCGAAGCGATGTGATTCTTTTATAGAAAAAGTTACAGAAGAATATGAGACGGGTCTAAAAATCATACAAGAATTATTAGCCTAGGAGAATAAATATGGAAAACCAAGTGAAGAAAATGCTCTTTGTGGGATTATATCCTAATGAAGTTGATCAGTACAGCAATGTTTTTTTTCAAAATTTAATATTTGCGATTGCAGAAACTGGAGTAGATTGTACGGTAATATCTCCAGTATCTTTTACTAAATATAGAAATAAGATTAGACAAATTTCACATGAAAGAATTGATAGGACAAAAAGTGGGCGTGAGGTACGTGTTCTACATCCAAGAACTTATTCTTTATCATCAAAAAAAATTCTAGGATACAATACATTTAAATTAACAGAGAAGCTATTTCAAAAGTCAGTAGTATCAGCAGTTAAAAAGTTAAATGAAAACTTCGATGTTGTTTATGGGCATTTTATATTACGTGGGGGTCTTGCTGCAATCAAAGTGGGCAGAATCTTAGATATACCATCATTTTTTGCATATGGTGAGTGTGATTACGTAAGTGAGGTATCAGCTGTATATGGTGATATATCCAAAAATGAAATAAATGGCCTTAAAGGGATAGTATCAGTATCAAGTAAAAACACCAATGAATTATTGGATACCGGGTTGTTTCATAAAGATGATATTATCATGTGTCCAAATGGCATTGATGATAGGGTTTTTCGAAAAAGTGACCAAAAAGGAGCAAGAAATAAACTTGGGCTACCTCAGGATCTCTTTATTGTTGGATTTGTTGGGGGATTTATTGAAAGAAAAGGTGATAAAAGATTATTGAAGGCGGCAAGTGGCTTGGATGATGTTTACCTTGCCTTTGCTGGTAAGGGAGAAAATCCTCCAAGCGGAGAAAAAGTTATTTTTTGTGATTCCTTGAACCATGAAAACATTAGTGATTTTCTAAATGCAATTGATATTTTTGTACTTCCAACTTTGCATGAGGGTTCATGTAATGCTGTAATTGAAGCAATGGCATGTGGAAAACCTGTAGTGTCATCAAATTTACCATTTAATGATGATATTCTAGATGATAGTAATTCAATCAGAGTGAATCCAAAAGATATAAATCAAATAAGGGATGCTGTATTATTTCTTAAAAATAATGATTCGACAAGGAAAAATCTTGGGTTTAAAGCAGAAGAAAAAGCAAAACAATTAACTATATCTAACAGGGCAAGAAATATCCTTGACTTTATTAATGGCAAGCTATAGCGATTTTATTTCATTTTATGTGAAAGTAAAATTGTTCATACTCTGATTGCGGAGATTTGGCAATGGATGTTTATTATACTGTTTAATATAACCTTTAGATTTGTTCATAGGAGTGCTCTTGCAAAAAAGGGTGACTAACAGAGTAATAGTCAGTTAACTAGAGTATAACCTAAAAAAGGAGGATATTTTAAAATGATAAATGGCAAAACTTTATTAATAACTGGTGGGACAGGTTCATTTGGAAATGTAGTACTGGAAAAGTTTTTAAATACTGATATTAAAGAGATTAGAGTTTTTTCTCGTGATGAGAAGAAACAAGATGATATGAGAAGATATTATCAAAACGATAAAATAAAGTATTATATTGGAGATGTACGGGATTTAGGTAGTCTTAGAAATGCTTTGCATGATGTTGATTATATTTTTCATGCAGCTGCGCTAAAACAGGTTCCTTCTTGTGAATTTTTCCCTATAGAAGCTGTGAAAACAAATGTGATTGGTACGGAAAATATGCTGACAGCAGCCATTGAAGCTGGAGTAAAAAAAGTTATTTGTCTATCAACAGATAAGGCGGCTTATCCAGTAAATGCTATGGGGATTTCAAAAGCTCTAATGGAAAAAACATTTATAGCAAAGTCAAGAACTGTTTCACCTGAACGAACACTAATTTGTGGGACTAGATATGGGAATGTAATGGCGTCTAGAGGATCGGTAATTCCTCTATTTATAGAACAAATAAAAAATGGACTACCCTTAACAGTAACTGACGATAGAATGACTAGGTTTATTATGAGTCTTGATGATGCAGTTGAGTTAGTATTGTATGCATTTGAAAATGCTGAATCTGGAGATATAATGGTCCAAAAATCTCCATCTTGTTATATTGGTGATTTAGCTCAAGCTCTAAAAGAGTTATTTAATGTAGAAAATGAGATTAAAGTAATAGGTACAAGGCATGGCGAAAAAATGTATGAGGTATTACTTACTAAAGAAGAGGCAGCAAAGGCTATGGATATGGGAGAATTTTATAGGGTTCCTTCTGATAATAGAGACTTAAATTATGAAAAATATCTAGAAAAGGGCTCCCCTAGGATATCGTTAACTGATGAATACAATTCAAATAATACCAAGATACTTTCGGTTGAAGAAATCAAAGAAAGATTATTAACTCTTAATGAGATCAAGGAAGAATTAGTAAAATGGAATACTATTCAAAATTGAAAAAACTTGATTCAGATAGGGGGCTAGAAAGCTATGAAGATTTTGGTTACAGGGTCTAGAGGATTTATTGCAAAAAATTTGATGGTAACCTTGCAACAAATGGAAATGATTGAAATTATGACTTTTAATAGAAATGATGATTTGGCCCATCTAGATTTATATACTCAAGAATGTGATTTTGTATTTCATTTGGCAGGAGTAAACAGACCAAAGGATGTTCAAGATTATATGCATGGAAACTATAAGTTAACTAGTGAACTTATAAATTTTTTAAAAAAGAATAACAATAATTGTTCAGTGTTATATGCATCTTCAACACAAGCACTATTAGAAAACCCTTATGGAAAGAGTAAAAAGGCAGGGGAGGATTCACTTTTTAAATACAGTAATGAAACCGGTGCAAAAGTATTAGTTTATCGTTTACCTAATGTATTTGGTAAGTGGTGTAGACCCAATTACAATAGTGTGGTGGCAACATTCTGTCATAACATTGCTCATGGGTTACCAATAACTATAAATGATCCAAGTGTTGAAATGAATTTAGTATATGTTGATGATTTGGTAAAAGAAATGATCAATGCGATGAATGGAAATGGAAATTTAGAAGGTGATTTTTGTGAAGTTCCAGAAACATATACGGTTATTCTTAGAGATATAGCTAAGTTAGTATACTCGTTCAAAAAAAGCCGTGAAGAACGCTCTATTCCGAATATGGCAGAGGGATTCACAAAAAAATTATATAGTACTTATCTAAGTTATTTACCAGAGAATCAATTTAATTATGAGCTAAAAATGAATAAAGATGATAGGGGTTCCTTCACAGAATTTATTAAAACTCCAGATAGAGGACAAGTATCTGTCAATATATCTAAACCAGGTATTACAAAAGGGAATCACTGGCATCATACAAAAAATGAAAAATTTCTCGTTGTATTTGGCAAAGGAGTAATTCGCTTTAGAAAAATTGGCTTAAATAAAGTAATTGAGTATTATGTAAGTGATGAAAAATTGGAAGTTATCGATATACCACCAGGATATACACACAATATTGAAAACTTAGGTGATAATGATATGGTAACCATAATGTGGGCGAATGAAAGTTATGATCCTAATAATCCAGACACGTCCTTTTTGAAGGTCTAAACGGAATGGTTGTATTTCTTGAGAATCTAAAAATTAAAGGAATAGTATCTCAGCTTTCTTTTAATAATTTATTCGATATTAATATAAGAAAAAGAATAAATAAAGCAATCAATTATATTAAGTTAATGAGTGGTGAAAATTAATGTTTTACAAACTATCAAAGGCCACTTTTGTATTATTTATTTTTTATATAGTTTGGTTTCAGCCCGTTTTTTCCCCTATTAACAAAGCACCTTTAGTTTTAGGGGTAGGGATGATAGTGTTATTATTGTTGCACAAGTTGAGTGAAAAAGGAGACATATCTTTTTTCATTTCAAGACCACTAATTCTATGGGGCATTTTTCTAATATATATTTTTATAACGGGATTTGTACTAGCCGATAACAAGGGGCTATTTATTAGTTCAATTATTACATTCCTTCAAACACTTGCTATGATGCTGTTTATTATAGAAGTGTCACGATATGAAAAGAGTAATGATTTTTTTATAAAAACCTATATCTCTTTGTCTATCTTATACGCAATTACTTTAGTTTTTTGGGGATATGAAGATCACTATGGAAGAATCACCATCTCAGAGTTATCTAATGCAAATATAGATGGAATTACAATGCTTTATGGAATCTTTTGTTTGTTAGTATCTCTCGACCCTAAGAAAAACATCAGATTTATTTTATCATTTTCAAGCATTGTATTTCTATTTTATGCCATAGTGCAGACAGCTTCAAGAAAGTCTTTTCTTGCTGCAGCAGTATTAATTTTACTGTGGTTTATTTTTGTTATTAAGAAACATTGGAAGATATCATCTATCAAAAATAAAATATTTTTATCTGTCTTAATGTTTTTTAACCTTACAATCATACTGTTCAAAATAGCACCCATATTTTATGATTCTTTGCTTTTTAATAGACTTACAGAAGATCTCGGCTACGAAGGTGACCAAGCTAGAATAATAATGTATAAGGTAGCTTTGGATTATTTTAATTCTAATCCCCTGTTTGGGATAGGATTTAATCAGTATCGTGTATTATTTGGGGGATCTAGTCATTCAACTTATGCAGAGATTATCTCCACAACTGGTATTATTGGAACAATATTATATTTCATCCCTTATTTTATTATTATATATAACTTACTTAAGGTATATGTTAATAAAAAACAAACCCTAGTTGCCGGGCAAGCAATGTTATATTTGATACTCGTGGGAGTAATGTTTGCATTAGCTGCAGGAGTTATTTTGTTTTTTAATATTCAGACAAGCATAATGTTAGCTTTAATGATTACATTTTACAGTAATCAAAAACTAACTTCATATCGCTTAAAGCAACATGTGAAAAAATAACTGATAACAGAGAATAAAACTTTATTTTGAAAATTAAAAGAAAAGTGTACCGTTTTCAGACTTAGATTAATATTAGAATTTGATTTATATGATTTCCATGCTTATAAATACTATTTGTTAGTTAAGAGGACATTTTAAATTCAATCCCTAAAAGTCCTAGATTAATCTTGAATGAAAACATCATCAAAATCGAAAAGTTAATAATGGAATGTAGGTGGTTAGATAATGAAGATACTCCATGTTTCTTGCGGAGGATTGGGGAATGGAGGCGTTCAGGCGGTAATTATGGGAATATGTCGCCATTTACCAGATGTTCAATTTGATATTATATTATTTACGTTAGAGAAAAGGTATTATGATGATCAATTTAAGTCTCTTGGTGGGAGTATTTTCAGAATTCCAAGGTATGAAGGTAGAAATAGGTTTAAAAGAATATTAAATAATCTTTCAATGATGTTTAGGATTCCTATTCAAACTTATAAGATACTAAAAAAATACGGGCCGTATGATGCGATACATTGCCATAACCATTTTGAAAGTGGTCTCTGTAACGTTGCGGCTCGTATGGCTGGAGTAAAAGTGAGAATCTCACATTCCCATAATACTGCACCACCAGGGAAAAGAAGGTTTACATGGCGAATCTATGAATGGGTATTAAAATATCTAATCACAAATAACTCTAATGTTCAAATAGGTTGTTCACGACAAGCGCTTAAATATCTATTTGGAAATTCAGAAAAGGCATATGTAATAAATAATGCTATTAACTTAAATTATTTTAACAAAGAGTTATATCCTTATAAAAAACATGAAACAATAAATTTCATCCATGTTGGAAGGTATTCCTCTGAGAAAAACCAATTATTTTTACTTGATATTATTAATCACTTAAAAAAGGAAATCGGAAATATACAATTAACAATGATTGGATTCGGTGAGGATGAGGAAATAGTCGCAGAAAAAGTCATTAGGCTTGGTTTAGAAAAAAATGTTAAAATGCTACCTTCTGACACGAACATTCCTCAACAGTTATCAAAAACAGATTATTTCATTTTCCCATCAAACTTTGAAGGGTTAGGCATTGTATTATTAGAAGCTCAGGCAATGGGTGTAAAATGCATCGCCTCCTCAAATGTACCACCAGAAGCAAATATGGGGCTCTGCGATTATCTTGACTTACAACAAGGTCCTGAAGAATGGGCAAAATATATATTAAAATTAATTAATAATAAATCTAATAGGCAGTACCCATTAGATCATGTATTAAAAAATTATGATATTGAAAATATATCTAAGAATTATAAGGAAATATACAGTGGAGCTTTTTTTGAGAATTGAAATTAAATTGGGAATAAAATGGTTTGATTTTTATACAACATATTTTTTTATTTATTAAAGTAATAAAGTATAGAAGGGGAAAAAACATGATTAATCGTGCGGCTAGATTTATTTTTAATAAAGTTAATAGCAAAAAGGAAAATTTGAAAGCTTCCTATACAGAAAGTTTACATGAAAGAATGTATATTAGCTTAAAAGATTGCACAAGTATTAATGGATTTGTATTTAAAGATGGTTGGCATTTTCTTGTTGCAACTCTAGAACAATACGAGAAAAACCCTAACATAAAATATGAAGAAACATTTCTTGCTAGATACTATGATTGTTATCAACCTAAAAACCTTCAGGAATCTCTCTATGGTAAGGGAAGTAATATAGATATTCCTTCGCTAATAAGGCATAGAGATCCTCAAAACGCACCTATGCCTTGGACACCGATGTTTAAGTTGCCAAATAAATATAAAACAAATTTGGCAGATTATGGGCCAAAGGATAAGTCTTCAGACGATGGAGAAGTGAGGTTCAGAAGACTAACGAAAATTTATGATAGTATAAAAAGTGATGGATTTCGTGAAGAATTAAACAAGAATGTTATTAATCAAATTAAGGGAGTATTGCTAAAAAACAACAATGATTTTAGATTTTTAGTTTTTAATGGTAATCATCGAACAGCAGCATTATCGGCATTAGGGTTTGAAAAAATTCCATTTAGATTTGTTAGTAATTACCCAGTAATAGTGGATATTGAAAATATTGATAATTGGCCGTGTGTTAAAACTGGTTTTTATGATAGAAATGTAGCTGAGAAAATATTCTTACATTATTTTGAAGAAAATGGTGTAAATAAAGCAAAAGAATGGGGAATATTCTGATAACCCAAAGTGGTATTAATTGATACTATTCGATGGATAAATATCAATTCGTTTTACTAGAAAAATTAATAATGAAATTGCCCCTTTTTGTATTATAAATCTCTCTATTATCTGAAATATATTTATAGGATAGTATTAATAGGAGTAAAAAAGCAATGATTCCTAAACTATTTAACAAATTGAATTTTTCAATCAACAAAAAAAATGTCATGAAGATTTCTTCTGGTACTATATTAGGACAATTAATCTCTATTTTTACATTACCAATAATTACTCGACTATATGGTGCGGAAATTATTGGGATTTGGGTGTTACTAAATTCTATCTCTATAATAATTAATTCATTTTCTGATTTAGGATTAAAAAATTCAATTATGGTTGAATCTAAAGAAGATGTGGAAAAAAGTTATAAGGTAATTTCGACGATATCAGGTATTATTAGCATTGTCCTTAGCATTATAATTACCCATTTTTATTACTTTTTTTCTGATGATGTTAATATTAATCAAATACTCTTTTTCATTCTCCTAACTATAATTGTTTTTACATCTCAACAAATTCAAATTTGTTATACATGGTTAAACAGAAATGGAAATTATAATGTTCTTATGAAGAATCCATTGATCAATAATGGTGTTAATGGAATATTAGGGATAGTTTTAGGGTTCTTCGGATTAGTAACTTTTGGCTATTTTATTGCTCAAATTATTGGACAAGTAGTTACATTGTTGCATATGAAAAGAAATTTACCGAATGTAATGTTCACATTCAGATTGCAAGATTTCTCATATATTATAAAAAAAAATAAAAGATTTGTTTTATACCAAGTACCTACGAACATAATAGGAAAGCTGAAAAGTCAATTACCAAATTTCCTCATTCAAACATTATGGGGTACTGAAATGCTTGGATACTTTTCCATAACTATTAAATTACTTCAGGTGCCTAGTTCTCTATTAGCTTCAGCAATAGGAAGGGTGTTTTTTCAGACAACCTCATCAATAAAAAGACAGGGTAAACCAATAGGATATTTAGTTAATAGAAACATGGCTTTAGCTTTAAAATTTGCAATCATACCTATGGCACTGTTAATCGCATTTGGAGATGTTGTAGTTGTAATGTTTTTAGGAAAAGAGTGGACTACTGCAGGAAATCTTGTGCAAGTTTTAGGATTGTATTATTATTTCGTGTTTGTAATGAGCACTGTGCAAGGTTTAGAAATTGTATTAGAAAAGCAAAATTATTTAATTGTATCTTTAATTTCGCAGATGATTGTTACTGCTACAAGCTTTAGTTTAGGTAAGTTTATTTTTAATGATATTTATATTGCATTATTGATGATGTCTAGTTTAAATATCATTGTATTCATAATTTATTTTTGTATACTATACAAACTTATGGAGATTTCCTGGTTAAAGTTTCTGAAAAAGACATTGGTTAATATACTACTAATGTTGGGGCTAAGTGTTGTTTTAAAAGGAATCTTTATAATTCCAGATATAAAAAATCTATTTCTCTAGATTTGGAATACTAAAAAATGCTAAAATTCGTTATTATCCAAATTAGTATATTAAAGTAAAAATTGATAATATGAGGTTGGTCTTATGTTAAAAAAAGTTATAAAGGCAATAAAAAATCCAAAGTTAAGCCTTGTTTTTGCCCTAAATAATAAACTATTTCGTATATTACCAGACTGGGTTTACCTTAAAATTAAATATAAATTAATAATGGGTAGAACACTTAATTTAAAAAATCCTAAGTCATTTAATGAAAAACTTCAATGGTTGAAACTTTATGATAGAAATCCTCTTTACACAAAAATGGTAGATAAATACGAGGTTAGGAATTTAATTACTGATACAATAGGTAATGAATATCTAATCCCATTATACGGGGTATATAACAGTGTTACAGATATAGATTTTGAAAAATTACCAAATTCTTTTGTTTTAAAAACTACCCATGATTCTGGTGGAATAGTGATTTGTAAAAGTAAAGCAAATTTAGATATTATGAAAGCTAAAGCTACGCTCAAAAATAGTTTGAATAGGAATTACTATTATGTAGGAAGAGAATGGCCATATAAAGATGTAAATCCTAGAATAGTTTGTGAGGAGTTTATCGAAGAGAATATTAAGGATTATAAATTCTATTGTTTTAATGGGGAACCTGTATACCTATATGTTTCACAGGGGTTAGTTAATGACCATTCACTTAAAGTTAGTTTTTATGATATGGAATGGAACAAAGCACCGTTTGGGAGAGAGGATTATCCAACATTTAATTATGATATACCAAAGCCCAACCTGTTTGAAGAAATGAAAGAAATTTGTCGTAGACTTTCTAAGGACATGGCTTTTGTCAGAGTTGACCTATATGAGGTAAACAACAAAGTATATTTTTCGGAATTAACGTTAACACCAGTTAGCGGATTTATGCCATTTACGCCTGAGAAATATGATTATATCTTAGGTGAGTTAATTACTATAACTAAATAATGTTAATAACTTTGCCTAGGTTGGAAGTCTGCTTATACGTTTGAAAAGGGGAATAGCCCAAACTATTCAATGTTATATGATAACATCAAATGGTGGGAACAAAGTATTAGCGGGGAATAGTAAAATTATTTTATAAAACAGTACAGTATATAAAGCCCCACTATAGAAAGGAAGGCAAGTGTATGTACAAAATAGCAGTGGCAGGAACTGGTTACGTCGGCTTAGTAGCTGGTGTTTGTTTTGCTGAAGTAGGCCACCAGGTGACCTGTGTTGATAAAGATGAAAAAAAGGTTGAATTAATGAAATCTGGGGTATCTCCAATATATGAAGCAGACCTAGAAGAGTTAATGCAGAAGAATTATGCAGCGGGGAAAATTAACTATACAACAGAATACCAAACTGCTTATAAGGATGCAGATGTGATTTTTATTGGAGTAGGAACTCCAGAACAGCCGGATGGATCTGCAAACCTATCATTTATTGCAACTGTTGCTAGGCAAATTGCTGAATCAGTAGAAAAAGATTGTTTAATTGTTGTAAAATCCACAGTTCCAGTTGGTACGAATGATAAAGTTGAGCAGTTTATTCAAGACTTTTTGGTTAATGACGTGAAAGTAGAAGTGGCATCGAATCCAGAGTTTTTGGCTCAAGGGTCTGCTGTACATGATACCCTACATGCAGAAAGAGTTATTATAGGAACAGAAAGTAAAAGGGCGGAAGAACTGATGAAAAAAATTTATGAGCCGTTTCATCTACCAATTGTTTCAGTAAATAGAAGGTCGGCTGAAATGATTAAGTATGCATCTAATGACTTCCTTGCCCTGAAGATATCCTATATGAATGATATTGCTAATCTCTGTGAACTAGTTGGTGCTGATATTCAGGATGTTGCAAAAGGTATGAGCTTTGATGAACGTATAGGAAGTAAGTTTTTAAACGCTGGAATCGGTTTTGGTGGCTCTTGTTTCCCTAAAGATACAAAAGCATTAGAGTATATTGCTAGACAGAACGGTTATGAACTTAAAACAGTTAAAGCAGCAATTGATGTGAACAGAGAGCAAAAAACAATGTTATATAAAAAAGCTAGAAAAAGATTGATCACTTTTAATGGACTTAAAGTAGCTGTATTAGGCTTGACATTTAAGCCAGGAACGGATGATTTGAGAGAAGCGGCATCCCTTGAGAATGTACCTTTATTATTAGAACAAGGTGCAGATATTTATGCATTTGATCCTGTTGGTGCAGAGAATTTTGCTGAAGTACATCCAGAAGGAAAGAATGGCAAGGGTAGCATGACTTATGTTTCTAATATCGAGCATGCTTTGGAAGGTGCGAATGTCTGCTTTATCTTTACTGAATGGGGAGAAGTAAAAGCATTAACTCCTGAAACTTATAAGAAGTTAATGAGAACTCCTTTATTATATGATGGCAGAAATATCTATGGTGTTGAAGAAATGCAAGAAGCAGGGGTGGAATACCATTCTATCGGAAGAAAACCTGCAATTAATTAGGGAAGCTATTAAGGAGTCGAAGAATCTTGAATTACAAAGCTCTTGAAACTAGCAAAACTTATCTTATTACCGGGGCAGCTGGCTTTATCGGATATTACTTATCGAGAAACCTACTAGAACAGGGTTGCCAGGTGATTGGTATTGATAACGTCAATAACTACTATGATGTGAACCTTAAACATACTCGTTTAGGGAATTTGGAACCTTATGAGAAGTTTACTTTTATTAAAGGTGACATATCAGACAAGGATTTGGTAATGAGGACCTTTGAAGAGTACAAGCCTAATGTTGTAGTTAACCTAGCTGCTCAAGCGGGAGTAAGGTATTCAATAGAGAATCCGGATGTCTATATTCAAAGTAATATCATTGGCTTTTATAATATTCTTGAGGCCTGCCGACATAATCTAGTGGATCATCTTGTATATGCTTCATCTAGTTCCGTTTATGGATCTAATAAAAAAGTTCCGTTTGAAGAAACAGATTTTGTGGACAACCCGGTATCACTATATGCATCTACAAAGAAATCAAATGAATTAATGGCGCATACGTATAGCCATCTTTATAAAATTCCAGCTACAGGGTTTCGATTCTTCACTGTCTACGGCCCTATGGGTAGACCAGATATGGCCTATTTTGGATTTGCAAATAAGTATTTTGCTGGTGAACCAATTAAGATATTTAATAATGGTGATTTTGAAAATGACCTTTATCGTGATTTTACTTATATAGATGACATCGTTGAGGGGATTGAACGATTGTTAAGTAATCCTCCCGAAGGTGAAGTACAACATAATGTCTTTAACATCGGAAACAATAGCCCAGAGAAGTTGATGGTATTTATTGAAACTCTAGAGAAAGCATTAAGTAATGCTATAGGTAGAGAAGTACAATTTGAGAAGATATTCGAACCAATTAAGCCAGGTGATGTACCTGCTACCTATG
>Ga0209013_10002478_pt1 | contig 16721 bp, 3 predicted proteins | sample Cruoilmetagenom2_FD_187291 | JGI IMG/M metagenome (GOLD analysis project Ga0209013, IMG submission 187291) | Oil polluted marine microbial communities from Coal Oil Point, Santa Barbara, California, USA - Sample 2 (SPAdes) (version 2) | ecosystem: Environmental > Aquatic > Marine > Oil seeps ...
GACGGTAGGTTTATTAATTATGAGGAATATGAGTACCCATTTGGAACTCATTTTACTATAGCTTCTGGTGTTACTATTGCTACTATGACTGATGGTAGCCTTGGCTTTTTAAGACTAGACTCTAATGGAGCTAGAGCTATTACATGGTACGATGATAGTGCAAATGAAATGACAAATATTGCGGTTGTAGCGGGTACTAGTCAGGCAGCCGATACATTTGTTTATAACACCGTTAATGATTATCTATTTGTTCCTAGTAATACAGCGGTGTTTAATCCTGCAGCCAATGATAAACTTTTCATGGTGTTTGCTGGTGACGCATATTCTGCTGGAATGGGTAATAAGTACTTTGAGTTGATGGATGTTGAAGAAGATCCTACTCTAACTAGGCCTGGTATGATAGGTGCTGTTAGACAGGGTCAGGTAGAAATTTATATCGTTGCTGATACGGACGTTGCTTTCGCAAATGCTTGGAGATTGACTGGATGTACTATTAGTTCAGACCTTACTCGTGAGCCTTTGGCGGAGCTGGGTCATCTTGGTCCGTATGATAGACCACTGACAGTTCCGATACCAATTACTCTTACTGTTGATACTACAGCTGGTGATTTAGAACACTGGTCAAGGTTTTCTAAGAGATACGCTGAGTTTGCAGCTAATACTTTAGTTGATATTAATTTGGCTGACCTTACATCTGCGGATGACCTTAAGGTTGTAATTAAGGTATATGCTCAGACAGATGAAGAAGCTGGTGGTAGTGGGGCTAATAGGACTATCGATGTTAATTCAGAATTAATCGGTCTGCCTTACTTTGACAACGGTACTAAGTCTACCTATGCTACAGCGGGAGTACAGGAGTTCGCTCTTAAGACCATCGTTGTTGAGCATATTAAGATTACTGACGAAGCTTATACATTAGATATGGGAACTAATGCTACACAGACATTTGGTTTCCGTTCAACTAATGACTTGTATGTAGTGAAAGGTGACCTTGATATTGCTAGTATTACTGATGGTAGAAAGATCAGAAGAAATGGGTAATTTAGTTTAAAATAGTATATGGGCAGAGGTTTATAACTTCTGCCCATATTTATGATTATGGAAAGGAGTAAAAGGAAATGATAGTTAAAGTAGATAAACATAAGGAAAAGTTGATTAGGGCTATTTCAGATGAAATTACTGTATTGTTTGAAAAAGTTTTGGATTATGCTGAAGTTGCAGTACCAAATAATGACCAATATAAAAAGCTAAGGTCAAAAATTTTACGGGTGGGTAACAATTGTATTAGAAACGTTAATAAAGAAATAAATGTTAGGTATGATGTTAAATACAACCCGCCAGCAGAAACAATTATAGAAACTAAAGCTTATAGGGCCAAGGAGTAAATAACTAGGAGGAGGATTTTTGAAATGGCAGAAAAGGATAATAAAAATGTAGAAGAAAGAAGAGGATTTCAGGATCCAGCAAGTGAGAAAACTTATTATATAAGCATTCCTACTGCGGATGATGTAAGAGGTGCCGATTGGCAATATAGTAAAACCTATACTAAATCTTTAGTTGAAGGAATTACTACGTCTGCTGAAATGATGGATATTCTAATGCGTAGAGGCGTCATTGGTCCTGAGTTTGAACAAAGACAAAAAGAATTAACAGATATATTATCTGTAAAGGTAGAATCTTTACGAAATTCGGATAATATTGATGAGAAACAACAAATAGCTCTTGAAGTAGCTGCTACTAGAGAAGAATTGTTTAATTGGAATCAGAGATTGAATGGTCCGATGGCTAATACGTGTGAACAAATGGCTGATGATTCAAGACTTGAATATCTTACATCTCGTATGGTCCAAGAAGCAGGTGGAAACAAGGTGTGGGACGATTATTCTGATTTTTTGACTGAAAAGAACCAAGCACTTGCAATGAGATCAAGGTTTGAAGTGATGCTTTATTTACAGGGTTTAGAGTCTGATTTTTTGGAGAAAACTCCAGAAGCTATGGCCATAAAGGAGATAGAGGAAGAAATTCAGACTAAGGCTAGTGAAGCTTTGGCAGAGCTTGAAAAAGCTAAGGATGAAAAAGAAATTAAGCTTAAAGTGAAACCCGGCCCTAAAAAAGGTTCTCGTAATAAAAAATCTTCGGAATAATTTATGGATTTAACTCATGAGGAAGTAGAAAAATATTTAGAGCAAATATGTTCTAAGTTGAAGATAGTTGACATTATGGATAAATCTATTTTGTTTAAGTATCCAAGTGTTTATAATATGATTAAAGCTAGAAGAATTTATGAGCATGAGTATACAACTTCTTTAAACGATGGATTAATTTCTGTTGATGATATGCGGAAAATAATTAAAGAACGTAAAATTATTAGTGATGAAGATCAAAGGAAATTGAACTCGTTTAAATCAAGTCTAGAAGCTCAGCGAATTTTACTATCTAAAACTACTAAAGTTAAAGCTAACCAAGATAGAATAAAAAAAGCTATTCATGAGTTAGAATATAATATAAAAGCGATAGAGTATAAAGAAAGATCTAAGTTTTCTATGACAGCTGAGACCAAAGCTGAAGAAGCTAAGTTGCTTTATTTATGCTGGTCTCACTGTTATAATTTTGATACGGATAAATTGTATTGGACCATATACAGTGATTTCACTACTGAATCAGATCTTAAGTTTAGAGAGAGACTTGTTTCAGAATTTATATTGTTTTATAGTGGTATTTCTACTACACACATTAGATCTATAGCTCGTAATAATTTGTGGAGAATCAGATATGTAACAAGTTTGAAAACATCGGAACCTCTTTTTGGGATTCCGACATCTGAATACTCTAATGACATGCTGAATTTAGTTTACTGGTCTCATTATTATCAAAATATTTATGAAATGATGCCAGAAGACCAGCCCAACGAAGATATTATTGAGGATGATGAAGCACTTGATGCTTATTTAAGTGATTATTATAAAGAGCGTACACAGGATATAGCTTCTAGAAAAAGTAAAAAAAGTATGGGTGGAAATAAATTGTCAGCATTTGATCAGGAAGAGGTAATAGTTACAAGGTCTAATGAATTGTATGAAGATATAGAGTACGATAAGCCTAGAGAGGCTCAAGCTATAAAGGATAGGAATTTCATCAGGAAGAAAACTCGCCGAGGTAGATAAACCTCACATACGGCAAGGAGGGGTCCTACATAATTTGTCTCATATTATAAGTCTATGGTGAACCATGGGAGGACTGACTTTTGCCGGCCGATACCTACAAAATACAACTAGAACCAATAAAAAATGTCGAAGCGGATAAATCTGCTAAAGATCTAGCATCAAAGATAGCTACCTTAAATAATGTTATTATAACACTTAAGCGTGCGCTGGATAAGTCTGCTTCTATTCAGGAAGATGTTAAAAAAATAGGCGGGGTTGATACTAGATCTATTAGAGCTAGTATATCTGCTGCTAAAAAAATGAACGAAGCAGCCGCTGAGATTGGTAAATCTGTTAAGGAGTTGAATAGTTCTTTCAAGGGGCTTCCTAAAGTTATAACAGATGCTATGGCATCCGCTAGTGCTACTGTAAAGAGGTATGTGGGTTCTGGGGGGGCCTCTACAGGATTATCTAAGGCAAACCCAGAAGTTAATGCACTTATTAAAGAACTTGTACAGTTACGTAAAAATATAGGTAAATCTGCCACATACCAAACAGGTAAAGATTTTGTGGTCGGTGCTGTAGATAAATTAATAAAAGAACTGTCCGCTCAAAAAAGAGATATATCTAAGTTAACTGAATCTGTTAGAAGTTTAACACGAGCTGTAGGACTTAAGGAGAAGCCTAGAGCTGGAGAGGTTGCAAAACCTGCATACGTACCTACTAAGGATGTTACACTTTTTGGTAAGGCTCTTAAAGATATGGGTGGGGAATTTGAAAAAATTAAAAAAGAGTTAGCTGACAAGATAGTTGTAGCTGTTGATTTAGAAACTTCTGCGGCCAAATTTGGTAAAGATGCTGCGGCTAATTTTATAACTCAGATAGCAACACAAAAAGGAACTTTAAAAGAAATAATGTCTGGGGCTGCTGCTGTTGAAAAAAAATCGTATTACATAAAACCACCAGCAAAAACCAGTGCTGAGTACATGGACAAATTAACGACCCTTCCTAGTGCTAAAAAGGTTGATGACAAGACGGCAAAAGAGTTTGAAAGAATAGCTGTACCATTTAAAAAATTGATGGAGAAAGGGTCCAAAACAATTGAGGAAGCTTTGAATTCTTTTGCTGCATCATTAAAAGATGCTGAGGTGATTTTAGGTCAAAACATATCTGAGTTTGATTTACGTGTTTTGCAACAACATTTTGATAAAGCTGGTATTAAAGTAGATACAGCTGTAGATAAGTTTGTTGATACTGCAAAATTATCTAGACGTAACTTTCCAGAACGAATGGGAAAGGACAGAGAGTTTAAAGAATCAAAACCACATGGTTTGGAGCAATTTGAGAAAGATTTAAAATTAGCTGGCGTAGAAATAAAATCTACAGGTGATAGAGCGCACGATGCTGCTTATGATTTAGAGCTTACTGCTAAATTATTAAAAGCTTTAGATAATAGTACCGAAGAGCTCTCCGCTGCTCAGTCTAATGCATCTATTATGTTGAAAAAGTTATTAGAAACTTTAGCAGTTTCTACACAGGATGCTGTTAAAAAAGTTAAAGATACTAGTAAAAGTGTATCGGTAGCTGCTGAAGATATACAAACAGTTGGCGAAGATGTCAGAAAAGCATCTAAAGCCATGGTAAAACAAGTTGTAGCGGTAGAAAATTTAGCGAAGGTGAAGTCTGCTTTACAGACAAGAATTTATAAAGAAACGATATTAAGACCTAAAGCAGAGGCCGGACAGTATGGGATTGAGGGATCAGGAGCTGCCGGAGTAGGCGACAAAATACTTAATATTTGGGGAGATCTGGCTAAATCGCTTTTTGATCTACAAAAGAATATGGTTACCTCTTTAGAAAAAGGAATGAAGAAGGGGTTGGAGATATGGAAAGATTCATATGGCGAATCGTTTAAACTGGCCGAAGGTGGGAGAGAGTGGGAAGTTAAAATAGCTGATGTTAGGGGATTGAGGCGGGAATTATCATCTACATTTAGAGAACAAGCAGCGCCTGGAGCTACCCCCGGACAATTAGTAAAGGCATTTAAAGCGGCTTTTGTAAGACGTGAATTATCTACTGTGACAGCTAAAGAGGATATGGCTTCTTCTGTATATAAAGAGATAGGCAGTTTGACTAAAGAATCTATTGCTAAAATGGGCGATGAGGTAAAAAAGATATATAAAGGTATTCAAGCTAAAACTGTTTCAGAGCAAGATGTAGGTAGCAGAACAGATTTATCTGCTTTATATAGAGACGTAGCTTTAGAAGCTAGAGCTGAGCGGGAATTGATGTCAAAATTTGTTAAAAGTCTAACTGTTCCTGCTGCTAGGGTTACTGAACAAGGGACTTTATCTTTTGAAACTAAATATGGATCAGAAAAAGCTTTAGCTAATTTTGCGACTGTAACTACTGGGTTAGAAAAATTAGTTAAAGAGATGGAATCGTTAGGCGCTCCAGCAATTGAAGTGGCTCGTATGGCGGAAGAAGTGGGCCGGATGCCGCTACGCCCAGAACCAAGAACTGAGGGAATGAAAAAATCTAGTGATTTGGCTGAAGAATTACAGCGTAGGGTTCTACAACTAGGTGGAAGAGAACAGTTACAATTGGGGTATAGAAGATCGGTAGCTTTAAGAGAGATGGAAAGAGGTACACCTCAAAAAGAAGCTCTGAAATCTGTAACTGATATAGGACTACCTGAATTAATTAAAAGAGCGGGAGAATTACAGATTACAGCTCTTGATGCTGCTAGAGCTTTGGATGAAGTCAAATTTGATAACTTTTATGATATGCTTGATAAACTATTTCAAGCTGGTAAAAATCCATTTTTGGAGCGTCAAGCTGGCAGTATAATAAATCTTGGCCAGAGTGAACGAAGTTTGAGGAAAATGCACTCCGTAGTCAATGATTTAATGGGTTTAATGCCTATGGTAGAACCCGGTAAGCCAAAGAGGCGCGAATATGATGAACAATCTCTAAAGGTTTTAACCAAATCTTTTACAAAGGAACTTAAACCTGAAGAACAAAGACAGCGTATAATAGATGTAGGATTGTTATGGAAAGATTTAGCTGTGAGAGCAAAAAAGTTAAATGAAGGTCTTTTTGAAGGCAAAGAATACTTAGGTAGGCCTACAGCTTCTTCTTTGGATCTTAGTGACGCTGCAAGTTCTGTTTTAAAACAATTCAATCTGGACATGGGTAGTAATCTAAATTCTTTAGATAAAACCATGACTAGTATGAGTCTTGCCAATATAAGAGCGTTAGCTCCTTTCCAAGAATTTGCTTCTATACAAAGACAAATGTCATATGCTACTAGTGCTATTGGCGGTGGCTTGCCGGGCGGGAAAGGTTTAAAAACTCCATCGCTAATGAGTTCAAGAGAGCAAAAGCTTATAGAATCTGGTCGGTACGGTTCTGGTGGTTACGGATTAAATGTAATAACCGAATTAAAAAATACAGCGGCAACGTTTGAAGATCAAATAGTAATTTCTGGTAAGCTAGCAAAAGCGTTCACAGAAATAACTAGTAGATTAGTACGACCAGCTGCTACTTATTTAGAACAACAGCGTATAACAGAAATGGCTGGTGGCGTGCAGCGTATGACTCCTAGAGCTGCTCAAATGAGATCTGAAACCGAAGGAAATTTTAAAGATATTTTAACAGATGTAGCTGATCAGTTCCAAGAAATATTAGGTGTTCCGGAGAAATATAGAGGAAGAGCTGATATAGCTGAAATATCTACCGATATAGAGAACATAATGCGAGAGCATCGTGGTAGAACTATCGAAGTTCAAACAGCGAAGTTAACCGAAACATTTCTTAATTATTTTGGAAGAAAACTTTCTACTAGGTTTGGTACAAAGGGTGTATCAGTAACCCCAGCATATGGTGAATTACCAAAAGATATAGGGGGAATTGAGGATGTAGCTAAATTTATAAAAGCTGGGTTTACAGCAGGTGTGGATACAGGCCCAGGACTTGGAGTAGCTAAAGTTCCAAAATCTGTTGGACAAATGGTGTCAGAAATATTTGAGAAAACTTTTGGTAGTTTAAATACTGCTAAAGTTTCTATGGAACTACATAACCAATTAATAGATTCTGGTAACAAGTTTGTTATAGAGATGTTTAAGGACGCTGCTACTGGATTAGTTACTGAGGAAGAAGCTACAAAGCAGTCCAAGTTGTTTGAAAGAGTTAACAAGATTTGGCAAGACAAGTTTGGAACATCGTTGCCTACTGGCCCTAGTGGTATTAAGGAAATTAAAGGGTTATACCAAGAAGAGACTGGTAGAGACCCCTTTGCTATGCAGGCTATAGAAGCTAGAATAAGTTCTAAAGGTATTGCTAAAAGAGGATTAATGCCTGAAGTTCTTGAAGGTCTAGTTAACAATTTGATTGGTAGTACTGCTGGTACTACTACATTAGTAGATAAAATAGGCAGAGAAGCTTTGACAGAAACTAAGGCGGCTAGAGAAAGATTGAATGAATATCTAGAGGCGTTAGGATTTGAAGCGTTCAAAGATATAGATAAAGTGATAGCAAACTTAGAAAAGCCTGATATGGATAAAAAGGCTTTAGCTGATTTGAAAGAGTGGGAAGCTCAGTGGAAGGTGTATACAGAAGTAGTCGATGAATTTGGAAAACGTATGCAAAGTTTTGTTGCCCCAAAATTTTTACAGATAATTGAGGAGCCACATAGATATAAAGAATGGTCTCCTGAAGAAGTATCTAAAGGTGTAAAGGGGGCTAAATTAGATTTTCAATCATTCGCTGCTATGGCTGGAGTGTTCGGCGAAGGATCTAATATGATGCAAGAATTGGCAGGAGCTACTACACTTACATCTAAGGAAGGTTGGGAATTGTTAAGAACTTTTCAGATGTTAGATCCAGCAATGAAAAATTTGAAAGACACTATGGTAAAAGCTCTTCCGACAGTGAATTTGCAAGATGTATCGTCTTTTGAAGACGCAACTGGTACTGTAAATGATTTTAAAGATACTATTTTTGATATTGGTAAATATCCTACCCCATTTAAGTTAAGATTACCTACCGCAAAAGGCCCTTATGAAGAAATGCCTGTGCCTGGAGCATCTCTACGTGGTACTTATAGAGAACAGCTTTTGGGACGAGGCGCCCCCACTAATGTTGCTAGATATCTTGCTAATTTAGTTAATGCTGCTAAGGCAGTAGAAGATCTTACAGCTGCTGCTGTTAGAGGTGGGATGGGTCTTAGTACAGATGTTCAGAGAAAGTTTGCTTCCACTCTTAGAACAGAATTGACTACAGCGTTAACTGATACTATAAAAGAATTTAGAGATATAGAAAGTAAAGGGGCTCTTACTCCTCAAAATATACAATATATGGAGGAGACTACAGGTAAGTTTAAACGTGGTTTGTCTACTGAAAGACTTGCTCCTGCGGTTTACCAAGAAGGTATGGGGAGAACTGAATTAGAGGCTGTAGAAACATATGCTGGAACTAAAGCTAAGGGAAAACATAAGTATAGTAATATACTGGGTAGAATATCAGACATATTAATAGGAGCTGATCCGGCATCTTTGACTGAGGAAATGGTAGAAATAACTGCCCAGCTTAAGAAGTTTGAAGAAGCTGGAGTAATGCCGGAGAAATTTAGAGGACGTACTCCTGTAGCATTTAAGAAAGCTATGGATGCGTTTATAGAGAGAAATAAGTTAAGGGGTGAAGCTAAAAAAGCTTTTGATGTAGAACTTGAATCTGGTAATTTAGATGAGTTTGCTCAAAAAGTGGGAATGGATGTAAGTGAGTCTGTTGCACAAGCTTTACAATCTAAATTGGAGTCTTTGAGTAGAGCTAAAATATCTTATTTTAGAGAACTGGGCTCAGAAGTTTTTGGTAAGAAGAAAGGTATAGAGCAGGTATTTTTCCAAAGAGTAACACCAGCTGTAACTGGTAAAGCTGTATCTGCTATTACTGATAAAACTAAAGAACTAACAGCTTTATTGAATACTTTGAGTGGTGCTAAATATGATTTAGATTTGGATATTCCTGGTATAGATCAGTTAATTAAAAATACCAGAGCATTGACTAAAGAACATAAGCAATATGTAGATAAAGCTAAAAAATTAGGATTACCTGTTCTAAAGGAAGGTGAAATTGCTATTCCTGAAGCACAGGCGTCTAAGATTGCAGTTAGAACTGGTAAAGAGGGTGAAGTTGAAACCAATTTAGCTGAATTAATTAAAAAACAAGAAAAGGTTTTTGTTGAATCTATACGTTATCCGTTTACTGGTACTTTAAGTGTACAACCTCATATGGCCAAATTAACTGAGCAGGGGCTAGGTGCGCAGTCTATTGCTGTTCCTGGGGCTCCTCAATTAGATTTAGGCAAATTGAACGAGGTTATAGATACATTAAAGGCATATGTGGGGGTATCACCTCAAAAAGAGGGGGATACTACTCTTACTTTATTACAACAAAGAGAAAAAGCTTGGGCTGAAGGTACAGAAAAAGGCGCAGAAAAAGCTACCGCACTTACTCATACTATTACAGGTTTACTAAAAGTAATAAATGATGCTACGCCTAAGTTTACTAATTTAGAACAAAAGTTGGATTTTGATGGTGATGCTTTGTTTGTCCACACTGGTCAGTTGGAAAAGTCCAGAGAAGAAATAGGACAGCATTTTAGGGCTTTAGGAGAAGAAGTTACTTCAGTAAGGAATTTATTTAGAGCTTTATTCACAGCTGTTGATGAAGGCGATGTATCCACACTTGTTGGAATGCGTCAGATTTTTGAGAAGAAGCATGAGCAAGAGAAAGGATTTGAGTTTCTTACCAAGCCTTATATACGGGAAGGTATGAAAGGACTTAATTTAGAAGAGGTTATGGGGGCTTTGTTCAAAGACAGCCCAGGAGCAGCTGATCTTAAAAAAGGTACTGCTCAATGGCAAGAATCTGTAAGTAACTGGTCTAAAAAATTTGTAAGTGATGATATATTACCTGAAGTATTTACCAGGCTTGGAGTTTCTGGCCCAGAAAGAGAATCCTATACATCTAGAGTTCCAGGGTCTAAAGTAGGTATTCCAGAAGTTACTGAGACTTCTAATAAATTAGAACAACGAATTTCTGGTTTGGCTGACGAGCTGGTGCGTAGACAGTTGTGGGAAAAGAGATATTCTGATGCTATAACTGGACAATTATATAAGCTGCATACAGGTCAAACTGTAGAAGGTATAAGTAGAGTAGCAAGAGTTTCAGAAATAGAGACCGGATTTGGTACTGGTTTAGCTGGAACAGGTAAAGGAGCTCAGCCTTCAGGGGAATTTTTGAGAGCGTTTCCTAAAGAAAGTGTGGCTTTGGGAGGAAGGCCTGTCCAAGAATTTGCTACAAGAGTAAATGAGATAATGCGCTTCGTAATTCAGAAGGGTATGGATGTAAAACATGCTGGTGTAAAAGCTGTTGGTATGGATATCATTGCTAACATAGGTAAAACCACCGGTGCTGAAACTATAATGAAAGCTATGGATGAGTCTAAAAAGCAATTTGAAGAGTTATCTGATTTTAATAAACAAATTGAAAATGAAGTAAAGTTAAGACTGGGAGCAGTTTCTACAGGAGAACTCAAAAAAGAACTTAAAAGATTTGAACCAGATGTAGACATAGATGATTTAAAGATAGATAGGCAAGCAATTGTAAAACGTATTATTGAACATGTTAATTTACAAGCAGTTTTTGAAGAGTTGTTTAGACAGATTAAAAGATCCGCTGTTAAGGGATTGTCTAAGAGTTTAAGTGAGGAAGCCGCTGGTTTACCTCCTGGAGCTCAAAAAATTAAATTAATGCGTGATATAGAAGCTGCTGGCAGTCCTGAAAGATTAGCAGAGAGTAAAATATCAAAGGAAGCTGCTGATGAGGGTATTAGTTTATTTAAACATATAACTACTAATTTACAACCTCTATACAGGATGAGAACTAGTATGGAGACTATGGGTACAGCAGCTTATAGATCTGGTATTAAAGTAGAACCCACTAGTATGCCTTTACCCGCTGGAGCATCTGGAGAAAAGCTTGCCAGACAATATGAGACAGCTGTTAAAGCTGCAGATGCCTTGTCTCAAGCTATGGAAAGTTCAATCTCTACTCCTGGGCGTGGTATTTATACGTCAATGGTTGTTGGTGCACTTAAACAAAGGTATAAAGATCTAGAAGAATTACAAAAGTTAGACCAGGGATCCCAACAACACGCTGGTAAATTTGAATATGCATTTACCGGTATAATGGATGCTAATAAACTTGCAGCTAAAGTTTGGAGTGAATCTAAAGAATTTGCTGGGGTGAAAGCCTCTGGTTTAATGCCATCAGATTATGATGTCGTTGGGTGGTTAGACCAGATGTATGCAGTTAAAAAAGTAGCTGCTAAGAAACTTGAATCGATATCAGAAAAAGCTGGATTACCACCAATGGTGCCTGAAGAAAAGTCATTATTAGCGGCAGAATTTGAAACTAAGTTTGGAGCTGGGACTTTTAAAGCCCTTAAAGATGTTATAGGCAAGGGTATGATTGCCCGTGAGGAAAAAATAGTTCCAGAGGATCTTGAAGCTAAAGCAAAAGATGCTTACGATAAGATTGTTGAATTTGTCAAATTTCAGGTTAGTTTTGTGGAACAGCTTAGAAGGGTGTCAGAGATATCTAAAACTGTACCTACTCAACAGTTATATTTGAGAGAAGCTTTTCCAGGATTTGATCCAGCTGCAGATCTTAAGCCTTCTTTTGAAGGTATGTCCAGTGCTTCTGCTGAATTTCTAAATAAAGAAAAAGCAGTTGCTAGTTTGTTAGAAGACTATTATAAACAACAGTCTGGGTCTAGTTTAAGTGATATACAAGAAGTTGTAAAAACTACTACTACGTCCCCCACTGTTGCTGCGGAAGATCTTAAAAAAGAGTCTATTAAAGCTGCTGACGAGATTACTGAGGCTATAACCCAATCAGTAGTTAAAAGAAAACGAGATGCACTTAAATATTTAGAAGCACAAGCAGAAGGAGCTAAACCTGCTCGTGGTGCTCTTGGTGTAAGGCATGAACCATTGTTTAATGTGTTTAGAGCGAGTGGCGTGCATGCTGGCGGTGTCTACGGGGGTGGTACACAGCAAGAAGCTATTATGAAAGAAATGCTTGGTGTCAAAGATCCTAGTATGTTGTTAGAAGCTACCGGGTTTAGAGGTCAAGCTCTTCATAGAAAAATACAAAAGGAATTTGTACAAAAGTATCCAGGGACTGAAATTGAACAGCCTATGGAGGATTTTGAGAATAAAATCACTGGTCATTTTGATGTGCTTTATGAAAAATCTGGCAAAAAAATATTAGCTGACATTAAAACTGTTTATAGTACGGCTCAATTCGAAAGATTGAAGGAAATATCAGCTGAAGTTGCAGAAAGAAATATAACTATTCAACAAAAGTTAGATGAGCTTAAAGCATCTAAACCTACTTCTTACATAGAAAAGAATATTGTACGTAGATTAGAAGACTATCTAAGCCAAGTAAATATATATCTTAAAAATACAGGAGATGCCGTAGGAGAAATTTTGGTGGTTAGTTCTTTTGATCCTGAAGATAGAGTTACTATTCCTATCGGTAAGTTTGATCCTGCGTTATTTAATAAGGATATAGAAATTGTAAATAAATCTAGGGCTAAAGTAATAGAAATACTTAAATCTATAAGTACTACTGGTGGGTTGCCTGAAGGTTTATTAAAAGAATATCCTAAGTTATATAAAGAATTAAGTAAAAAATTAGAACAATTAGGTGTTGAAGGGTTTAAGAAAGCATTGCCAATACAAGCATTGCCAATGAGGATAGGTACAACTGGTAGAACAGGGCAACCAGCTCAAGAGATATTGGGGAGGCTTACTGGTCAGCAGCAAGAATTGTTTGAGCGGTTAAGTAGTGAATACCTTGATATATTTAAAGAACTTGGTGGCCCTGGCGCTGGAGGTGCAGAAAAGTCTTATAAGTTATGGTTTGCTAGTGGAGCTGGTGGTGCTGGTGGTGCTGGGGCTCCGCCTGCTGCTCCGCCTCCTCCGCCTCCTACTGGTCCTGGTGGTGGTGGATTTGATGACGATGATTTTAGAAAGAAAATTGAAGAAATAATTGCCAAAATGCGTAGAGGGATAGAACCTGATGTTGCTGAAATAAATAAGCTTGTAAGAGCTTTAGATGAGGCTGAAGAAAGAGCTGCTTCAGCAATGGAAAACAATGATGCTCAGTTAGCAGAATCTCTTTCTAATTTAGCTAATAAGATTAGAGAAACCATAGATAAATTCGGCTATGGTATGAAGTCTGCTCGTAAATTATCAGATTTGTATAGTACTCTTGATAAAATTAAATCTGGAGTAGCCGCTGGTCCAACAGATTTTAGTAGATATACTACTGCTGATATAGAAAGAGTGCGCCCTGATAGGCCTGAAGCGAAGCATGTAAATCTTCAGGCTTTATACGAAGCTGCTATCAAAGTAAATAGATTAGCAGATAGTGAAGAAGCCCAAAAATTTGGCCCAGAAATAGCTGCGCTTTTAACAGAAACTGCTGAAAAAGGCCCAGCTGGTATAAGTCCTCGAATAAGTGAAGCAATATCTAAATTAGAGCCATCTAAAAAAGGTGGCATGAGTAAAATATGGATGTTTTATAAGAAGGCTGTGAGTGATTATTTCTTGAAAAGATTAGACGATCTTAAGAAAGAGATTGAAAAAGAAGCTGGTACTCCTGAAGGTAGAAAAGCATATACTGAATACGAGCAAGTTCTAGAAAAATATCTTTCTAATATACGTGGAACCATAGGCCGTATGAGTGATATTTTTACTACTAAAGGCCCTAGTGGTAAAAAAACTCAATTCGTAGATCCCGAACTTGCAAGGTTAGTGGGGGTTTACAAAAGTCCTAAACAGATAGAAGAGTTTCTACAGCAAACCTCTCCCATGTCTGGGGAACTTAAACCTATAATGGATGTGTTGGTCGGTGATCTTGATCCCGCTATGATAGCGGATATGGCCACACCTTTGGAAAAAGTAAGAACTGCTTTTCAAATGCTTACAAAAGAAGATAGTGGAATGCGTGCTATTTTGGATGATGCGGATGCATTTAGAAGAATGGGGGGTGAAGCTGTAAAAGCTTGGGATTTTGACAAACTGGTCCAAGGAATTACACAACTGAGGGGTGGTCTACAGGCTTATAATAGATTACAAATAGGTGGATTTGGTGGTTTAGGTGATGATTACACTGAACAGACCAGAAAGAATGTTGAAGATACTGTAAAATATTTAAAACAACTAGAGCAGATGTTTGCTCCTATAGGAGCCGAAGCTTCACCATTAGGAACAGTTGGGGTTCCACCGTTCTTAGATCCTAAAACTCAGGAATTGATACATCGTAGAAACATAGCACAGGTGCAAAAGGAATTTGAGAAACCAGCCGCAGCTGGTGGTCCAAAAACTGGACAAGCTTTTACTTATAGATATAAGATAATTGACCCAGCTACTAAACAAACTCTGACTAGTATGGCAGAAGAGTTTAAAAAAATAGGTGAAGAGACTAATAAAGCTGGTCAGCAGGTAGGCCTATTTACACAAAGAAGTGATGATTTAATAGAATCTTTTCAAAATAAAAGAAGTATAGGACAAGCTTTTGGAAGAGTTATTAGGTGGGGGCTTGCTAGTAGAACTGTATATGGATTAACAAGTGCTCTACAAAACATGGTTAATACTATAGCTGACGTTGAGTCTGGAGTAGCTATACTTCGCCAAGTTATGAGTCCGTTAGAAACTAATTTTGAACAAATTACTCAGTCAGCATTAAATTTTGCAAAACAATTTGGTTTACCTATAAGGCAAGTTGTTGATTCTATGCGTGTGTTTGCTCAGCAAGGTTTGGCACAGCAGGAAGTTGTAGATAGAACTAGGACTTCTATGCTTGCTGCTAATGTTACCACTTTGAGTGCTGGTGAAGCTACTGAGGCTATTACTGCTGCCATGAAAGTATATGGTAGAGAAGGTCAGAGTACTATTGGCTTTTTAGATGCGTGGGCTGAGGTTGAAGCGAAACACGCTATTACATCTGGCGATCTTGCAAATGCGTTGAAGAAAGCCGCCGCTGTTGCTAAGACTTCTGGGGTTTCATTTGACCAATTAAATGCTATAGTAACTGGTATAGGAGAAACTTCTCGTCAGACTGGTAAAGAAGTTGGTACCTCTTTAAGATTTATGTTTAGGCGTATACAAGCAGATAGAGCCCCAAAAGAATTGGCCCGTATAGGTATTCCTGTTGTTGCTGAAACTGGAGAACTTAAAAGTACTTTTGATATATTAGATAAGTTAGCTGGCAAGTGGGTCGATCTTACAAATGCTCAAAGATTAAATATTGCTACTGCTATAGGTGGTAGACGTCATTACAATAGTTTATTAATCCTAATGGATCATTGGGATGATGTTTTGGATACATTAGGAGACAGTTTGAATTCTAAGGGTGCTGCTGAAAGAAGAAATGCAATAGTCATGGAGACTTATACGAAGAAAGTCCAGCAGGTTAGAGGCGCTTTGTCTGAGTTGCAGGTACAGTTTGGGAAGTTTGCATTGCCGGTAGCAAAAACAATGCTAACTGGATTAAAGGGTGTGTTAGAAACTATTGCTAATATTCCAGCTGGTTTGAAGATAGCTGCTTTGGGCTTTGCTACTCTGTTTGTAGTAATTGCAAAGGGTCAGGATTTGATTAGTAATATAATTAATAGAGTTAAAGGTCTTTCGAGTGCTTTTGGCGACTCCGGTTCCCAATTTATGAAGCAGTTTAAGATAGGTATCTTTGAAACTTTTGGTAAATTACCAAAAGCTTTGGCAAATATAGATGTAAGAGGTTTGTCTAACATAACCCAATCTGGTAAAGGAATTCAGGATTTTGAATCTGTTATTGGAAAAACAGCTTTTACCGTGGCTCAATTTGGTAGGGGTTGGAATGCTGTCATGTCCGAAATAGCTTATACTGGAACGGCTACTTCTGAAACTTTAAGTAAAGCTTTTGGTAAAATAGCTGGTGGACTAGGAGGCGTTGCAATTAAGGCAGCTACTAAGCATCCAGCAATAGCTGGTGTTTTAGAGGTTATGTCAAAAGGAGCTAAGGGCGGAGAAGTTGCTTTTCAGAAGTTAGGTGAAATGATAGGTATACCAGCGGAAGCTTTAGCTATGTGGAGCCAGGAAAATGCTAGTTTTGTTAAATCAGTGGCTCCATTGGTTGGGTCTATTATGGCTTTAATACCCGTAGCTGGAGTAGCTAGCGATCAATTTAAAAAGTTAGCATTTTCAGCAGATATGTATGAAAAATCTTTATCTCCCGTAAGAAGAAAATTGAGTAGTGAATTAGCTAATATAAACGATCTTAGCCAGGGTTATAGAAGACTTAATGAGAGTATAATAAAGGCAGCGGAGGCATCTAAACCAGAAGCTACAAAGACCGCTATAAGAAGAGAAGAGTATGTAAGTCCTGTACTTACTTTAGGTAAAACATATGAAGACGCAAGAAATTTTGCTAACAAATTATCTAAAACAAATATAAATATGA
>Ga0209013_10002479_pt1 | contig 16721 bp, 8 predicted proteins | sample Cruoilmetagenom2_FD_187291 | JGI IMG/M metagenome (GOLD analysis project Ga0209013, IMG submission 187291) | Oil polluted marine microbial communities from Coal Oil Point, Santa Barbara, California, USA - Sample 2 (SPAdes) (version 2) | ecosystem: Environmental > Aquatic > Marine > Oil seeps ...
TGCGACCGCGAAAAAACGGGACCGTGGCGCCGACTTCCTGGTCGAGGTCCTCACCGACGGCGCCCGGAAACCGTTGAAAGTCGCCGGTGTTCCCCTCCGGGGCGCCGTTCGTTCGATCAACAGGCTGTCGGGAACCCATGGCCGCAGGACCCCGGGGATCTTCATCGCCGCCGGTCCCGACATCGACCACCAGGCGGAGCCGGAAACCCTGCGCGTCATCGACGTCCCGCCGACGCTGCTCTACGCCATCGGTTTGCCGGTGGCCGAAGACTTTGCCGGTCAGGCACGGACCGAGCTTTTCACAGGAGCATTCCTGCAGGCCCATCCGTTGAAGACGATTCCTACCTGGGGTGCGCCGACCGAAGGCGAGAACCGCGCCTCCGAGGTCGACGAAGAGCTGGTCGATCAACTCAGGGCATTGGGATACATGGAGTAGCCGTCTCGATCCTCGATGCTCGATGCGAGCGGCACCCATCAAGGCTCTGCAGCCGACCATAGCGCCGTGTCGCCCGATTCGAAACCGTCTGTAAAAATCAGTTCGCTAGGAACCTCGAAGCACTCCGAAAACTCCGAAGTACTTCCGTCCGAGTCGGTGGCGGTTGCGACAACGTGCCATCCGTCTGGGGCAGCAATCGCCAGGATCGTCGAGAAGGTGGCATCACCGCCGGCGTCGGTGGCCACGGTTTCGGAACCGAGATAGGTCTCGCCCTCACCATGGCCGGACGAGTCACAGGACGGGCTCGCGTAGATATCGATCGTGAAATCGGAATTCGCGATGCTGTCGAGGGAACCGTAAACGGTGGACCCACTGAGAACAGCGGTCAGATCAGGGAAGTTCTGGAGATTGTTGGCGCCCGTGTCGGGGTCGTCCGGGTCATTTGCGGTGACGGCGGTCGAATCGTTGCAGATCAGGTTGTCGACATCATAGTCCGCGCACGAGTTGATTCCCAGATTCGCATTGCTGAAGATTGAGTTCCCGGCGACGGTATTCCCGACTCCGGCGTCGCCGCGAAGATCGACGCCGCTACCACCGTTGAAAGCGATGGTATTGCCGGTACCTACAGTACGCCCTCCCACAGTGTTGTTCCCCGCATCGGAGTAGATCAAAACCCCATGCGACCCGTTCGGGAGAGGCGTTACGCCGTCTATCTGGGTGCCGATAAGATTTCCCTGAACGAAATTTCCCCCTCCGGTGGCGATCCCGACGCCCGATGAGTCTCCGCCAGAGATCAGGTTGGCGGCTGCCGGCGTCGTGCCGCCGATTGTGTTGTTCGAACCTTCCGCGATGTATATGGCGATGCTGGCACCGCCCAGATCGATGGTCCCGGTGATGTCGGTGCCGACGAAATTCCCCTGCACGAGATTTCCCGTCGATGCAGGAAATCCGAGCCCAATGCTGGCATAGTCCGAATCCAGGTTGCCTGCGACGAGATTGCCCGCGCCCGCCACCGTGCCGCCGATCGTGTTGTTCGGCGAATCCAGAGTAACGATATCGTTGCCGCTGTTGCCAAGAGCGATCGTTCCGGTCAGATCGGTACCGATGAAGTTGCCCTGCACGAAGTTGTTCGAGGCGCCGGCGTTCAGGGCCACCGCGGGGTTCGTGTTTCCAGAGATGACGTTCCTGGCCGCAGTGGTTGTCCCTCCAATGGTGTTGTTCGAGATCGCGTAGACATGCACGGAGTTTGTGGTTGTCAGGTTCGACGTGCCGCTGGGGTCGACACCCAGGAAGTTGCCCTCGACCACATTGTTTCCCACACCCCACATGACGATATCCGAGTTCGTTAAAAAGCTGTTGATCACCAACCCGCGAATCGTCGAGCCCCCGGCGTTGATGGCGATGCCGGTTGCGTCAGTCGACGCGAGGCTGCCATCGATTTCAATGACCGGTGTCGTCGCAAATGTCGGTTGACTGGTCCCGTCGATTGTTATCGGCTGGGTGATCGTCGGCAGACCCATTCCACCCGGCTGAATCGTGCACACTCCGGTTCCAACCCCGCATCCGGGATCGGTGTCTACCGGAATGTTGAAATTGACCGTATCCGCACCCAGGGTGTTGTTGGCCGCGGTGATCGCCTCGCGCAAGCTGATGACGCCATCGGCTCCGGGATTCGCGTTGAGATCGCTGATCGACGTCGTGCCACCATCGACAATATCGGTCGTCGAGTCCACGACCACAATCTCCGCCGCCTTGCTGCCAATGACGACAGGTTCTGGGCGATCGTCGACCACCATCACGAGGTCGCTGAGAGCGTCGCTGTCAAGTCGCATCGCCAACGCACCTCCTACCGACGGCATGGTTGCAACGGAGGTAACCGAAAGTAAGGGGAGCATCGGGGCCTCAGACCCTGAGTTGTCAGTCTCGCCAAGCCTCTTGAGAATTCCTCCCAATCCGCCTGATGCTATCGGCAACGACGACGACACCAGTTGTGGCGGTTGAGGTCTCGAAGGTTGCGACTCCACCGATTTCACTGCTGTAAAAAATTGAAGGCATCCACCATCCGTATCGACAACCACGAGATTGTCGGTCGATCCTCCCACAAGCCGTGCGCGCAGAAAACCTCGGCCACCAAACGAAAGTGGAGCGTCCTTGAGGCTCGCGATCTCGCGACTGAGCCACCAATTCTGAGCATCAAGGGGCATCCAATCATGATCGTCGATAGATTCGATAGATCGCGTTTCTACTCGCTCTCTCGTTCCAAAATAGTTCACCAGATGAACGTTGCCATCGCCGGAGAGGACGGCGAGGTCCCTGTGCGAAGAATCGCCACTCACGAAGTCGCCGATCACCATTGTCGCGACAGGGAACGGCAGACGAATAGGAATTGCCACAGTCGCCACCGCGCGCTCGTCCGTATGCCGTGGATTTTTGCCATGGAGAATGAACACGTCGGACTTCGCGAGGATCGCGAGATCGACACCGGAGCGCCCATCGAGTTCACCCAGGGAAAGATCAGTAACTACATCCTGGAGAACCACGACGTCAGGAGGTCCTGTGAGCGCCCCTGCAGGATCTTCGTAAATCAGAAGCTGCGAACCGTTCGGCGTCCGCACAGCTGCTACCACGTCGGCAAGACCATCGCGACGATTCACCTCGCCCGAGGTCAGCGCGGTGAGCTCTCCGGGCAGACGAATGACCGCGGAGTGCAAAAACGAACCTAGACCGTCTCCAGAGTGCACACGCACCTCATTGCGACCGGTGGTACCGACCAGCAGATCCAGATGACCGTCGGCATTGAAATCACCCGCGACCAGGAGATCTGCATCTGCCACGGTGGCGTGCACCCGAACCGGCGCCACGAATTTGGAAATGGTCATACCGCCGGCTGCCCTTTTCGCCTTTGCTTCAAGAGTGTTTGGATAGATCGCATCGATGTTCCCACGGTGAACGGCCAGGACACCTCCACTCGAAGTCGAGACGAGCACAGCGAGATCCGGCACCCCGTCCTCGTCGAAATCGCCCTGCGCCAATGCACGTCCGGCCCCACCGTTGGCGAGTTGCCTCACAATCTGTGCCTCGCCCACGTACTCGGACTCTACAACCTCCCTGTGTTCAAAACGATGTTCGGCCGCGCGGACCGATCCAGCACCCACCACAAGCAAGAATGCGCACATGGCGAGAACACCACAGTACGCTGAAGACACACCTCTCCCAGACAGCGTTCCTCGAGTCAACATTTGCGCCCTCCATCTGTTCGAACCACCGACACATCAGGTGCGGCGGCTCGATTCGCCTTCGGAGTCAGATGCTCCGATATTCAACCTAGTGCCCGGCCCCGAGTCAGTCTGTGGCGAGGGTCACTCGGTGGCCGAATTGCGACCGACGTGTCAGAGAGTGGCGGAGAGGATACGTCGTTGGATTTCGATATTGTCGCGGTGGCCGGTCAGGTTGGCCGTGACCTTGGCCCGCAAGGGATATCCGAGCATATAGAGGTCACCGATGATGTCGAGGATCTTGTGACGCACGAATTCATCCGGGAAGCGGAGGTCTGTGTTGATGACATTGTCCTCGCCGACCAGGATGAAATTGTCGAGACGGCCGCCGGTGCCGAGTCCAAGCTCGTTGATCATCTTGAGATCGCGCATGAATCCGAAAGTCCGGGCTGGAGCGATTTGCTCGCGGAAGGCCTCGCAGTCGTCCATCACGAATTCGTAGAACTGGTCGCCCACCGGCGGCGGATATCGCAGCTGGTACGAGACGGTCAAGGTATCGGATGGTTCGACGACCAGAGACTTGTCGCCTTCTCCGACCTCGTAACGACGGTCGATGACAAGCTCCTTGACCGGGGCATCCTGTTCGACGATTCCGACCTTTTCGAGGCGCTCGAGGAAGCTCAGGGCCGAACCGTCGAGCACCGGGATCTCGCCGTGCACCTTGACCAGCAGATTGGTGACCCCACACGCGTGCAACGCTGACAAGAGATGCTCGACCGTGCGAATGCTCTCACCGTCGCGGGTAAGGGTGGTCGCGTAGTCGGTCTCCGCCACCGAGTTCACGTGGGCGGGCATGGTGATACCGCTTGGCAGGGTGATGAAATGGATGCCGGTATCCGGGGGCAAGGGCTGGATTACCATACCGGTGCGACCGCCGGAGTGGAGGCCCAGCCCGTAAATGACACTCGCGTCACGAATCGTCTTCTGATTGCGATCAGTGGTCTTGAGGATCGGCAACTCAGGAGGCGGCTCGAACTTCATCACTGGCTCGATCCGTTCACGACTCTCCTCGAGAACCCCGGCACCTGCAGCCTCAACCCTGGCTCGCTTTGTCGCGAGGGCGTCCTTGACCGCCTTGACGGTGCGGTCGTACGAAAGCGGCTTTTCGAGATAGTCGTGGGCACCCATCTTGATCGCCTTGACCGCGGTCTCCGAGGTTCCATGGCCGGACATCATGATCACCATCGCGTGTGGATCAACGTCTCGCAGGGCTTGAAGTGTCTCGAGGCCATCCCAATCTGGTAGCCAGATATCGAGGAAGACCACGTCCGGCCGCTGCTCGCGGTACAAATGAAGGGCCTCTTCACCGCTCGTTGTCACCGCAGTACGGTATCCCTCGTCGCCGAGGATCTGCGACAGGGTTGTCAAAATTCCGGTCTCGTCGTCAACAATTAAAATCAGCTCGTTCATTGCCGTGCCAGTGTGCAGGGTCGGCGCCCGACGGTCAAGCGAGACCGTTCGGTCTCGAATTAGGAGTTAGGAACCGGAATTAGGAATGCCGCCCGTCCTCCCCGGGCATTCGAGGAAAGAATGGATGTTGGATGGGAATTCCTAATTCCTCATTCCTCATTCCTAATTTTTCAGCGCGTACCGCTGACCGAGAAGTAGCGTGCGTCGGGGTGGTGAAACACAATCGCCGAAACGCTGGCTTCTGGTTCCATCATCATCCCATCGGTGAGTCTGACCCCGATCTCCTCAGGTTCGAGCAGCCGCCACAGCGCAGCCTGGTCGTCGAGATCCGGACACGCCGGGTAGCCGAAGCTGAAACGATTGCCGCGGTAGCGGGCCGAAAAACGATCCTTCATCCCCATTTCCGGCGGATCGGGGAATCCCCACTCCTTGCGCAATCTGGCGTGGAGCCACTCGGCGGCGGCCTCGGCCGTCTCGATAGCAAGGGCCTGGATCGCGTGGCTCTCGAGGTACTCCCCAGCCTCTTTGGCTACCGTCGAATGCTGGCGCACCTCTTCGCCAGCGCCGACCACGAATAAGGCTACCGAGTCACGAATCCCGTCTGACGGTTTGACAACGAAATCCGAAAGACTCAACCCTCCGGCCTTCGCCTGGCGTCCGAAGACAAAGGTATGGGCCGCTTTTGCCGAACCTGGTTCATGGAGCGTGATCGCCTCGCCGTCGGGAATCGCATCGTAGAAGCGCCACACCGCCCGGACCCGCATCCAGTCCTCGACCCTGTCTTTGAGCGATTCGACGACGGCCTGCAACTTCTCGGCCTTCACATCGCCCCCCTGGAGGAGCCGGGCAAAGCCGCCGCGCAGGCCGAGGTGCTTTCCGTAGAGCATCTGGGGGTTGATGTAGGACCAAATTTCGCGCAGATCCTCCACCGGTGACCACACCACCCGGTCAGGGCGCGGCGGCGGCAGAGGCCCGACGTCAGTCCGAACGTTCGGCCCAGTGGACACGGACACGTCGCGGGACTGCACGCGGGCGGTCGGTTTCGCCGGTTCGGGCGTCGCCTTCGCGACACTGGACGTTCCAACAAAACCGCCACCTTCCGCGATACGAAGCATCGTGTCGAGCCCAGCCATAGCGTCCGAACAGTAGATCACCGAACCGCCATACGAGGGGGCAATACGTTCATCAGTGAATCGTTTCGAGAGTGCCGCACCGCCAACCAGGATTGGGAGGTCGATGCCGGCCACCGTCAAATCCCCAGCCGTCACCACCATCTGTTGCGCCGATTTGACCAGCAAGCCCGACAAGCCGACGGCGTCCGGCAGATGTTCGCGCACCGCCTGTACCAGGGTTTCCGGGACAACCTTGATCCCGAGGTCAATGACATCGAAGCCGTTGTTGGCGAATATGATTTCGACCAAATTCTTGCCGATGTCGTGGACATCTCCCTTGACGGTGGCGAGAACCACCCTGCCGCGGGCCGCCGTAGTCTCGCCGTCCATGAACTGTTCGAGGTGTGAAACCGCCGCCTTCATCGCTTCGGCGCTCTGCAAAACCTCTGCGACGATCAACTCGTTTGCGTTGAAGAGCCTGCCGACCTCAGCCATCCCAGACATCAGCGGGCCATTGATGATCTCGAGCGGCGCCATGCCCTCCGCAAGCTTGAGATCGAGGTCTTCGCGCAGTCCGGAGCGACTACCATCGACGATGTAGCCGGCAAGTCTCTCATCAAGGGGTTGCTCGGGACGCACGACAGCCTGGCGCTTGGCACCTCGAAAGTGGTCACTGATGCGCGCGATATGGTGCTGATGGATGGCCGCACGCTGTTCCGATGACTGCTGCCTCCAGTCCTGCGGCGCATTGGTCAGCGTCTCATCGTCTGTCTCGCCCGCCAGCAGCGGGTGGTTGCAAAGCAAGGCTTCGGCCATTCGTCGCTCATCCTCAGGGATCGCCGCGTAGCGTTCCAGACGCTCGGTGTTAACGATCGCCAGATCGAGTCCGGCCTTGGTACAGAGGTAGAGAAATACCGAGTTGACGATCTCGCGGGCACGGAGGGGCAGGCCGAAGGAAACGTTGGAAACTCCGAGCACGGTCGGACAGGCGGGGAAGGCCTCCTTGATCAGCCGCAGACCCTCGATGGTCTCGACCGCGCCGCCAATGTAGCTCTCATCACCGCTCGCCGCCGGGAAGACCAGCGGGTCGAAAATGATGTCGGTCTCCGGGATTCCGTACTTCTCAGTCATAAGCTGATGCGCCCGGCGGGCGATCTCGATTTTGCGTTCGCGGGTGAAGGCTTGCGCCTGCTGCGGGTCCTCGTCGATGACACCAAAGATCACCGCCCCACCGTATCGCCTGAGCAACGGCACCATGGCCTCGATCCGCTCCTCGCCGTCCTCGAGGTTGATCGAATTGACGATCGACTTGCCCTGGCAATAGGTGAGTGCGACCTCGACCGCCTCGGGATCCGTGGAGTCGATCATGATCGGAACCTTGACCGCGCGGCCGATCCGGTCGTAGAGCTCGCTGACTGCGGTCTTTTCGTCGCCCTCGGTCGACTGCAGGCAGATATCGATGATCTGGGCTCCACCCTTGACCTGGCGACGGGCAATCTCGGTCGCCTCGTCCCATTCGCCGGCACCGACCATCTCGCGAAATTTCTTGGACCCAATCACATTGGTTCGCTCGCCCACCAGCAGCGGCCGATTGTCCTCATCCGGTTCGAGCAGATCGATGCCGGTATAGACGGCCCGTCTCTTGGGTCCCCCATCCAGCACTCGCGGCCGCCGGCCATCGACCATGGCCGCCATCGCCGCCGTGTGCTCGGCGTTGGTCCCGCAGCAGCCACCGACGATGTTCAACCAGCCGGCATCGACAAATCGCTCGAGCGCCGCCGCAAGACTTTCTGGGGTCTCCGGATAGATACCGTCCTGATCGGGCAGGCCGGCGTTTGGAAAACACGACACCGCGACGCGCGCCCGTTCGTGAATGGTGCGCAGGTGGTCGGTCATCAGGTCCGGTCCGGTGGCGCAGTTGAGGCCCACCGCCATCAGTTCAGCGTGCTCGATCGAGGCCAGGAAGGCGTCGGCGGCCTGCCCACCGAGCATCGTGCCCGAAGTTTCGATCGTCCCCGACACCACCACCGGACGTCGAACACCGGCCTCTTCAAACGCCTCCTTAGCCGCGATCAATGCCGCCTTGGTGTTGCGGGTATCCTGACACGTTTCGATAAAGAGGAGGTCGGCCCCACCCTCGAGCAGCCCGCGCGCTTGCTCGCGGAAAGTCCAGACCAGCTCCGCGAAGGTGATACCTCCAATGACCGAGATCGCCTTGGTGGTCGGACCCATCGAGCCGGCCACAAATCGCGGCTTCGCCGGCGTCGAGGCTTCCCGCGCGGCCTCGGCCGCGAGTTCGGCGGCCAGCCGGTTTAGCGCCCGCGCGTCTGCTTCGAGCCCGTACTCGGCGAGAACCAGCGGTGTACCACCGAAGGTGTCCGTCTCGATGATGTCGGCGCCGGCCGTTAGATAGGCGCGGTGGACGTCCGAGATCACATCCGGCCGGGTGCGGACGAGGATCTCGTTGCAGCCCTCGAGTTCCGGTCCGCCGAAATCGTCGGGCCCGAGCTCTTTCGACTGCAGCATGGTGCCCGTCGCGCCATCGAGGACCAGGATGCGCTCGGCCATGATCGCGCGCAGCTCGGCTGTCCGGTCTGAGCCGGTAGCGGTGAAGCGATTGGTGTGTGATCCATCAACCATCTCGACGTCTCTCAGCAGGCGAGAGTACAGGACAACGGGCCCGAAATGCCAGCCCGTGGCGTTGCGAGGGTTTTGAATTCGCCCGGCGGTATGGACTTCGACGCGGTCTTCTCTGAGCGCCCTTCCCGAGAGGATGCCAGGCACCTCCGATGAACGCGGATCGGTTCCCGAGGCGCCCCGAAAATCCGAAATCCGAAATCCGAAATTCCTAACTCCCTGCAGCGTCGTCAATGACAGGGAGTATTGCCTGCGGCTGTTTGAAGGGCGCGATGAGATAGACCCCGGCCGCATGATCGGGGGCCTGCCCGAGCAACTGCACAGCACGCTCGTAGCCGATCTTGGCGGCATCGGCGCCGGCCGCCTCGAGAGCCGTGAGCAGGTCGTCGGGCACGTTGATCCCCGGCACCTCGTGGTGCAGCCGCAGAGCCATCTTGAGCGACCGAAGCGGCCACACAGCGGCCAGGGTCGGGATCGGCAGCTCGCCACCAAAATAATCGGTGAATCGATCCCACGCTTCCCAATCAAAGCCCACCTGGCTCATCGCAAAGTGGGCGCCGTTGTCCACCTTGCGCTGCAAGCGGTCGGCCTCCTTTTTCTGGTTGTCCGCTGCAGGGTTGACAGCCACTCCGATGAGGAATCCGGGGGGATCACCAATCCGATTGCCGGCACAGTCGAAGCCCTCGGCCATCCTCGACAGCGCCCGAACGAGCTCGAAGATGTCAACGTGGTAAACATCGTTCACACCGGGGAGATCTCCAAGCTGCGACGGATCGCCGGTGATCGCGAGCAGGCTGCGGATGCCGCCGGTCCAGGCACCCAGGAGCTGCGACTGCAGACCCATCAGGCTGGCGTCCCGTGGGGTTACGTGCGGCATCGCTTCGAGACCGGTCCGCTGCTGGATGAGCTGACCGAGGAAGAGGGGATCCATGCGGAGGCGTGCAAGGGGATTGGAGTTGATATCGACCGCATCAACATCGGGGTGATCGGCAATCGCCGTTGCCGCATCGAGGATGGCCTCGGCGTTGGTTCCCTTCGGGGGATCGAGCTGCACCACCCGCACGAAACGGCCGCGTTCGAGCTTGGTCGCAAACGATGAGGACGGTTTCACCGGTTCCGGCACCGGCGCACTCTCCGGAACCACCACCGAGGTGCCGGTCCTCGGCTTCGGTTTGAACTCACGAACCGCCTCGGCGATGGCGCGGATGTGTTCGGTCCCGGTGCCGCAGCACCCACCGATCAGGGCCGCCCCCAGACCGACCGCCTGGCGGGCGAACTGCGCCAGATAGCTCGGGGTCGCGGGCGGCATCAGAATTCGGCCTTCGCGCTGCACCATCGTCCCGGCGTTGGGCGACGTCGCCAACGGCAACCTGTCCTGGCTCACGTGGCGGAGAATCTCGATGGCCCCCATCGGTCCCGGGGCACAGTTGACGCCGATCGCCACCAGGTCAAGCTCGGCCAGCTCGTCGATCATCTCAGCCTGTTCAAGATAAGGATGGGGAGGCCGCTCATGGGCGAAGGTCATCATGCCGATCAACGGAAGGTCGGTGACACTACGTGCCGCCGCCACCGCGATCGCGAGCTCGTCAACTCGGAAGAACGTCTCGAGGATGAGCAGATCAGCGCCACGACCCGCCAAAATTGCGGCCTGCTCCGCGTGGGCGGTTGGAATCATGGCGCGACCTTCGGGATCGTCGAGATCGAGGGCCCCGGCCAGCGGAGCGATCGACCCCGCCACCAGCACATCGCGGCCCGAGATCTCCCGCGCCTCACGCGCCAGCTTGACCGCGGCGGCATTGGTCTTTTCAGTGAGGTCGCCAACCCGGCCGCGAACCATGCGCGGCCGCGAGCTGCCGAAGGTCGCAGTCTCGATGAGCTCGGCCCCGGCCTCGATATAGGCCAGATGAATGTCGAGCACCTCTTTCGGATGCTCGTGAGCGGCCACATCGAGGCGCGATCCTTCCGGGAGTCGCTGCAGTAGCTCTGAACCGGTGCCGCCATCACCAACGATGACGCGCTCCGACAGGCGCCGTTTCAGTTCATCAACCTTCATACCGTGAGCCCTCGATCCACATGCTGGGCCCAGTTTTCTTCCAAGGTGCCCGCCTCCGCCGCGGTCAGGAATTCGTCGAGGTCGCCCCGACCAACGACTTCGACCACAGGTTCCGGCGGCTGGGCCCCATCCGTCGCGATCCAGTAGCTGGGGATGCCGGCCTTTCCGGCGCAGACCACGTCCCATCCCCAGTTGTCGCCGACCATCAGACATTCCCCGGGTTGTCTCCCCAGAAAATCGACAATCTCCCGAAAGTACGCCGGGCTCGACTTGGTCGCATGGCTGTTTTCGTAGCAGGTCACGAGCTCATAGTCGTAACAATCCACCCCCACCCCGCCCCACGCCATCCGTTGCTCGATAGCGGTGCGCGGAAAGAGCGGGTTGGTGGCGATGACCACCTGGAGGTCGCGACGCTTCGCCCACTCGACGATCATCGGCGCCGCCGGCCGCTGTCCAGTCAGCGGGGCGAGCCGTGGAAACGCCTCGCCATAGAAACGCGCAAGTAACGGCTCCACCTCCTCCCGTGGCACTCCAAGCGCCGGATAAAACGCGGCAGCAAAGACCTCTTCGTTGCTCAGACCCGTGCCGTTGTTGCCATCCATTGCCCGGGTCGCCTTCAGAAGCTCTTCGATAAATCTGCCGGGCTCCACCACTCCAGCCACAAAAGTCTCGAGAGCGCGGAAGTACGCCGGGATGAACGTGTCCATGGGGTTATCGATCAAAGTGTCGTCGAGATCGAGAAGTAGGGCCTTCAAGCCGGTAAAACTCATCGGAGGAGTATAGCGAGCAGAATTGGGAATTAGGAATGAGGAATTAGGAATTTCAGCCACCCCACCCCAGGAATAGTTTTGAGTTCTTAGTTTTGAGTTTTGAGTTGCCGCGCAATATGCCGCGACGCAAAAGGGGGGGGGTGGTAACTCAAAACTCATAACTCAAATCTCAAAACTGAGACACCGGCACTGGCGAGGAATTATCGTGAGAGAATCGCGAGGTGTCGACGGTGACGATGCTGCTACTGATTCCGCTGTGCGCGCTGGTGGCGGCGGCGTACGCTGCAGTGGGGTTAGGCGGCGGTACCGGCTATCTGGCGGTGATGACCCTCTTCGGAGTCGACACAGACACCATGCCATCCACGGCCCTCGCCCTCAATATCGTTGTCACCAGCGCAGCGTTGCTTCGATTCGGCATTGCGGGCCGGCTTCGCATTGGCCTGCTGGCTCCATTTCTGATCGCCGCGATCCCTGCCGCCTTTGTCGGCGGGCTGATCGATGCGCCACGCCGAGTTTTCCTCATCGTGCTCGCGATCGGTCTGGCGGCGGCCGCAACAGCGATGCTGAAAACGGCCACCAGTCCCGATGATCCGGTGGCGCCAACGACGGCCCGGTTGTGGGCGGTGGCGATCCCCTCGGGTATCGCGATCGGGCTTGCCTCCGGCTTCCTCGGCATCGGCGGCGGGATCTTCCTGGGCCCGCTGATTCTCTTGCTCGGTTGGGCGGGCCCGCGCGAGGTTGCGGCCATCAACTCGGCCACCGTCCTCATTTTGTCGATTGCCGGGCTCGCCGCGCACGGGCTGCGAGGGTCCGTGGATCTCCACATCGCCCTGCCGCTGGGCGTGGCAGTACTGATTGGTGGTCTCGCAGGAGCTCACATCGCTGAGAGCAAGCTTTCGGCCACAGCCCTCAAACGCCTCTTCGCCGTCATCGTTTTGATTGCCGCAATCCGCGCCGCATTCTCAGCGTTTTCCTAAAAAGGGTTAGAATGCCCGCTCGATGAAGAGCGACTGAGGCAATTGATGAACGAAAAACAACCGAAACGCCGACTCGCCATCTTGACCAGTGGCGGTGACGCCCCTGGTATGAACGCCGCCCTGCGCGCGGCGGTCAGAACAGCTCTCGAAGAAGGCGTGGAAGCCATTGCGATCCGCGAGGGCTACCGAGGGCTGGTCGAGGGCGGCGATGCCTTCAGGCCCATGGACTGGGACGCGGTCGGCGGCATCATGCACATGGGGGGTACCGTCATCGGAACCGCCCGCTGCGACGACTTCCGCGAACGCGAGGGCCGTCTTCGAGCCGCACAGAATCTCGTCGAGCACAACATCGACGGGCTGATCGTGATGGGCGGCGACGGCAGTCTGACGGCCGCCGATCTCCTGCACAGGGAGTGGACCGGGCTGATCAAGGAACTCGAGGAGCAGGAACGAATCCCGGAAGGAGCGGCCGAGCGGTTTGCCCACCTCTCGCTCGCCGGTATCGGCGCTTCGATCGACAACGACATGGCGGGCACCGACATGTCGATCGGCGCTGACACCGCACTGCACCGGATCGCCGAGGCAGTCGACGGTATCGGCGCCACCGCTGCCAGCCACCAACGCAGCTTCGTGGTCGAGGTCATGGGCCGCCATTGCGGCTATCTCGCTCTGATGAGCGGTCTGGCAACGGGCGCCGACGCTGTCCTCATCCCGGAAGCGCCTTCTGCCGGCGGCTCATGGACCGAGATCCTCCCGCGGCGATTGCGCGCCGGTCGCGAGGCCGGCCGCCGCGACAGCATCGTCATCGTCGCCGAGGGGGCGGTTGACGGCGACGGTCAACCGATCACCGCCGAACGCGTCAGGCAGGTGCTCGAGGAGCGGATGGAGGAGGAGGTTCGGGTCACCATCCTCGGCCACGTCCAGCGCGGCGGCGCCCCGTCGGCCTACGACCGCCTGATGGGAACCCTGATCGGGCACGCCGCGGTTCACGAGGTGATGTCGGCCGGCCCGGGATCGATACCGCAGTTGGTGGGCGTGCGGCACAACCGGATCACCCGGAAGCCGTTGACCGAGTGTGTCGAGGCCACCGCTGAGGTGTATGCGGCGATCATCCGTAAGGACTCCAACGAGGCGCTGCGGCTGCGAGGCGGCAGCTTCTCGGACAACATCGACACTCTGCAGACGTTGCTGCGGTCGCTGCCCAACCCACCCAACTCGGGTCAGCGCCGGCTGCGCCTCGCGGTTCTCTCGTCGGGCGGGCCCGCGCCGGGGATGAACACCGCCACCCGCGCGGCCGTGCGGCTCGCCCTCGATGAGGGCCACCAGGTGCTCGGCATTCACGGCGGATTTCAGGGTCTGATCGACGGCGACATCGAGGAGCTCGGGTGGATGAGCGTCCGCGGCTGGACGACCGCCGGTGGTTGCGAACTCGGCATCAACCGGACAATCCCGCGCGGCAAGGACTTCTACACCATCGCCCGCAATCTCGAAGACCTCAACGTCGACGGCATCTTGATGATCGGCGGATGGTCCGGATATGACTCGGCGCTCCGTCTGGTCCGTAAACGCGAAGCGTTTCCGGCATTCGAAATCCCCATCATCTGTATGCCGGCAACCATCAACAACAACCTCCCAGGATCGGAGCTCTCGGTCGGCGCCGATACCGCCCTCAACGCCATCGTCGAGGCGGTCGACAAGATCAAGCAGTCGGCGGTTGCCTCTCGACGCTGCTTCGTGGTCGAGGTGATGGGCCGGTACTGTGGCTACCTCGCCCTCATGGCAGGCATCGCGAGCGGCGCCGAGCGCGTCTATCTCAACGAGGAGGGGGTGACCGTTGCCGACCTCCAGAACGACGTCCAGGATCTGATCGACGGTTTCAGGAACGGCAAACGCCTCGGCCTGATGATTCGCAATGAGGGGGCCAATGCCTGCTACAACACCCAGTTCATGGTTTCGCTCTTCGAGGAAGAGGGGAGCGATTTCTTCGATGTCCGGCAGGCGATCCTCGGCCACCTCCAGCAGGGCGGCAATCCCAGTCCGTTCGATCGCATCCTCGCCACCCGGCTTGCCAAACGCTGTGTCGAGCGCTTGATCGACGAGGCCGAAGCTGGCACCGACGCCGCGCTCGCGATCGGACTCAACGACGGGCTCATCGAGTTCTCCGAGCTCGAGACTTTGCGCCGGCAGGTCGACTCTCAGCATCAGCGACCAAAATCGCAGTGGTGGATGGATCTTCGTCCGATTGCGAGGGTGCTGGCGCAGACTGGGCCGTCGGGCGCCGCTACCGAATCAGACTAGGAGCCGTCTCCGTGCCCGTGCCCGGATGATGGCATCGGGCGGATGGATGGAATAGCTAACTCCTAATTCGGCTAAACTGTTCGCCTCGTTGGAGGTTTCAATGAAATACATCGCCTTTTTTTGCCTGTTGTCAGGCGTTCTCGCCTGCGGCGGCGCCACGGATGAACAAGCACCGATTGCCGACGAACCCGCACCCGTCGTGACTGGACCGGGAACCGTCGCGGCATCCGATGGCGTTTCGATCGCCTACACGGTTTCGGGCAAGGGTTCGCCGGTACTCGTATTCATCCACGGTTGGATGTGCGACCAGACGTTCTGGGCGGCGCAGGTCGAGGAATTCAGCAAGTCCAACACCGTCATCACGATCGATCTCCCCGGTCACGGACTGTCCGGGATGGGCCGCGACGGATGGCCGATGATGGCCTACGGCGCCGATGTGCAAGCAGTTGTCGAGCACTTCGGGCTCGACAACGTGGTGCTGATCGGCCACTCGATGGGAGGCCCAATTAGTCTCGAGGCCGCGCGGCTGATGCCGGATCGGGTCATCGGCGTGGTCGGGGTCGACGCTCTTCACAATGCCGATGTGAAATACGACCCGGAACGGAAGAAGGCCCGCCTCGCCGCTTTCGAGGACGATTTCGTCGGGACGTGTCGGCAGATGTCGACCTCGATGTTCTCAGAGGGCGCCGATCCGGCCCTTGTCGAACGGGTGTGGAGCGAGATGTGCGATGGCTCACCAGAGGTAGGTACCACCCTCATTGGCGAGTTTCTCGACTACGAGTTGGGCCCGGCGCTCGCGGCGGTGGCGGACATTCCGGTCCTCTACATCAACGCCGACAAGTACCCCACCAACCCCGAGGCGAACCAGAAATATCACCCGACTTTCAGCGGCTTTATCGTGCCGGACGTCGGGCACTTCTTGATGATGGAGACGCCGGTTGAGTTCAACGAGTTACTGAAGCAGATCGTCGCAGCGCTCAAGTCGGCGGGTTGAAGGCCGCCCCGCCCACAACCACATAGATCCCTCGGTTCCGCACCCCCTGGGGGCGCTCCGCTCGGGATGACACCAGAGGAGGCGCGCCCGCGCGGATCATTCCTCGAGATCTATGACGAAGCCCGGGCGATCGAAGTAGCCACTGTCGACGATCTCGTCGCCCTTGAAGCGAGCCCACTGAGGGATGTCGCGGTGGTAGATCTCGGTCATGTCGTAGAGCTCCATGCCCGAGTTGGCCGCGATAACGTACATCACCCGCCTCGGGTTCCAGGGGTTGGGCACAACCAGGAAGAGCCCGTCGTCTGCTTCGCCGTAGGTCTCCCCCATCCAGTCGAAGTGATTGCGCCCGAACCGCACCGGCAGGTTCTCGGGCATGTGGCCGAAAAAGTAATTGTCGGCGAGAGTCCCTATCACCATCAGATCGTGAGTCGCCGCCCGGTCCTCGTCGATCTCGGAGTCCTTGACCAATGGCGGCAGGATTTCGATATAGGTGTCGGCGACCTTTTCCTGCCAGCGCCGCGCCATCGTGTGGTTGGCCTCGATCTGGCGTGACGTGCCGTAGACGATCAGGGTATCGTGGAAATCGTCAATCAGGTTCCGCCACTCGTAGAAGTTGCCGTGCTCCACCGGGAGATCATGGAGGGCATCGAAGACCACCCGCGTCGGTCGTTCGTCGAAGTGAAGCGAGATTCCGCGTTTGCCGACGACCTCGATCCGATGCAGGGAACGATCGTCTCCGGCCTCAACTTCGACGTGTGT